>JAEEGL013720159.1_pt1 | contig 12222 bp, 11 predicted proteins | sample 9134231 | NCBI WGS metagenome assembly JAEEGL01 (sample SAMN16246548, study PRJNA631951) | gut metagenome | biome: gut microbiome; feature: rumen; material: fiber-attached | host: Bos | place: Iran: Karaj | collected 2018-10
ATCATCGCTTCCGATCTTTACCGTTACGTTTTCATCGTTCATGCCCTCTTTAAAGGCAGTAGTTGCTATGGGAAACTCCTTTGCAAAGTCCTCAAGATAGGCACGCTCAAGGGTATGCTTATTATCTCCTTCACTGGCCGCATCGAAATCAGAAGATCCCTTAAGGAAGTAATCGTAGCTTATGCCGTCATCTCCGTCGTCCCAGGTTGCGTCCAATAAGTACCATTTATCACCGAGAGCAACTATATTCCAGGCATGGGCTGCGTCTCTTGAGCCTTCGGGGCCGCCCTGCCCTCCGACGAACTTACAGGGAACACCTGCCTCAACACAGAGACGATACATGCAGATGGCATAGCTGTTGCACAGCCCCTTTCCGTCATGCACAGCGCTGTACATACTTGAGCAGTTCGTTGCATCATCCACATATGTGATCTTATTGCAAACCCAGTCATGAATGGCCTTAACCTTATCATAGTTACTCATCTGGTCAACGCCCAGCTCTTCAAGGATCTTAGGCACCTCACCGTTAACATACTGTGCCTGCTGACGTGTCTCAAAATAAGGTATTACAAAGGAAACAACATTCTTTTCGTCGTATGTTACGGAATACCTCTCATCGCTCATATTCATCGTCGCTGCCAGGTAATCGGCATCCTCATGAGTTGACGGATCATCGACCATTTCAACTGTTCTCTCAAAGAAGACGAAGTCAGAATCATTCATGATCGTATCGATGTCGCTTATGTCGCCCTTGTATTTGATCTCAAATGACTCCTCCCTGTTTACTCCATGCTGGTTTACAAGCTTTGCAAGCTCCGTAAGGTTAGAGGCCGATTCAGCCTTTGCAAAGGCTTCAAACGGCATAACAAAGAGCAATGCTGCGGTTAACGCGGCCGCAACTCCCGCTTTCCTGTTAAACATATAATCCCTCCTGAAAAATTTTCGCGATGCCGGACAAAGAACGTCCCTGTGCTCCTCCCCTGCATCAGTTTATATTCAGCAAACACCAAAGGCGGCGTCAACTGCAAAACATATGTATCATATCACAGGCAGATCGGATTTTCCACAAAAAACTTATACTTCCCCGAAAAAAAACATATATAATGTCTCTTAATCCAGCCAGAGCGTATTGATCTCCCCGAATTCCCTGTCGATCCTCTCAAGCTCCGCATTAAGCTTGCTGCTACGCTCTTCTCCCTTTTTCTCAGCCTGATCGGTTTCATACATAACCCGGCACACATCGAGATATTTTTCGTTGGTCTCCCTTGTACGCCTGCTCAGAAGCTTTAAGATCACAAGCAGCTTATCCGGCTTGTCGCTTAAGTATTCCTGCAGGTCGTTATCCCTGATCTCGGCGATCTGTGTGTCCTTCTCCAGAACAACTGCCGTAGCCGAGCGCGGATAGATCTCCAGAACTCCCATCTCACCGAAGAGCTCACCCGGTCCGATCTCTGCGATTAGCTTCTCGTTATCCGTCCTGTAATCGGAATAGATCCCCACCTTTCCCTTTATCACATCGTACATGGCCTTTTCAAAGGTTCCTTCTTCGAAAATGATACAGTTTTCATTATATACTGCTATATTCATCTTTAATCCTCCCATAAAACGTTACCATTCACGGGTCACCCACCCACATTCGCAAAACACGTGCTTACACACTCTTCCGTCTGCTTACGCAGACTCGTTTTGCTCATGAGGGTGGGGTGACCGCTTCCCGGTTTCATGGGATAATTTACATGCGCTGTCTGTAAGCAGGCTCCCAACAGCAGATATAAATTATTCCATGACCCGTGAATGGTAACCATATGTCAACACATCAGGCACTGCGCAGCGACCTTACATATTCCTCGCAAAGCTGCTTTATCCTGGCCAGCAGACCCTCGCTCTTTTTGATACCGTTCTTTTCCGCATTAAGAGACTCGTTAACCGTTTTACAGGCCTCAACATATCGTCTCGTGGTATCCCTGAGGCGATGACTCATCTGCTCGGAAAGGACTAACAGCCTGTCGGGCGATATTTCAAAAAACTTCTCAAAAGTCTCCTCGGAAATCTCGGAGAGCACGGTTCCGTCTTCCGATACGACCGCAGTAGCAGAACGGGGCGCATTATCAAGGAGACTCATCTCGCCGAAGATCGCGCCCGCCTCAAGCTCAGCGATCTTTACCTCATCCGGCTGGCCGTATCTGTCATATATGCCGATCTTACCGGATTCGATACAGTACATACAGTCTCCTGCATCTCCCTGTGAGAATACGACCGTATTCTTTTGATAGGTTTTCTCTTCCACCATTTCATTTCCTCCTGATCAACCTTTGGAACTGTTACAAAATTAATTACATTACGACTAAAATCTGTTATGCAGCAAAACCCCTTTCTCATGGGATTATACTATATCAGAAAAGTGCAAACAAGGATTAAATCCCCGCCGGCGTCTTTCAGTTATATTTATCCAGAAACCTCATGCGGTCACTCTTTCCCTTAGGCTTCTTCTCCTCAGTGCTCTTCTCCCCTTCTCTGAACATGGCGGCAAATTCTCTGGTAATGGCCACCTTGCATTCCGGGCAGAACCTCCCTGTCGGTATGCCCTTTCCGCACCGCCCGCAATAAAGCCCTGAGCCTTCGGCGTTGCGATAGGTTAAACGCTCCTCCTTCAGCCATTCCAGAATCTGCCGCTCCGTTACATGACACTCCTCAACAGTTGAAAAGATCGTTGCATCCGGGTTATTACGAACGTAGTCCCGAACCGGCTCGAACAGCTCGTCATCTATTCTCATACATTGGTAGCAAAGCCTGCGCCCCGCAAAGTCCGTAAAAAGCCTGCGACATTTACGGCATGCTATCGTTTCCGCCATATATATACCTCAACCCGCGTCCGGGGACAATTCCTTAAGCTTAGCGTTCACGCTGACCCTTAAACCGGTATTTTTTCAGCTATCAGCCCCAGAGCATCCCTTTCGATCCTGAGAACAAAGTCAAATATGCTGCATTCTGTACACATCCAGAAATCTCTCTCCGGAAATACCTCCTGATTATCGGGATCAAAAAAATGCTCTCCTCCGTCCGTGCGAAGGCTCCTTACCCTCTCACAAAGATCAGGCATCTCCTCTCCGAGGATCATGCTCTTTATGTATTCCGCACAGAGCCTGTCCTCTCTGTTGGGGACTACTCCGCCCGTCCCCATACATACAAGGGATACCCGTGAAGGCCTTCTGTTTTCGATATACCGCGCTACCGCGGAGGCGTTTACGAGGCTGCCCGTGATTATCTCCTCTGCATTTACGGCATTGACGATCCCCTGAGTACCTGCGCTCGTTGTATGGATCACCCTTCTCCCCCTTATCACATCGGGATCGACCGTGGACGGGGAATTTCCGAAATCAAAGCCTTCACACATCTTCCCCTTTCTCTCCCCCACGAGAATGCACTCTCCATCCTTTTTTCTGAAGGCAAAGGCTTCCTCTATGCTCTCAACGGGCCTTATTTCTCCCGCCCCGAATTCAGAAAGATAACACTCCAGAGAAAAGGCTCTGAAAACGTCTATTATCACTGCGAGGCCGCAAGCTTCTCTGGCGCCGGCCAATAACTCAAGGATCTCTATATCCATCAGGAACTCCTTTCCCGCATCAGCCTGCGGCTTACGATCATGGGGCTTGTCTTTGCATTCATTTCCAAATGCTTGCCCTTCCCCTTCTGTCCTTTCCCTCCCGGTGGTAGTATTCGCTTTTACATAAATACATCCTCTTTTCCGCCTCTTTTCTCATATCCTCAAGCGTCATTTCGGGATCCTCGTCGGAGCTCACATATCCCATTGATATGGAAAGCTGCGTTCCTGACTCTCCTCTCCATTCGGCAAAGGAATCGGTAAGTCCTTTTATGAGCTCGTCTCTCCTGTCGCTGTCACAGCTTATTATGGCCATGAACTCATCTCCGCCGGTTCTGAAGATACTTCCCTCCGACCCGAATACGCCTTTTATGCACTCAGCCGCCCCGACGATCAGCTCATCGCCGGCCTCATGTCCGCTGGTATCATTAACGGATTTCAGCTCATTGAGATCAAAGGATAAAAACATGACATCCCCATCAGGTCTCCTCTCGACATAGCTGTCCATATATTCATCGAAAGTCCGCCGGTTGTTCAAATTGGTCATGCTGTCTATATGAGCCATGCTGTACAGCAGATTTTTCTTCTTTTCCTCGGCCATCATCTCGTCAACATTCCTGAAGCCGCAGACAAACCGGGTCACTCCCATATCGTCGGTGACCCTGGAATACACGAGCTGCATGTAATTTGTCTCGCCCTCCTCATTGATCCGGGAATAATTGATATGATAGAGCTCATCGTCCCTGGCATTACGCATAAGGGAAGCTATGGAGGTCTCGCAGTACATTCTTTCCCTGTCCGTGGGCACTACATACTGTTCTATATAGTTTTCCAGTATTACCTCGTAGTTGCCCTCCTTCACCATGTTCATCATGACGGAGGATCTGCTGTCACCCATATTGTTGCGGATAAGCTTTCCATAATGTATTCCCGCGTCCACAAGCCAGACGGATTCGTATTCGCAGGACAGACCGGCAAGAAGCGTCATCTGGGTCTCCCGCTCAGCCTCTCTCTCGAGCTTTTCCCTCATCTGGTAATCAAAATGCTCAAAGCCGTACACCAGCTTTTTCCCGTCATCAAGAGGAATGATCTTTAACCTGTAGTAAACGATCTTTCCGTCCCTGATGGTCCTGTAGGTGTGAAACAGCGGATTCGTCTCCTTAAGCCTTGACATGACATAGTCATAGTCGCCCAGGCGCAGCACTCCCGCTGCGTCATCCCTTGCAACAAGGGAGGTGACATACTCATCGATCACGGTCCTGAGGTTTGGATTCTCTCCAATTTTATCCCTTACCTCACGCCCGAATCTGTTCAGCCTCACCACATGAACCGAAAGATCTGAGGTTTCAACGTATATTACCGATGTGTAGCTTCTTGCTATGGCATCATCTATCTCAACCCTGAGCTTTTCCCTCTCGGCCAGCTCCTTTTCCTCATCCCGGAATAGATTTTTCCTGACCTTGTCGGATACCTCATCATACAAAAGAATACTGTATCTTCTGCCATCCGGAGTATACTCATGAATGCCCGTGCAATGAACCGTAATAAGCTTTCTGTCCGGTCCCACATATTCGTGGAACACCACATCATATGGCTTGTCCTCCTCGGAAAATGCCTTTACGGCCTTATACATCTCCTCCTTTTCAACGATGTTGACAAAAGGATCCGGGCCGTTAAGCCTTTCAAACATCTCCTTCCTTGTCGACTGGTACATCCTGCATACCCCGTCAGATACTATGTGAACACGAAATCTCCCGTCCTCCACATAGCATATTCCCATGGGTATCATGGAATTCTCATAAAGAGAATATATCTCTTCGGTAAAAAGTGCCGTTCTGCTGTCCATACCGCCCTCCGCATTGCTGCACACAAAAACCCGTTAATGTCACGGCTCAGAAAGCCGTGACAGTACCTCCTTCGCTGCTTTTCACAGCCGGATCGCGCAGATCCGCCAAATCCCTCTACAGACCTACCTCTGCTGCATAGGGCTCGAAATCAGACCTTGTGAATACCTTACCTACCTTAACAAACTCATATTTTATAGCTAAGAGATAATGCTTCATGTGAACCTTGCCTTCCGCTTCGGGATCGGCAGCGGCCAAAAACGCCGCGTTCAGGATACAGTTCTTGATATTACCTCCGACAAACTCAAACTTCTCCGCAAGGAACCTGATATCCACATCGTCCGCCAGAGGAGTGCCCTTGGGGATCGTTGTGGTCCAGAGCATCTCCCTCGTATCCACATCCGGGAACTGGAACTCCACGATATATTTCATACGTCTGAAGAACGCGGGATCTATGTTGTGCTTGTAGTTGGTCGCAAGCACCGAAACCCCGTCATACGCCTCAACCTCCTGAAGGAGGAGGGCGGTCTTATTGTTGTTTGAGGCCTGATTGGAGCCTCCGTCGTCGGAACGCTTGGCAAACAGGGTATCGCACTCGTCGAAGAACAGTACGACATTACACTTCTTTGCCTCCCTGAAGATCATTGAAATGGATTTCTCGGTCTCACCGACGTACTTATCGATAACCTTGGAAAGATCGACCCTGTAAAGCTCCAGATTAAGCTCATGGGCAATAACCTGGGCGCACATGGATTTTCCGGTTCCGGGAGCGCCGAACAAAAGGATCGAAAGACCGCGGCCGTAGGGATATTTCTTTGTATAGTTCCAGTTCTCGTAAACCTGTTTTCTGAAATTCATCTGATCTATGGCATGCTCCAGGGTCTCACGCTGGCTGGGATTCATTACGATGTCCTCAAAGCCGAAGTTTGCCTTGATCTTCGTTGCCTTCTGGGTAAGCTCCGAGCTCATCTGATTATAGCAGCCCTTAAACAGCTTGTCCCTGCTTATCTCCGTCTCCTTTGCCATTACCGAAAGGGATCTGGCATGCTTTAAGGCATCCGAGATCTTGCCCGGCGTAAACAGGAATTTGGTCGCCATCTCCAGCATATCGATGCCCTCTTCCAGAGTATAGCCCTTTGAAAAATACTCCCAGCAGGCCTGCCGCTCCGCAGTATCGGGAGTAGGAAGCTCCAGCTCCGTATAAGCAAGCTTCGTGACCTCCCTGAAATCGATATGCTCCTTACTCATGGCAAAAACCATGACATTCTGTTCCGTAAGCTTGGCAAAGGCCATGTCCATATAGCCGAAGAACTTTTCCTTTTCCTCCTCCCTGAAGGAAAGCTCTGACAGGCAGCAGCACGAGCCCGTGAGGATGCACTCTCTCGTCACCGCCCATAAAGCCCTCTCGACAAAGCGGAAATCGTAGTTAAAAAGCTTCTTGCAGTTTAAGGTTATGGCTTTAAGGCCCTGATCCCTGCAGAAATTCTTAACAAAGAACCTCCGCCCGCTGCCGTCATCCCCGAAATAATAAAAGATACGGACACCCTCGCCGTAGGAAATTCGCATTTCGTCCAGAACTCCCTGATTGGCAAGGATCGGATCCAGCTCCTTATCGTCCGTAAGCATCATAATAAACCGGGAATAATCCTCATCCAGCTTATCGGGGTTGCGCCCGAAAAGACAGTCTATGATACGCTTATCCGGAGATACAACGGTAGAGAAGGGCATGCTGCTGGTCACGCTTAAGGAAAGCAGCGGAAGAAGCTGCTCAAGACAGGTAGACATATCACCATAGGCGCCGGTTATGGAAAACTCCGACCCGTAGAAGGCCTTAGCGGCAGACTCTATGGTTGGTGCGGAAAGAACACTGTTCTCATTGATAACCTGATAGACCGCTGCATAATCTGTCTGGGTGGAGGACAGTATCCCGGCCGCAAAGCAGAATATGGTAAAGGGTTCGAATTCCATCTTATTACAGAGACGGTAAAACGGAAGCTCGATCCCCGCTTCCTCGGTAAGCTTCGCCCTTTCTTCTATGAAGTTGATACGATCCCGTATGCTCAGCTTTTCATCATTGCCCCTTAAAGCGGCCGTCGATGAAGCCCGGTCGTAGTCATCCTCTTCTTCATCATCGTCCGACTTATCGCTGGTGCCAAAGCTTCCGAGAAGGCTTAAGAGCTCGTCATCCTCTTCCTCAAGGTCATCATCCGCGTCCGCGTCCTCATCCTCGTCCTCCGACACGGCACCGGGATCATCCTCATCCTCATCCTCATCCCCGTCTTCATTGCCGGTTGAGCCCTGGTAGAACTTGTCGATACGGTTTTTACACATATCGCTGGCTACCTCGATGTCCGGATACAGGACATTCTTATAGCCGCCGTTCTCCGCGGCATAAAGCGTCTTCATCCCCGTAATGTACTTATCCAGCCCCATATTGACGCTGTCAAATACATACTCCATGTATTCGTTATAGTCCTGAAAAGGCTTGCTCCTTAACGCCTCATCATACTTTCCCATATCCCGTTTCCCTTTCCCCCACGGAAAACACTACTCCCTTTTCAAAAACGGAGGCCGCCGTATTGATCGAAGTCTCATCCTTTTCATCAAAAACACCCTCTTCCCGGTTCAGGGCTTGTGGATTTTTTCGTTCAAGATATTCCATCCAGTCAGGCTCCTCCTGGTAATAGGGATCCCGATTATCAGGGGGCTGACGCAGCCTGTCCAGTGCCATCCGTTATCTCCTCCGTATCCAAAGTGGTATCTGCATCATCATCCGTGCCGTCCGATGTGTGTGACGCGCCATCCGTCCCCGCAGGGGCCTGTGTACCATCCGCTGCGCCGGCCGGAAGCAGCATCGCATCAGGCGCTGCCATGGGCACCTGCAAAGCCTGTCCTCCATCCGGAGTGCTTAAGGGGGTCTGCAGGGCATTCCCATCCTGTGCTGCTGCCGGGGCGCTCTGGGCTGCATTCCCGGATGCCGCTTCCTTCCGGCCGCCCTCAGCCTCGCTCTTTAAGCTGTCATACTCCTCCCGGGTGACTTCCTTCATGGTCAGGTAATCGTTGCTGCAATAACCCGTATAGCCGTCCGACGTAACATGTGACCAGCCGTCCCCAAGCTCAAGCACCACTCCCTTTGATCCCGGCTTCAGCTTATGTATGATGGTATCGGTAAGATCCGGCCCGTCACGCATATTAAGATGGGTTTCCACGTTATTGGTGACAAAGGTATAAAGCGGTTCGGGCGCAGGCTCCGGTTCCTCAGGCTCTTCCGGTAAAAAGTCCATGATGCTCATTCCCTCATCAGAGCTTTCCTGAGTATCAAGCTTACCCATGGCGTCATAGAGATCGGTCCAGTCCTTGTAGATAGTCGTCGGTTCCGAGGCGGCCAGCATGGAATCCACCCCGGTTTCCGTCATATCATCCGTATCGTCCTCCACAACGATCTTTGACGTTTCACTGCCGTCTGCCTGATCCTCTTCCAAAGCAGCCTCTTTCTCTTCCTCCTCCTGCTTTTTCTCTTCCTCTTTGGCTTCTTCCTCGGCGGCCCTGTTCTTTCCGTAAACAGTCCCCGACTTTCCGAATACTCCGTAAGCCAGCAGGGCGATAAGGATATCATAGACTATCACAGACAATAAAATTCGTTTTGCGGTCGTTCTTCTCATGAGCCTTATGCGGGAAGCTGGATATAGATTCCCATTCCCTTTCCTTTGGTACTTTTAGCATAGACAGAGCCGCCGTAAAACTCCACTATGCAGCGGACCTGGGCCAGGCCCAGGCCGTTGCCGCTTACGCGGTTCGAGCCCTGATAATTCATCTCAAATATATGTCTGGTCTCTTCCTCGGAGAGACCCGCCCCGGTATCCTTAAGGGCGATAAAGACCCCGTCCCCCACAGAGGAAAACGTGATAACAAGAGAACCCGTGCGCTTCATATATTTGATCGAGTTATCTATGATATTTCGGAATATGCACTTAAGCCGGTTCGGATCCGCATGTACGAGAAGGATACTGTTGGCTGAGGAGATCGTGATATGAAGGTTTGCCTCCATTGCGTCAACATGCAGCTCCTCCCTTGCCTTTTCACAGAGCTTGATGATATTGACAGGCTCCTTCTCGTCATGATCCGCCGCAAGGGGAGGCAGAAGCTCATGGGCACCGGTCTTGGCCATTACCTCTAACTTCTCCGAGGATTCCTTTGCCAGTGTCTGAACCTCCGTTTCAAGGCTTGCGATCTGTTCCCGATAGCTGTTTTCCTGCAGCTGCAGTGCCTCGATCCTGTTGGCCATTTCATTCCTGTCGCGATCCTTGCGCTCCATGGACTCCTTCAGCTCCTGCACTTCCTTATTCTTTTCCGCGATCTCCATTCCGATATCCTGATGGTAGGTCTCTATCATCTCCCTGTCGTCCCATACCTCCATATATGTCCGGTAGGAAAAAAGAACCAGACACAGACTGTGCAGCAGGAAAAAAAGCACGATTATCGGGGTTTCCTGCTGAAAAAAGCTGTATATCGTTGCCGCGTAAAAAATACACGCTCCAGTGATCAAGATTTTCTGAACCTGAGTCATTACCCATCTACCTCTTTATTTCATCCAGATTTATATTACGGTCCGCTGCCTGAACCCGTTTGCAGGTCTCCAGATCATGGGTGGCCATGACCACCGTGATCCCCTGTCTGTGAGCGACCTCCAAAAGCTTTATGATCTCGGCCGAGCTTTCGGGATCAAGGTTTCCTGTGGGCTCATCCGCCAGTAAGAGCTTCGGTGTATTGATCAGGGCTCTTGCCATGCAGACCTTCTGTTTTTCCCCTCCGGAAAGCTCGGAGGGATATCTGCGGTGAAGCCTGTCGATCCCAAGAAGCTTTAAGATATGGGTGATCCGCATCGAATCCTTCCTCCCGCCCCCTCCGGTCAGGGAAAGCACAAGCTCAAGGTTTCCGTACACCGTATACTCCTCAAAGAGCCTGAAATCCTGAAAGATCACTCCGATACCTCTCCGGTAATAGGGGATCTGTCCGGGATCTATGTCAGACAGCCGTTTTCCGTCCACAACTATTGTTCCCCGGTCAGCCTCCGTTTCCTTTAAAAGGAGCTTTAGCAGCGTGCTTTTTCCGCTTCCGCTCTCGCCGGTTATAAGGACGAATTCCCCGTCCTCGATCTGTTCGCTGAACCCGGAAAAGACCTGAACCGGATCGCCCTCATCCTGGGGATATTGTTTGTATACATCCTGAAAGATTATCATTGCAAGGTCACTGCTCCATCCAGAGAAGCATTCTCATTAAGCCTTCCTGTTTTCCTGCTCCCCGGAAGAACTGTGTTCACATCCAGATAGCTGTTGGAATCCGCCGTGGGCTTATCATCCATCTGTGCAATGGAAAAGCGTGCCCTGACAGGCCTGAACTGCTCCAGCATAAAATAGATCTGATGACGCAGCTCCTCTGTCAGGTTTCTCTTTATCAGGATCGTTACATCAAACATGCTGCGTATCTTAAACTGGATGGGAGCCCGGCTCCCACCTTCATTTTTGGCATCTCTTACCTGATTGTGCTCAACGATCACCGGCTTCTCCCCCAGAATGATAGTAAGCACCCGTTCGACCGCCTCTCTTGTTCCCTTCATCCTGTTAAGGCTGTAGGCCTCCTTCACAAGCTTCCTGGTTATCTCGATCGGGAAAAGCCCCGCTCTCAAATTAATGCCAAGCCAGCTTCCGTAGATTATCAAAAGCTCCTCCGGACAGGTATCCAGATCAAGGATCTCGTACAATGAATCGATCTCACGCTGAAAATCATTGTAAATGCTTGAATAGATCGATATATACCTGTGAAAAAAGCTTCCCCTTTCCTGATAAACCTGGGGAAAGGTGTTCATAAAATTATCGCCGGTACTGTCCACCACCATTTGGGATATCAGAAGCTCCTCCTCCGTGGTGGCCTCAAGGGCAATATAAAGATACCTCCCTTCGAGATCATACACCAGACAATCCTGAGTTTTTAAGAATCTTCTGGCGCCCTGCTTCTTCAGAAACGAGAGCCTCTCAGGCGCCGGTATCTCCTCATTGGTCAGATACCGGTCCGTATAGCCGGCTTTTTCGGGATTGTCGATGGCAAGCACGTACAGGCTGTAGATGGCATCCTCGCTCCCTTCTGCCTTAAAGGAGATCCTTCCCCATTCTGCGGCCTTTTGCGTACTGTCGATCCCCTTAAGCAGGATGATATGATACATGGAAGAGGGGTCGACACAAAGGACTCCATCCTCATTCTGGATAAAGCCTGTTACCGATCCGCTCTTTAATCTGTTTTTTCTGATACTGTATCTGGGCATGACGTTTTCCTTTTTTTCAGGCGGTGGATAAGATCTCAAGATCAATATTCCCGGGATATAGCAGACAGTTTTCTACGGGACAGATGTCCGACCCCTTAACACGGGTATATCTGTGTCCTTCGGGCCGCATATACAGCTCGTAAATATAGTCAACGCACTCAAGACTCTCTATGAGCGCGAATACCTCTTCATACTTGAGGACCTCACCGAATACCCTGTCATTCTTCAGATAATCAAGCATGGAGCGGAAAGCATCCTCGATCTGCTCCCTGCAATCAAGAAACCTCCGTTTTACGTAGATTATGGCGTGAACGGAGACCGCTTCGTATACGGGCGGTATGATCTTGTATCTGGTGGTGATCAGCCGCCTCTGCGACAGCCTCCGGTCTATGGCTCTCATATATTCGTCGGAAAGCCCCGGATAGTCCTCTCCCGTCCGCGGCATGACCGTTATGTGG
>JAEEGL014002038.1_pt1 | contig 12222 bp, 8 predicted proteins | sample 9134231 | NCBI WGS metagenome assembly JAEEGL01 (sample SAMN16246548, study PRJNA631951) | gut metagenome | biome: gut microbiome; feature: rumen; material: fiber-attached | host: Bos | place: Iran: Karaj | collected 2018-10
CTACAAGACTTCAGAAGATCTGGTATGTAACAGTTCCTGAACTTCTTAATACGATCATCATCGTACTGATCCTCAACCTTGCTAAGGTACTTAACCTCTTTGAGTCAGTATTCGTTATGTACAACAACAGAGTATTTGAAGTATCAGATGTTATTTCAACATACATCTATCGTAAGACCTTTATGACAGCTATTCCAAACTATGGTTATTCAACTGCGGTTGGTCTTTTCAAATCAATAGTAGGTTGCGCACTTGTTCTTATCTGTAACAGAGCTAGTAAGAAAGTACGCGGACGCGGAATCATTTAAGGAGGCTGACGATGGCAAAAAGAGTAGAATTTGCAGCTGGTCGTAAGAAAAGGACCGATGCATTTGACATAGTAAACTACATAGTTTTTATCCTTATCGGACTAATAGTACTTGTTCCTATCTGGAAGGTAGTTGTTGATTCTTTTAACGCAGTTGGTGTTTACAAATTCCAGCTGTTCCCAAATCAGCCTACCCTGGATGGATACCGTACTATCATCCATACATCCAAGCTTTATCAGCCGTTTGTGAATTCAGTTATTACAACTATCCTTGGAACACTCCTTGGACTTGTAATGAGTACACTTGGTGGATATGTACTTTCTCAGTATGAGATGCCAGGAAGAAACGCGCTGGCTTATTTCCTTCTTTTCACCATGATCTTCTCAGGAGGTATGATCCCTGAGTACTTGGTTATGAAACAGCTTGGTCTTGTTAACAAGATGTGGATCCTGGTTGTAAAACACGGTATGAACGTTTATAACCTGGTTCTTATGAGAAACTTCTTTGAAGGCATTCCAGGTTCACTGTTTGAAGCAGCAAAGATTGACGGATGTTCTCCTATGGGAATTTTCTTCAGGATCGTACTTCCTCTTTCAAAAGCAGCTCTTGCATCAATCGGACTTATGTTTGCTGTTACAGTATGGAATGACTATTCAACAGTTCAGATCTACATCACAAATCGTGATCAGGTTAACTTCCAGTATATCCTGAGAGTTATGGTCATGGATGGTGATACGCCGACAACCGCATATAAGGTATCGCAGAGTACTCTTTATTACTCAGCTATCGTATGTGCCATCCTTCCTTTCATGCTTCTGTATCCTTTCCTTCAGAAGTACTTCGTTAAGGGCGTTAATGTTGGTGCTGTAAAAGAGTGATCTATCCTTTTAGACGATAAGCCGCTTAGTTACCTAAGCGGCTTTTTTTAAGAAATATTTTAGGAGACTATATTATGAGATGTATCTATTGGGCGGGGGATTCTACTGTTGCCTGCAATAAGTTTAATACCTATCCTCAGACAGGAATTGGACAGGCTTTTGACAGGTATACAAAAGAAGACGTGGTAGTAGTAAATCACGCAGTAAATGGCAGAAGTACCAAGAGCTTTATTGATGAGAGCAGATTGGCAGCAATTTATAATGACATCACAAAGGGGGATTATCTTTTTATACAGTTTGGACACAACGATGAAAAGATAAAGGACACTTCAAGATATACTGATCCTCATGGAGAATTTATTATTAATCTTGGCAAGTTTGTGAATGCAGCAAGAAACAAGGGAGCTTACCCTGTTTTTATAACCTCTGTAGAAAGAAGGCTTTTTGATGAAGCAGGTCACCTTAAGCCCTCAGAACATACTGAATACGTTCTGGGAATGAAGGAAGCAGGAAAAAAGCTTGATGTTCCTGTGGTTGATCTTTTTACCATGAGCAGAGACTTCCTTGAAAAATGTGGGGATGAAGAATCAAAAAAATACTACATGAACCTTGATAAGGATGAAGCTGACTGGGCTCCTGATGGCCTTTGTGACAATTCTCATCTAAAGTACGAAGGAGCAATGCTCTATGCTGGGATGATAGCAAAAGGATTGGCTGAACTTGGAAGCCATTATAGAACCCTTGTGGCTGATAAAGTTCTTTTGGATAATTCTAAGAATATTGAGACTAATGGTTAAGGTGGGAGAAAATGCGATATTCAGATCTTGGAAACGGGAAATTTAGAAACCCTATACTTTTTGCCGATTACAGTGACCCAGATGTCATAAGAGTCGGAGATACTTTTTACATGACTGCCAGTAGCTTTAACTACACTCCTGGACTTCCGATCCTTGTATCAAAGGATCTGGTAAACTGGGAGCTTGTTAATTATGCGCTGGAAAACATCAAAGAGGAAAGATACGAAATTCCCAGGCACTCTGAGGGAGTATGGGCTCCTGCCATAAGATATCATAATGGTATGTTTTACATCTACTATGGAATGCCTGATGAGGGCTACTATGTTGTAAAAACCAAGGACCCTCTTGGCAAGTGGGATGAGCCTATATGCGTTCTTCCAGGAAAGGGCCTCATAGATCCATGTCCATTTTGGGATGAGGATGGAAGAGCATACGTTGTTCACGGCTATGCTAAGAGCAGGATCGGATTTAATAGTATTCTTGGAATATTTGAAATGAGCCCCGATGGACTTACTGCAATCTCTGAGGATCATTTTATTTTTGACGGTAATGATCCTGAGCATAAGGCTATTACAATTGAAGGCCCTAAGATCTATAAAAGGGATGGCTATTACTACATCTGGGCCCCTGCTGGAGGTGTAAGACCCGGATACCAGCTTGTGCTAAGAAGTAGTGACATTCATGGCCCTTACGAGATGAGGAGAGTTATGGATCAGGGTGGCAGCGTAATAAATGGCCCTCACCAGGGCGGTCTTGTTGATACTGAAGATAATAAAGAGTATTTCCTTCATTTCCAGGACAGAGGGCTCTATGGCAGGATATGCCATCTCCAGCCTGTTTCCTGGGCTGATGGTTGGCCAGTTATAGGCATTGACAAAGAAAATAAAGGATGTGGCGAGCCTGTATATGAGATGGATATTCCAGTTAAAAGAAATGCAGGATATGAAAGGACCAGTCTCTCAGCGTCAGATGATTTTAAGGATGGCAATATAAGCCTTTGCTGGCAGTGGCTTGGCAATCACAAAAGCTCTTTTTACGGAAAGACAGACAAAGAAAATGGAATTCGTTTATTTGCACTAAATCCTTCAAAAGAGAAGAATGTGGTCATCTGGAAAAGTGCAAATGTCCTGACGCAGAAGATCATATATCCACAATTTATCTGCGATGTGAGCTTTGATGCTTCAAAGCTTTCAGATGGCGAAAGGGCAGGCGTATGCATGACAGGAGGTCAGTATATTACTGCATATATTGAAAAGATAAATGGAGAGTTTAAGCTTAAGGTAGCGCAGTCTCTTGGTGGTGATCTGGATAAAAAAGAGGAAGTTATCAGCTCTTTTAACTTAAAAGACGAAAACGTGGATCCAGAGAACATAAACATCAGGATGAGATTTGGATATGATGCTATAGTAAAGGATACAGACCTCTACTATCAGGATGTGGAGGCGCCTTATAGCGGGAAAAACCCACATCTGTCCATGGAGATGCTCTTAAAGGATGGAGGATCTAAGGATCTGTCCGTAAACTTTGAGCCTCTTGATCACACATGGGTAGGAGCAAAAATTGGAATATTTGCGCTGTCTGAAAGAGATGGTGCTGATCATGGATTTGCTGATTTTAACTTTGTAAAAGTAGAAGAATTATAAGGTGTTATCGGGAGAATAACAGGTGGAACAGCTTCAAAAAGAAAGACTGGCTTCTTATATCCAAGAAGGTAACTTATCAAAGGTTAAGCAGATACTTATCTCTGATCCAAACCTTATTGACAGGGATCTGTTTTTTAAGGCTGCAGCTACAGGTAACTTTGAGATTGTTAAGTACCTTGTGGAGTATTCAAGAATAAGCCTTGATGAATATGATGACAACCACAGGCATGTCCTTTTTTATGCTGCAAGGTCGGGGAATGTTTTGCTTTTTAAGTACCTGGTAGAAAAATGCGGTATGGATCCTTTGGAAGGGGATAAGGATTTAAACACATGTTGGGACATTGTCCATGAGAAGAATGAAGAGATTGAAGAGTATCTGGAAAAAAGATACCAGGCCAAATATGATGACTTTTATAGAAACCCTGTAAGGACAGGCTTTTTCCCTGATCCGTCCATATGCAGAGTTGGTGATGACTACTATATGGTCAATTCTTCATTTATCTTTTTTCCATGTATTCCAATTTCCCACTCGGTAGACCTGGTGCACTGGGAGATCATTGGACATGCAATAACTGATCCAAAGTGGGCATACCTCGATAAGCTGGAAGTTGGTCGAGGATACGGGGCTCCTGATATTTCTTTTTACGAAGGAAAGTTTTATATAACAGCTACATATAGACTAAATGATGTTCCTCCCGTTTACAGAAGGCAGATCGTGGTATCTTCAAAAAGACCAGAGGGCCCTTATTCTGAGCCTGTTTTCATTGATGAGGATGGCATTGATCCAAGCATATTTAACGATGATGATGGCAAAAGATATATGCTCCTTAACCGAGGTGCCAGGATCTTTGAGCTTGATAAGTCAGGGACAAAAAAGATATCTGATGGTACGCTCCTTTACTATGGTGATCACAAGAGAGCACCAGAGGGACCACATTTATATAAAAAAGATGGTTACTACTACCTTCTTGAAGCAGAAGGCGGGACTGGACCAGGACACAGAGTTACAATTTCAAGGTCAAAAGAGCTATTTGGCGAGTATACTCCATGTCCCTACAATCCAATCATGAGGCAGGATGATAAAGACGCTGCAATTCAGAGGTGTGGACATGGAGACCTGGTTGAAACTGCTGATGGCAGGTGGTACATGGTATACCTGTGTGGCAGGATGATCGGAGATGGCTGTAGCATTCTTGGAAGGGAGACGGCACTTGATCCTGTTACCTGGACTAGTGATGGCTGGCCTATAGTTAACGAGCTAAAAGGCCCGTCAGCTATGCAAAAAAAACCGTTTCCAGATGTTGCTTACGAGCCTTTAGAATCTGATCCCAAGATTTCACCTTGCGGATTATTTATGGATCATATGACTCCAAGACCTTTTGAAGATGGAGCTGTGAAGTGCTGTCTTTTAAATGAGTATGACCATAAGGAAAGAAGCTATACCATAAAAGGAAGCAGTAGCCCACTTTCAAAGGTTGAAAGCAGAAATATAGTTCTCAGAAGGCAGACGTCTTTTAAGTTTAGCTATGAAGTTACCCTGGATGTGCCAAAACTTCTGGATGATCAGAGCGCAGGCATAACAGGATATTATGACGAGAACACCTTTTTTGAATTTGGCGTTACTAAAAAAGCAGATGGCGTATATATCTATTCCAAAGAGCACATTGGAGACGAAGACAGAATATCCTTTGGAAAAGAAACTGTCCCTTCGGATGTAGAAATGATCTGCTTTAAAATGGACACAGATCGATTTACAAGAACTCTTTCCTATAGTACTTTAGCTGGTGGATTGATGTCAGAAAATGAGGTGTTTAAGGTTCTTTCTGATGTTGATTATCTTTGCGACGAAGGATTAAAAAGGGGCAAGAGATTTACCGGAGCGCTGGTTGGAATGTATGCTGTAAGAGGAGCTTTGGATCTTACAGTGCATTTCCATAATGAAAAATATGAGGATCTGAAATAAGTTATGGGAAATACTAATCTTGATACAAAAGTATATTTTGAAAGCTATGAAAGACACAAAGGTAATCCTTTGATGATACTGATAGGGCTCTATAAAGGGATGTACTCAAATTTCTTTTGGTCCACGTTCTTTTATATCATTAAGCACAGTCCGGTCTGGGTTCTTCCTATTGTGACTGCAGGTATCATAAACAGCGTCACCAGGGCTGATCCTAATGTTTACAGGGTGATCACTCTTGATGCGGCTCTTATGGTATTTCTTTTGATACTGAATGTTCCTATGAACCAGCTTCATATACACTTTAGGAGTAAGGCTGTAAGAAAAGTGGAAGCGGGGCTTAGGAGTGCCCTTGTCCATAAGATACAGGTCTTGTCTATACCACATCAAAAGGAAATGCTATCAGGCAGACTTCAGTCCAAGATCATAAGGGATGTGGAATCGGTAGAGACTCTGTCAGACCAGCTTTTTGTTTCACTTATAAATATTTTTATTAATGTGATAGTTGCTCTTTCTGTAACTATTTCTAAGAGTATAATTGTATTTTTGTTTTTCCTGTTTACAGTTCCGATTGCTGCAGTTTTAGTTGTGAGCTTTAAAAAGCCAATTAAAAAGCACAATCAGAAGTTTAGAAAAGAGATGGAAGAGACCAGTGCAAAGGTGATGGAAATGGTGCAGCTTGTACCTGTTACCAGAGCCCATGGACTTGAAAATGAAGAGATAAACAGGATGGATACTCAGGTTGATCTCATAGCACAGGCAGGCTATTCACTGGATATCATTCAGGGACAGTTCGGAGCTGTCAGCTGGGCTATTTTTCAGATTGCGCAGGTTCTGTGTCTTACCTTTACTGCAGTTCTTTCCGTAACAGGTAAGGTTCAGGTTGGAGATGTGGTACTGTATCAGAGCTATTTCACAACAATTGTAGGTCAGGTGTCATCTCTATTGACACTTCTTCCTATCATCTCAAAGGGCCTTGAATCAGTTACAAGTATTGGCGAGATCCTGCAGTCGCCCTATGTTGAAGAGACAGAAGGTAAGGCTGATATTGGTGTTCTTAAGGGAGAGTATGACTTTGAGAACGCAGGTTATGCTTATCCTGACAACAATGAGGAGATCATCTCAGGTCTTTCCTTCCACGTAGAGCCTGGGCAGACTGTTGCTTTTGTTGGTGAGTCAGGTGCAGGAAAGAGTACCATAATGAACCTTCTTGTGGGCTTTGGTATGCCTTCAAGCGGACGGGTTTTGATCGATGGAAAAGATATTAAGGACATAAGTCTTCAAAGCTACAGAAAGCAGCTTGCTGTTGTTCCTCAGAACACCATTCTTTTCTCTGGTTCTATCAGGGATAATATTCTTTATGGTGCAGGGGATATATCTGAGGAGAAACTAAATCAGGTTATAGAAGAAGCGGGACTTAAAAGCGTCATAGAAAAGCTTCCTAACGGACTTGAAACAATTGTGGGAGAGCATGGAGATAAGCTGTCAGGTGGACAAAAGCAAAGGATATCAATTGCCAGAGCTCTTATCAGAGATCCCAAGGTCATCCTCCTTGACGAGGCAACATCTGCCCTGGATGCTATATCTGAAAAAGAGGTCAGCTATGCTCTTGATAATATTTCAAGCAAATGCACAACCTTCATTGTGGCTCACAGGCTGTCAACAATTGAAAAGGCTGATAAGATAATAGTTATAGAAAACGGTACTATCGCTGAAGTTGGAAGCTTCTCTGAGCTTATGGCCCAGAAGGGAATATTCTACAGAATGGAGATGACAAAATGATGCAGTTAGGAATAAGATTTCACGACACAAGACAGCTTCCATTTGAGGAAAGACTGTCAGACATTAAGAAGCAGGGATTTGACTGTGTGCATATTGCGCTTTCAAAGGTTCCAGGCTTTACTGCAGATACAGAGGCGTTAAATCCCGGATATGCCATGTATTTAAGAAACGCCTTCAGAAAAGCTGAGCTTGATGTAGCAGTACTTGGCTGTTACCTTAACCTTGCTGATCCAAACCAGGAAGCCCTTAAGAGAACTCAGGAAAAATACTATGCGCATCTTAGATTTGCAAGCATACTTGGCTGTGGAATGGTAGGAACTGAGACAGGAGCTCCAAATGAGACCTATTCCTATGACAAGGAGGCGTGTCATTCAAAGGAGGCTCTTGAGACTTTTATTACAAATCTTAAGCCTGTTGTTAAATGCGCTGAGAACATGGGAGTAATAATTGCAATTGAACCTGTTTACAGACATATCGTATACGACGCAAAAAGGGCAAGAGAGGTGCTTGACCGGATTGAATCACCTAACCTTCAGATAATATTTGACCCGGTAAACCTTCTTTGGACTGACAATTATGAAAACAGATATGAAGTGATTGATGAGGCTATAGACCTTCTTGGCAAGGATATCGCCATGATACATCTAAAGGATTCAATCCTGATGGAAGATAGCGTAAAGAGTGTTGGCTGCGGATTTGGAGAGATGAAGTATGACAGTATCATAAAGTTCGCTCTTGAAAAAAAGCCTTTCATACACGCAACTTTAGAGGACACTAAACCAGAGACAGCAGATAAGTCCCTTAAGTGCATCAAAGATGTTATCGCATCCTTATCATAAGAGTAAAACCCCTGACATAGTAAGTCAGGGGTTTTTATTATTTCTGAAGGTGTTCTATTTGTTTTGTTAAAACTTCCGGAACCTCGATCTCTTCTTTTTTAAGCTTGTGAATAGCGTTTGCTACAGGTTTTGCAACATTGTTTATATGAGCAGAATAGTGGTTCATAAGCTCGGTGTACTGAGGATTGTCAGAAAGCTTTTCTCTTATCTGCTTCGCGAAAGGACAGAAAGTAAAGAGTATTTCTCTTGCCACCTTATTAAGCCTTGGCGAACTATTGGACTCAAACTTAATATAGGCGAGATAGTCAGCAATAAAGACATTCTTGTAATTGTTTGAGTACTTTTTAAGATCGGTTCTAAGCTTCTCCTTGTTTTCTGAGGACAGGGAAGAGTTCTTTTTAAAAAACTGAAGATAATCGCAGTACATGGAAGTCAGGGAAGGGTCAGTGACGTCGTTCCAGTGTACGCCCTGAACAGTCTTGCACATTTCCCATCTGAATTCTCCAAAGAGCCTTATCATGGATTCTTCGGTATTTTCTGTGTTGAAGATGGATACGATCATCCTGGCTTTGGTTCTTCTGTTCTTTCCGTTTATTTCCTGCCAGAGGCTTGCGCGGCTTCCGACATTTGGCATCAGGATCATGTATGGAGTTATATCATCGTCGTAGTACAGCTGCGTGATACCGATCTCAGGGTCAGAAAATACAGCCTGTCTGCAGAAAACGCTGTAATCAATACCTCTTATCATGTCAAAGTATTCATTGATCTTTGAAGAAGTGAGGTAAGCCATATCAAGAGGTCTTAGCACATTCTGTGAGTCGAATACAGGAACAAAGGATGAGATCCTTCCAAAGGTCATCCTGTTACCAAGGGAAAAGAGATTGTGGATCTCAAATTCCAGGCGCTTAATGGAGTTGTTCATCATAGCTTCAAGCTGAGCTTCGTTGATAGAGCCGCTTGTTTTCTGTTCGCGGAGGTATGTGGGCCAGTCCTGATCAAATTCGTTCTTGGAAGGATCAACTTCCAGCATGTAGACCTTCTTTAGCCACTCGTAGAGAAGGAGAACATTTCCGTTTGGGTCAGGAGTATAGGCCTTTGCCATGTTGCAGAGGATGGTAGTATTTTTTTCTCCTGCAAGTTCTTCATCCACAAAGCCAAACATGAAGAACATCTTAAGTTCGATAGGAAGATCCTCGTCGGTCAAGCTCTTTAAAAAACATGGAGTAAAGATCTCGTAGAAAGAAGTTGCGATGCTTCTTCTAAGTGCCCTTGCTTCATCAGATGAATCATATCTGTTTTCGTTTGCCTTAAATGCAGCTATCTGTTCTTCGAATTTTGCAGCTGTTTCCGGTGGGACAGCAGAATATGCAAGGATAGTTGTAAGAGCATTGACAACGGTGGTGGTGGACTCTCCGCCAGCTTCAGATCTTTCAAGGTCGTCAAGCTTTGCCCTTATCATCTTCATGGTCTGCCTGAAGGCAGTGGTCTTTTTGGCAAGAGTTTTTCTGTAGACATTCAGTTCCTGAACATCTTCTGAAAGACCATTGTAGATAGTAAAGGAAGTCATTACCATTCCAACAGCAATATCCATGCTGAGGGGGTAGTAGCTCTTTTTAAGTGCAGCTTCGTTTTCCTTTAAGCCGTTGCAGTAATCAACAGCCCACTGGGGGATACGTCTGTGCATTTCGGGAGCGATGATTTCTTCCATTTCGGGAAAAGACTTCTGGGTTTCTCCAACCTTTATGCAAAGACTTGGATAATCCGCATAGTCAGCCATCAGCTGTTCATATTCTCCAATGGCGATATCGTATTCCTGTTCAAAAACAGCACAAACACTGCAGGCACTACTTATAGCTGTGCTTGCCAGGATAGGGGCTATCTTGGGATTGCTTTTTACAATATTTGGAATATCATCCAGGGATTCAAAGGGATAAGAATAAACTGCAGATTCTTCCAAAGCTTCATAAGTATAGATATAGGGCTGACCAGGCTTTTCAACAGCTCCGGCGAATGCTCCAACTGTAAGCTTTATATCTGTATTTGAATTGGAAACTTTTAAAGACCCCTTTACCAGGATTTCTATAGAATTTACTTCATCAGTACCTGCCTTATGAAGTACCTGACCTTTTTCCAATTTAAGAATGCCCATACTACCTCCATGCTGTATAAATAACCTAATTTATATGGTATTACGTTCGGAAATATACTTCAAGTAAGAAGATTATAAGACGATCTGTTTTAGGCTGTATTCAGAAGAGATTCCATTGCATGCAAAATTGTTGTAGATTTGACTGGCAATAAGAGTCTCATCAAGCAATCTCTTTTGGAGAGGAGACAGGACCTTGTCAGCGTCCTTTAGCCTGCTCAAAACAGGAATTGATCCGTTTTCAGATGCTGCCTTTAATAGGTCAGAAGAAGAGGACCTTAGAGCAAGAATACGGGCATAAGCCGTGAAGTCGTCATCTTTATACTCCTTCATGTTTTCCTCTGTGATATTTAAAAGGATATGCATAAGGCATCTGCTGATCCTTGTATGAACAAGATTCTTGGTCTTGAGCAAATTGCAGAAAGAACTAAAACCGTCTATGTGATCAAGGTTTGAAAGGATCCTGTTGGAAATGTCCCTGGTGACATCAAGGTATTTAGTGTAACCAACAGTTTTTTCAAGAATGAGCTTGTACTCCAAAAGGGCAGAGTAGTCGTTGCACTGCATGAATCTTCCCTCGTAGCCTTAGATTGCTTCAATGGATGCTCTTGGCATTACGCCGTCCAGGATAAATGGCGCATTGAGCTTGACCTTGTCGCTAAGTCCTGAAAGGAGTCTTGCTCTTATGCCTGCTGCTGAAGGAATGCTGCCAAGCTCTTCGCTGTGGAAAGGTCTGCCAACACGCTGTATTACATAGGGCTCTATAAAGCGGTTTTTCTTGTTAAGAGCCTTTAAATATTCGATTCCAAGAATTGTATTAGGTGAAGATAACAGTTCTTCATATTCTGAAGGGTCATAGCTTCTTGAGTCATTAACAAGCTGCGCATTAAGAGCTTTTGCTCTTGCTGCAGGAAAAGAAAGACCTTCCTTAAGGCTGTCTGACAGGACATCCTTATAGACCGGAGGCTCTTTTGAAACTATATCTGAAATCTCGTAAAGTTTGCTGACATCAGGAAATTCACTGCCAAAGCACAGATGATCTATACATCCGAGACCAGAAAGAATGGAGATGGCGCCTCTTGCGAAATATTCGGCGCTTCCAAGACTGTAGTAGATGGGAAGCTCAATAACAAGGTCTGCACCTAAATTGATGGCGCACCTTGCTCTTGAAAACTTGTCGATGATAGCAGGTGCTCCTCGCTGAACGTAATCACCGCTCATAACAACGACAACTCTGTCGGCATGGAGGTCTTTTTTACATTTATCGATCAAATATTTGTGGCCGTTATGAAATGGATTAAACTCTGCTATAATACCGATTGTTTTCATTATTAAGCACCTTTTGTACAATTTTTTCCTTGTTATTAAATTATAATATAAGTATCATAGTGATGGAAGTTTTTTGACATACTCAATTGGAAAAGAGGATTATTTAAATGAAAATTTTAGTTATCAACTGTGGAAGTTCTTCACTTAAGTTTCAGCTTATCGATTCTGAGTCAGAGGCAGTGATCTGCAAGGGACTCTGCGAGAGGATCGGAATTGATGGAAGCCAGATCGTCTATACTCCAGAGGGTAAGGACAAGATCACAAAGGTTACTCCTATGCCAGATCACAACAGAGCGATCGAGCTTGTTATCGAGGCTCTTACCAACAAGGAAGATGGCGTGGTATCACTTGATGAGATCGGTGCTGTTGGACATCGTATCGTTCATGGAGGAGAGAAGTTCACTAAGTCTGTAGTGATCACAGACGAAGTTATCAAGGCTATCGAAGAGGTTTCAGATCTTGCTCCTCTTCATAACCCAGCAAACCTTATCGGAATCAGAGCATGCCAGAAGGTTATGCCGGGAGTTCCTATGGTAGCAG
>JAEEGL015024100.1_pt1 | contig 12222 bp, 12 predicted proteins | sample 9134231 | NCBI WGS metagenome assembly JAEEGL01 (sample SAMN16246548, study PRJNA631951) | gut metagenome | biome: gut microbiome; feature: rumen; material: fiber-attached | host: Bos | place: Iran: Karaj | collected 2018-10
AGTGGTAGAGCAGCTGATTCGTAATCAGCAGGTCGAGGGTTCAATCCCCTCCACTAGCTTTTTTCTTTTTATGCGGGCCTCCGCTTTTTCATTCTCCCGCCTTTCTCATAACGGGGTCATACTATTCTCAGCTGAAAAAAGCTGACTGGATGGGTTTCGATCGCAAGATGCAGAAGGCGAACGACTTTGTCGTGAGCTCGCGTACAATAACTCTGATATGGTTGGATAGCTTTATTGGTGTGGCAAGGTTTCAACTGCACGTTATTGGTGTGACCTAGTCCTGACCGTTTCAGAAGTTCTTGCCGCTGAACTTGTTCAGCAGGGCTTCATTTCAAGAAGCCGCGTTTTCCCCACTAGAATGAAAGTACCACCAAGACGAAAAGAGGATCTTTATCTTGACTGAGCGAACGAAAATCGGTTTTCTGGACTCCGGCGCGGGCGGGATCACCGTGCTGGCGAGGGCGGTCAAAAAACTCCCTTCCGCCGATTTTCTCTACTACGCCGACACGGACCGGGTCCCCTACGGCACGAAGACCCCCGAAGAGGTGGTCCGGTATACCTCCGAAGCCGTCCGGTTTCTGGAAGACGAGGGTGCGCAGGCCGTCGTCGTCGCCTGCAATACCGCGACCAGCATGGCGATCCGTCCTCTCCGCGCCGCGTTCCCGTTCCCCATCGTCGGGATGGAACCCGCCGTTAAACCGGCAGCCCTCGGCCACCCGGAGGGAAGGATCCTCGTCTGCGCGACCCCCCTCACGATCTCCGGGGAAAAGCTCCACACCCTGATCGACCGGTTTTTCTGGGGTCCCGTCTCCCCCGTCCTCGTGCCGCTTCCGGATCTCGTCACTCTGGCGGAATCCGAACGCTTCGACGGGGAGTCCTTCCGGGGTGTGATCCGTTCGGCCGGACTGGAAGGGGAGCGCTTCGCCGCCGTTGTCCTCGGATGCACCCATTTCGTCTATTACCGCGAGCTGTTCCGGGAGACCTTCCCCGGGGCGGACGTGATCGACGGGAACGAGGGCACCGTCAACCGGCTGGCGGATCTGATCTCCGTCCGGGCAGTCCCCGGCTCCGGCTCCGTGCGCTTCTTCGAATCCGGCAGGATCCCCGCCTACGAGGACCGGTACCGCCGTTTCCTCGAGCGCGCGATGAAACTGTGACAGAATAAATCCTCCCGTTTTGCCTGCGGGAGGATCGTTTTTTTTTCGGGTAGAACGGATTCACAGTTCCGCGAAGAGGATCCCGGTCCTGCCCATCGGAAGGGAAGCGGTCGTTTTTCCTCCTTCGAAGCAGGCGCATCCGCCCCATGCGTCGGTCTCCTCTCCGCCGTTCTGTGTGCGGATCCGGCATAGGGAATTCACCAGCAGCGCGCGGGGAGCAAATTCGGCGGCTTTTTCCGCGTACTCCCGGCGGATCCCGTTTTCCCATTCTTCCGGGGAATAGCAGATATAGACCGGCCACAGAAGAAGATCCGCGCCCGTGTCTTGGAAGAGAGGAGCGGTGGAATCCCAGAGATCCCCGCAGAGGGCGGCGAGACAGCGGATCCCCCGGTAGTCGAAGATGAGAGGCCCGTCCCCCTCCCGATAATGGGAATCGGTGCGCCGGAACTCCTTCCATCCCCGGGAGACGCGCCGGTAGTTTCGCGTCGGGATCCCGTCCTCGATCAGGGCGCAGGAGGAATAGAGCGCGTCCCCGTCCCGTTCGATATATCCGAACAGCAGATCGATCCCGATCCCGCGGGAGAGCGCGCAGAGACGGCGGAAGGCTTCCGAATCGGCGGATATCCCCCGGTCCCGGTCGGCTTCATACTCCCATGAGAGGGCGTTGAATCCCTGAACGGCGCTTTCCTCGAAGACGCAGATAGTGGCGCCTCTTGATTTCGCTTCCCGGGCCGCTTTCTCCATCCGGGTGAGATTGCCGGATATGTCCCCGTCGATCAGGGAAACCGCCGCGAGAGCCGCTCTCATGCCATGCGCCGGAGCATCTCGCAGACCAGCCGGTACAGACGGGAGAGGGATCCGACGTTCAGGGTCTCGTCCGGGGAGTGGAGATTGCGGATATCCGGCCCGATGGAAATGATATCCATGTCCGGGATCCTGCTTTTGAGAAGCCCGCATTCGAGCCCCGCGTGGATGCCGACGATCTTTGCCTCCGTGCCGAAGCAGTCCTTCCATGTTTCCCGGTAAAGCCTCTGGAGGGGAGAATCGCTCATGGGGTCCCACCCGGGATAGCGGCCGGCATGGGAGACCGGGGCTCCTGCGGGATGGGCCGCGCATTCCACCCGGTTCTGCATGTCGTCGAGGCGCGATTCCACGGAGGAACGGGAGGACACGACGATTTTGAGCCCATCCTCCTCTTCGCGCACCACCGCCAGATTCGAGGAGGTCTCCACCAGTCCGGGGACGGCCTTGCTCATGCCGTGAACGCCGTTCGGGAGGTTGCGCAAAAGGGTCAGCAGATCGAGGGATCTTTCCCAGCCGAACGCGGGTCCCGCCTCAGCCGATTCGATTGCGGCGCGGAAATTCCCGTCTTCCGGCACGCATTCCGCGGCGATTTTGCGGACCTCTTCGTCAACCGCAGCACGGAAGGCCCCGGGATCCCGGACCGCGACGACCGCCGAGCATTCCCGGGGGATGGCGTTGTCCCGGTTTCCGCCCGCGAAAGAGACGATCCGCAGGGGGGAAGCCTTCGATCCCGCCCAGAGGATCCGCGCAGTCTCGGCGATGGCGTTCTTGCGTCCGAGGTGGATGTCCTCGCCGGAATGGCCGCCCGCCAGACCCGCGACCTCGATATGCAAAACGGATGATCCGCCGTCCGGAGGCGTCTTATCCCCGGCAAAGAGGATGTGGGACCGGACCCCGCCCGCGCAGGAGACCGTCGCCTCGCCCTCCCCGGCGGAGTCGATGTTGATGAGACGCCGCGCCGTCAGCTTCGAGGGATCGAATTCCCGCATCCCCGTCATGCCGTTCTCCTCGTCCGTGGTGAAGAGGCATTCGAGGGCGGGATGGGGGACGTCGTCCGACGCGAGGATCGCAAGCGCCGTGGCTTCGGATACGCCGTCGTCCGCGCCCAGGGTGGTGCCGTTAGCCCGTAAGATCTCGCCGTCGAGGACGAGTTCGATGGGATCCTTCAGAAAATCGTGCTTCGTCCCCCGGTTCGCCTCGCACACCATGTCGAGGTGCCCCTGCAACAGGACCGGCGCTTTGTCCTCGTATCCGGGAGTCGCCTTCGCCCGGATGAGCACGTTGTTCGCGCCGTCGATTTCCGCCTCATGTCCGAGGGAGAGCGCGGTGTCCCGGACGAATTCCGCCGCCGCCCGTTCGTTGCCGGATCCGCGCGGGATGGCGGAAAGCTGCTTGAAATAGGAAAATACCTTCTTCGGTTCGAGTTCTTCGTATGTCATGATGATCCTCCGGGGATTCTGATTTGCTCCATTATACCACAGCGGAGGGCCAAAATCAACCGGGGCGGGAAGACTCGCTTTTTTTCGGCGCAAATGCGAAAAACTTCCGCGGGCCGCTTCCCCTCCGGCGGGATTTATGTTATAATAGAGAAAACATCATGAGAGATCGGAGTGCGGCATGGGTAAATGGTCCTCCCTCATCCGGCGGGCGGAGAAGAAGCGGTTCGTATCGGCCGTCCTTCTCGCGGCGGGAAGCGGAAAGCGGTTCAGCGACAATACGGCCAAGCAGTTTTACGAGATCGCCGGGGAAAGCGTGCTGATCCGGAGCGCGAAACTGTTCGAGGCCTCGGAGGAGATTTCGGAAATCGTCGTCGTCACCCGGGAGACCGACGTCCCCGGCGTGCGGAATCTTCTGAGGGGAGCCGGGATCACGAAAGCCGCCCGGGTCCTCGCGGGGGGAGACACAAGGCAGGAGAGCGCGAAGATCGGATTCGACGCCGTCAACCCCGACGCGGATTTCGTCGCCATCCACGACGCGGCCCGCTGCCTCTGCACCCCGGAGATGCTGGAAGCCGTCCTCGAATCCGCGTTCCTTTACGGAGCCGCCGCGGCCGCCTGCCGGAATCCCGACACCATCAAGCGGACGAACGGGACGGATCTCGTCACTGAAACGCTGGAGCGGGAAAACACCTGGCTCGTCCAGACCCCGCAGATCTTCGGAGCGGACATCTACCGGGCGGCGTCCTATACCTGCGCGAAGGAGCATTTTTCCGGCACCGACGACTGCTCCCTCTGCGAACACGTGGGCTTCAAAGTCCGGCTGGTGGACTGCGGGCCGCTCAACATCAAGATCACCTATCCGCGGGACGTTCTGCTGGCCGAAGCGATCCTTGCGGCGCGGAACGCGGAGAAGACGGAGGGGAAGGTATGAGGATCGGACACGGGTACGACGCGCACCGCTTCTGCGAGGGGGATTCCCTGGCCCTCGGCGGGATCCGGGTGCCCTTTGACAAAGCTTTTCTCGCCCATTCCGACGGCGACGTGCTGATCCACGCCCTGATCGACGCTCTGTTCGGCGCGGCGGGGGAGGCGGATATCGGAGCACACTATCCCCCCTCGGACGAACGTTACCGCGGGATCTCGAGCTGCCTTCTGCTCGCCGACGCCCGGGACTGCCTGAAAAAGCGCGGATTCCGCGTCGAGTACGCCGACATGACCGTCATCGCCCAGAAGCCGAAGCTCAAGGACTATCTCCCCGCCATGCGCGAAAAGCTGGCCTCCCTCTTGGAGATCCCGCCGGACCGGATCAACGTCAAGGCCACGACGGAGGAGAACATGGGCTTCACCGGCCGGGGAGAGGGCATCTCCGCCCACGCGGTCTGCCTGCTCGCGGAGGACGGGAGGGAATAAGTCCGAAAACAAAAGCCGGAGCCTCCGGGTCTCCCCATACCGCTCCGGCCGTCAGTCCGCCGACACAGCCCGGTTTTCCGACGTCCTCTGTTTTGAACATCCTTCGTGCCTACCGGCGGACGGGATCTGATTCGGGACGGGAGAACCCCGTCGGATCCAGCTTATGCGCGGTTCCCGCATTCGGTCCCGAAAGGGAAAACGGGATCCGCCCGCTTTTTCGCCATCCTTTCGGGGATTCTTCCGGTCCGCCCGTCCTTCGGCGAAGATATCGAAAGAATCAGACAGAAAATCTTTTTCGGAGGCATTGACTCATGGAAATCAAAATGGCTCCGTCCCTTCTGGCGGCCGACTTCCTTCATTTGGAGGACGAGATCCGCCGGGCGGAGGCGTCGGGGGCGGACTGGCTCCACTGCGACGTCATGGACGGAGTGTATGTTCCGAACATCAGCTTCGGCTTTCCCGTGATCTCCCCCATCGGAGCCCTCACGAAACTCCCCCTTGACGTCCACATGATGACGGTCTGCCCGGAGAAATACGTCGACCGGCTGGCTGAGGCGGGGGCGGCTTCCGTCACGATCCACACGGACCACACGGACGGGGAGACGGTGCGGGACACCCTGAAAGCCATCCGATCCGCCGGGATGCGTGCGGCCGCGGCTCTCCGCCCGAAACAGCCCGCCTCGGACCTCGACCCCTATCTCGAACTCATCGACATGGCTCTGATCATGACGGTGGAGCCGGGTTTCGGCGGACAGAAGTTCATGAGAGACATGATGCCGAAGGTCCGCGCCGTCCGGGAGGCATTGAACCGGGTCAATCCCTCCTGCGGGATCCAGGTGGACGGGGGGATCGGAGCTTCTACCGTCTCGGAGGCGGCGGGAGCGGGGGCGAATATCTTTGTCGTGGGGACCGCCTCTTTCCGTGCGCCGGATATGGCCGAAGCGGTCCGTTCATTCCGCAGAACGGCGGAATCTTCGTATCGGGGATAAGTATTTGTCAGATTGAACGAAAAATCCGCGTCGGAATCCGCCGATTTTGTCGCTGATTGCGGGCGCGAAATTTCGCCGATTTGATTCAAAAAAGCCCGGATCTGTGTTATAATATCCTTGAAGAAACCGGCACAGAATGTCAATTTCTATCATAGAGGGGTGTCTTATGAGCGACAGCTACTTCGGCGAACTGATGGTGATCGGTATGCGCGGCTGCGAACAGTTCATCGATCAGGTGGACTTCTACCTGAAGGAATGGCGCAGGCACGGAGACGACGAAGCGACCTTCGTCACGACGGCAGATTGTCCCCGGTTCGGCTCGGGCGAGGGGAAGGGGATCATCCACTCCTCCATGCGGGGCCGCGACGTGTACATCATCTGCGACTGCTTCAACCACGGCGTTACATACCGCATGTTCGGCAAGGAAGTTCCGATGAGCCCGGACGACCACTACGCGGATTTGAAACGGACGATCGCGGCAATGGCGGGCAAGGCCAAGAGGATCACCCTCATCATGCCGATGCTGTACGAAGGCCGGCAGCACAAACGCTCCGCAAGGGAATCCCTCGACTGCGCGATTATGCTGCAGGAGCTCGTCGCGATGGGGGTCTCGAACATCATCACCTTCGCCGCGCACGACGAACGGGTGTCCAACGCCATCACGCTGACCGGTTTCGACAGCATCCGCCAGACCTATCAGATGCTGAAAGCCCTCGTCCGCGCGGTTCCCGATATCTCCCTCGCGAACGACGATATCATGATCATCTCTCCGGACGAAGGCGCGATGTCCCGCACGATGTATTACGCCACCGTCCTCGGGCTGGACCTCGGCATGTTCTATAAGCGGCGCGACTACGCCCATGTCGTGAACGGCAAGAATCCCATCGTGGCCCACGAATACCTCGGCAAGGATCTGAACGGCAAGGACGCCATCATCATCGACGACATGATCTCCTCGGGCGACTCCATCATCGACGTGGCCCGTCAGATCAAGGACAAAGGCGCGAAGCGGATCTTCTTCTTCGTCTCCTTCGGCCTCTTCACCAACGGTTTTGACCTCTTCGACAAAGCCTACGAGGAGGGCCTCTTCACCAAGTGCTTCACCACGAACCTCATCTACCGTCCCGAAGGCCTGCTCGATAAGGAATGGTACGCCGAGGTCAACATGTGCAAATACGTCGCCATCATCATCGACACCCTCAACAAGGATCAGTCCATCAGCACCCTGCTCAACCCCGTCAAGAAGATCCACACCATCCTCGACGAACACCAGAAGAAGATGGATCCCCAGATCAAAATCACACCCGATGCGGAATAAAGGATAGTATGCAGTATTTCAAGAAACAGACCGCGGCCGCCCTCGACGAGGCGATCAATCAGCTCTCCCCCGGAGTTTCCCCCGGAGCGGCCGAACTTGCGGCATGGCTCGAATATCCCCCCGATCCCACCCTCGGCGACCTTGCGTTCCCCTGCTTCCGTCTGGCAAAGGCGATGCGGAACGCCCCTCCGAAGATCGCCGCCTCCCTTGCGGAGCTTCTTGCGGATTTCCCCCTTGGGGACGCGAAGCCCGTCGGACCGTATCTCAATTTCAGGGTTGGCGAAGACTATCTTCTGAACCGCGTCCTGCCGTCCATCGAAGCGGCGGGCGATTCCTACGGTTCCTCGGACGAAGGCGCGGGGAAGACCGTCGTGCTCGACTATTCCTCCCCCAATATCTGCAAGCCCTTCCACATCGGGCATCTCGGAACGACCGTCATCGGGCACTCCCTGAAACTGCTCCATGAATTTGCCGGGTATCGCTGCGTGGGCGTCAACCACCTCGGCGACTGGGGCACGCAGTTCGGCAAGCAGATCGTGGCGTTCCGGAAATGGGGCGACCGGGAGACCGTGGAGCGCATCGGCATCGACGAACTGGTCCGCCTCTACGTCCGGTTCCATGAGGAAGCCGAAAAGGATCCCGCCCTGGAGGATGAAGCCAGGACCGAGTTCCACAAGATGGAGGAAGGGGATCCTGAAAACCTCGCCCTCTGGCAGTGGTTCGTGGACGTGTCGATAGCCGAGTACAAGAAGACCTATCGCCAGCTGGGCATCGAATTTGAGCACTACACCGGCGAATCTTTCTATATCCGCAACGGGTACGGACAGGACGTCGTGGACGAGCTGCGGGAGAAGAAGCTTCTGAAGCTGGACGACGGCGCACAGATCGTCGATCTCTCCGATTACAACATGCCGCCCTGCCTCATCGTCAAAAAGGACGGCTCTTCGATCTACCACACCCGGGACATCGCCGCGGCGGAATACAGGAAAAAAACCTTTGATTTCGCAAAATCCATCTACGTCACCTCCTCCCAGCAGAGCCTGCATTTCGCCCAGCTCTTCAAGGTCCTCGAACTGATGGGGTACGAATGGGCAGGAGATCTCGTACACGTCCCCTACGGAACGGTTTCGGTGGACGGCGCGAAACTGGCGACCAGAAGCGGCAACGTCGTGCTTCTGAAAGACCTCTTCCGCCTCTCCGTCGAGAAGGTCACCGAGGTCATGAACGAGAAGAATCCCGATCTTGAAAACCGGGAAGAAGTCGCGGAGGCGGTGGGCGTCGGCGCGATCGTGTTCAACTACCTCTATAACAGCCGGATCAAGGACATCAATTTCACCCTTGAATCCGCGCTCAGCTTCGAAGGTTCCACCGGTCCCTACGCCCAGTACACCTACGCCCGGACCTGCTCGATCCTCGAAAAAGCCGCGGCGGCCGGGATCCGGGAAGAAGGCGCGGTCCTCAGCCATCCGAGCGAGGCGGAGCTTTTGAAGACTCTCTCCCGCTTCCCCGAAAAGGTGAAGGAAGCCCTTGACTCCTACGAGCCCTCCGTGGTGACGCGCTACGCCATCGAAGTCTGCACAGCCTTCAACCACTTCTACCGCGACTGCCCCATCGTGACGGCGGAGACGGGGGAATCGAGAGGGTTCCGCGTGCGGCTGACAAGAGCGGCCGGGACCGTTCTCAGAACCGCCCTCCGGCTGATCTGCATGAAAACTCCCGAAAAAATCTGATTGAAAAATAGAACGAGGTATTACAATGTCCGGCCACAGCAAATGGAACAACATCAAGAACAAGAAAGAGAAGACCGACGCCCAGAAGGGTAAGGTGTTCACCAAGATCGGCAAGGAGATCGCGATCTGCGTGCGCGAGGGCGGCGGGGATCCCAATTCCAACGGCAAGCTCCGCGACCTGATCGCCAAGGCGAAGGCGAACAACGTCCCGAACGACAACATCGACCGCGCCATCAAGAAGGCGATGGGAGCGGAGGCCGTCCAGTACGAGGAGATCGTGTACGAGGGCTACGGTCCCTCCGGCGTCGCCGTAATCGTGGAGACCGCCACCGACTCCCGCAACCGCACCGCCTCCGAAGTCCGCCACTCCTTCGACAAGTACGGCGGAAACATGGGCTCCACCGGGTGCGTGTCCTACATGTTCGACGACAAGGGCGTCATCATCCTGCTCAAGGAAGACAACGAGGACGCCGACGAAGACGCCCTGATGGAAGCGGCTCTCGAAGCGGGCGCGGAAGATTTCTCCGCCTCCGACGAGACCTTTGAGATCATCACCGAAGTCGACGATCTGCGGGACGTGCGGGACGCCCTCGAAGCCCTCGGCTACAAGATCGAATCCGCGGAAGAGGACAAGATCCCCCAGTCCTACGTCACCCTCACCGACGAAAACGACATTAAAAACATGACCACCCTGCTCGAAAAGCTCGAGGACAACGACGACGTCCAGAACGTGTACCACAACTGGGAAAACGCGGACGAGTGAGCCGGCAGGACAGAAAACCGAATCAAGAGAAAAGCTCTCCGGAACGATCCCCGGGGAGCTTGATTTTTCGTTTATTCCTCCGCTTTCTCTGCGATCCCGGCGGCGAGGACTTCCCGGAGGATATGGCCGATGTTCCCGTTCCCGGCGAAGCGTTCGGCGTCGAAATAGTTTTCGTCGACGCTCAGCCAGAAGAGGGGCTGATCCTCAGCGCGCAGCTCGACCGGACGGAGGAGACGGCCCGCCCAGATCTGCAGTTCCAGCCCCGTGACGCGGTAGATCATGTCCATCACGTGACAGAGGCGGATATCGTCTCGTCCGATGCCGCTTTCCTCCTCGAGTTCCCGGTAGGCGGCCTCCTCGTCGCTTTCCCCGGGCTCGATGTGTCCGCCCACCATGTTGAATTTGCCGCAGAACGGGTCCCGCGTCCGTCGGCAGAAGAGAAGTCGGTCCCCTTCGGGCGAGAAGACCATGACGACGTTGCAGCGGATCATCTTCATACCCCCGCCTGAAAGCTCGCCCAATTCTTCGGGGAGAGCCGTCCTTCGAGGATCTCCTCCCGCACGAGCAAGAGGGTCCGGTATTCCCTGAGATTCCAGTCCTGTTTCTTCGAGAAGGACGGATGGGAATGGATCCGCTTGATGGCGTCGTCCAGACGGAGCAGGCAGACCCGGAACCCGCGCTTCTTCTCGCTCTCCGAATAGGCGGTCTCCCCCGGCACCGGATCCACTTCGCAGAAATACAGCCGGTTGAACTGATGCCAGATCCTCTCTCTTCGGTCGGAGCGGCGGATCTCCTCGATCTGGCCGAACTCCCGGATGGTGTCGGGGATCACCCTGTAACCCGTCTCCTCCCGGACCTCCCGGATCAGCGTGTCCGCGTCCCGCTCGCCTCTTTCGCGTCCCCCGCCGGGCAGTTTCAGAAGTCCGTCGCTGCTCTCGTTCAAGAGGAGGAGCCCGCCGATGAAAATCACGCCCCGCACCGCAGTCCGGCGGATCTCCACCGAAATGCCGTCGTAGTTCCCGGCGTCCAGCAGAAGAAGATCTTTCATTTCCGTGCCTCCTTTTGAAACAGTCACTCCGGTTTTTTCGCCAGATAGAGGATGTGGGTGTCGAGAAACACGATCCGGTCCCCCGCGTCGAGGACGGCCTGCCGCAGACCTTCGAAGAGCAGGCTTTTGTCCGGCTCGGGAATCACGATGTGATCGCAGTGCGTCCCGCAGTATGAGACGTATTCGTCGGCGGTGAAGATCCGCTTTCCCGCGTACTCCCGCTTTTCGAATCCGACATATCCGTATTCCGGCGCGGCGGTGTAGCGGAAGGGCCCGTGGGGATAGGGCGTCTCGGGCCTGTAATGGGCGGAATAGACCTTCTGGATCTTCTGATACAGGTCCTCGTCCGGCGTCCGGTAGTCGCCCCGGGTCAGCATCATCGCCAGCGTCCCGCCCGGTTTCAGCAGGGAGAAGGTTTTGGAGAACGCGGTTTCCTCGGGGATCCACTGGATCGTCGCGGCGGAGTAGATCAGATCGAAGGTCATTCCCCCGAAATCGTGGGTGACGAAGTCGTCCCGGAAGATGCGGAAATTCGGGAAACGGCCGTATTTCTCCCGCATTCTCGCCGCAAGGTGTTCCCCCAGTTCGACGGCGAGGTAATCGCACCCGGTTTCAAGGACCGGATCCGTCGCCTGTCCCGTCCCGGGGCCGATTTCCAGCGCGGATTTTCCGGGGCCGATCCCGGCATACGCGATCAGATCCCGGAAGAGCTCCGCCGAATACCGGGGCCGGTACCGGTCGAACTGTTCGGGGATCGAGTCAAAGGACAGTCTCAGTTCCATTCTGCGCTCCCATTTCTGTTTCGCGGCGGAATCGGGCGGACGGCGATACCTCCGGGGAAACAGTTCGTCAATCGGATTTTCAAACGGTTCAGATCGGTTTATAGAGTTCGAAGCAGGTATGCCCTTTCGGGACGTCTTCGAGTTCGCCTCTCAGCAGATAGCCGTTCTTTTTGAAGAAATCGACGTTCCAGTCGCCCGCGGTCGTCAGGATCATGGACGCGCCGTTTTCCCTTGCACAGTCTTCCGCTTCCTTCAAAAGAGCAGTGCCGAGGCCCCGCAGTCTCAGCGGCTCTTCCACAAACAGCGCGTCGACAAAGCCATACGCGCCTTTTTTCACGTCCGCGATCATGCCTGCCGCTAACCTGCCGTCCCTGTCAACGAGCTTCTTGGTAAGCCCGACCCTCTCGTATTTCGGCTCGTAGGCTTCGTCGTATTTATCAAGGCCGGCCTCTATCGCGTCCGCGTCGTCCTCATTGCCGAAGGAAACCCGGAACCGCGCGCCGCTGTTGTTGGTCGGCACATAGTCCGGCGTGTCCCTGTCGAGGTACTTGACCAGGTAATAATCGGTATGGCCGTTCGCCTTTTTCAGCGTCGTAAAGACCGTGTAGCCGTGTTTTTCATAGAACGGTCTCGCCATGTAACTGGCGGTGCCCAGCGTCACGACCCGACAGCCTTTTTCACGCGCGATCCGCTCCACCTCCCGGAGGATCATGGAGCCGATCCCCTGATGCCGATAGCGTTCGTCCACCCAAAGCTCTTCAAGCAAGACTCTCGCCCAGCGG
>JAEEGL015471686.1_pt1 | contig 12222 bp, 10 predicted proteins | sample 9134231 | NCBI WGS metagenome assembly JAEEGL01 (sample SAMN16246548, study PRJNA631951) | gut metagenome | biome: gut microbiome; feature: rumen; material: fiber-attached | host: Bos | place: Iran: Karaj | collected 2018-10
ATCGCCGGGCATCGCAATATCAGCCGCCTCCTGAATTGTCTTAAACGGATGCTTGACTGTTCCATCTCCACTTCTAAGTACATTACCTGCTACATAAATCTGCATATTTCCCCTCCAAAAAAATAAAGCAAATTAACTGTTTGAATAATGTGTTAAAATTCTAAGTGATGATGCTGATGATTAAAATGATGATGCGAATTGCTGGTTTCTTTGAAACTCTCGCAATTTACCTCCTACCATCATCTATCATTATAGCCCAAATAAGGAGTACATACTACCATGGCACGAATGAAATTCATATACGCAATCTCAATCCTTGCCGCCTTCATACTAACAGGTCTGCTAATCAATTTCATAACCTCTTTATTTTAGCTTAAGTTTTTTCTCGTAGTGGTCTTCGTAAGCCCCTTGGAAGCACTTGAGGTGCGTTTTTCACAGGGTGTGAAATCAAGCACCTCAATGCTCCAAGGGCCTCATACCAATCCTCTACAAAAGAAAAAAAACTCAACCTGCGTTGAGTTTCTTCTGCTTGTGTAAATCTGAATCAGCCCTTGCGATGAAGCTCTGCATCGATATGGGCTGTGTGTAATCATACTGTGCAATTCCCACACTCACTGATAACGGATATCTCAAATTCTCTTCTGCAGATAGCTTTCTGACATTGCTCTTAATCTGTTCACCAAGATATGTCGCTTCTGCTCTGTACGCCATCTCAGCCACAACTATAAACTCGTCTCCACCATACCTTGAAACGAAGAATCTGCTCCTCGGTCCCTGGCAGGCATTCTTGATAGCATTTGCAATGGACTTGATCGCCCTGTCTCCCTCCATATGACCATACGCATCATTGATATTTCTGAGCTTATCTACATCAACTGCCAAAAGGAAAAGTGAAAGCCCAGGTTCCTCATGTCTCATCTTACGCGCCAGATACTTGTACATTTGGGTCTTGTTGTTGATCTGAGTAAGCGGATCAAGTGATATAAGTGATTCCTGCTGTGATATGTAAATATACATAACCGCTGCTACTGCTCCGTAGCACAGGAACGGTATTCTCCAATAAACTGCCTGCAATGCTCCCAAAACAACGGGGGCAAGCGGGAAAAGTCCAATTGCGAAATAGATGCTCCTCTCCGCATATCTGTCTTTTGACAATGCCCTTCCAAAAGCTCTGACCGATGAAGCAATCATGTATCCAAAAGGAACAATGATAAGGAAAATGTAAAACCTTCCGTTTACGAGCTTACCAGCCTCGTCGACATAGTAAACAAGTCCGGTTCTGTACGCGCTGACACAGAGTATAGCCGATAACCAAACCGGAATACTAAGTACAAGTTTAAAAGATTCACTTTCAACAGCCTTGTCGTTCTGGATAGCTTCAGAGAGTAAAAACCATTGGAAAGCTGCAACACTGATAAGTACATAGGTGAATATATTGGAAAGATATAGAAGCGATCTGGAGTTACCCAGAAATCCCACATCTACCAACGCCCAAAAGACCTCAGCTGCAAAATACAGCATGAGATCTGCTACCAGATTGCGCAGATATACCTGTGATATCTGCTTGTTAACTCCTAACTGGATTTTTACAAGAATTACCCCCAAAAGAAAAATGCAGGCTATGTATGCTTCTACGTAGAAAAAAACGTAATCCAAAGTATGTCCTCCCCATACGGTGCGTAACACTAATTTTATCACTAAACTACAGGAAAATCCTGACTTTATAATAATTTAATATTTTATCCCAAACTGAAAAAGCGGAAAGCAGCTATGCTTTCCGTCCCCTTACGGCCAAATACCAAAACTTTATTGTTTATGCTCCGCCTGCTATCGCTTTAAGTGCCTCAAATTCAGACTCGTAAACGCCCCCCATCGCCTCAAGATCTTCCCAGGTATACCATGCTCCGCTGAGCTGGACACCCTTGATCGAAATGTCCGTAGCTATTACCATAAACGGCTTATGATTAACTACAATATAAGCGGTCCTGTTTAGACCAAAGGGTGTAACAAAAACATGCCCCGTGTCAATCAGGTGGTTTAGCTGGTCTAATGTTAAGTTTTTCGTTAAAGCCATTGTTCTTAACATATTACCTCTAACATAAAACGGATAGTATAAATAAATTATACTATCCGAGATTATTAGTGTAAATTCGTTTATATTTATTTAATATTTGCATAATCGCGTTCGCCAAAGATTCCGGTTCCCACTCTTACAAATGTAGCACCTTCCTCTATCGCAACCTGATAGTCTCCCGTCATGCCCATCGACAGCGTATCCATGTTGACATTCCTGATTCCAAGGGCATTTATTCTGTCTCTGAGCTCCCTGAGTCCCTTAAAATACACTCTGTTACTCTCAGGATCATCTGTATACGGAGCAATCGTCATAAGGCCTCTGATTCTCATGTGCTCATTGACGCTTATCTCTTTTACGAACTCTTCCACATCATCCGGAGAAAGGCCAAATTTGGTGTCCTCATGAGCCATGTTGACCTCAATAAGCACATCCATCACAAGGTCATGCTTGGCTGCCTGTTTCTCTATTTCATCCGCCAGCTTTTTATTGTCAACGGAATGTATCATGCATGCCACGCCAGGAAGATACTTGACTTTATTGGCCTGAAGATGACCTATCATATGCCATGACAAAGGCTCTGTGATCTCGGCAGTCTTGTCTCTTATCTCCTGAACTTTATTCTCTCCAAACACCGTGATACCACAGGCCATTGCCTCTCTGATATCGCTCACGGGTTTAGTCTTTGATACTGCTATAAGTGTAACTTCACTTCTGTCCCTGCCGGCTCTTTTGCAGGCTTCGCAGATATTTTTTTCTACAATTTCAAGATTTTCCTTTATCATAGCAACTCTCCATGTTCTATACCTTGATAAAACTTGTATCACTTTCTCACGAAACCCGCAGTAAATGCGTGTTTCTGAAATCTCATTTAAGATGTCATCAAATTATAATATCATAATAGCAAAACAGGGTCAAAATAAGGCATTTCGTGTTATCATATAAGAGTAAGGATTATTATTCATTCCGGGGGAAAAAGATGACAGTTCAGGATATCTCAAATGGCTCAGAGATCAAGATTTACGCCTGTGTTGGCGGTCACAATATTGTTCTTATGACTGAGGCTATATTCGGTGTAGCTGCAGGCCTGCTCGTCAAGCCAATGGAGTACTTCGGCAAATACATGCAATTCCTTGAACCATCCTCTGTACAGGTTCGCAACAAGCGAGACGGCAGAGTCTATCGCTTCATGTCCACTACTATCACCCCAGTCAAAACAAGATACGGCAATTTCCATCTCATCAGATGTTCATCAGAGCTCGAGCCCGAGAATACCAGAAAAGCTGAGCGTTTCAATATCGAGAAACTGGGAGTATTCTCTGTCAACGGCAATAATACCATGCTCAAAAACTGCATTATTCATGATGTTTCACTCAGGGGAATGTCTATCATCCTTGTTGACGATACCAAGGTTAAACCCGGCGACAGGCTTGATATAAGATTTGTCTATGGAGAGCCACTGCACAACTACGAGGTTTCAACCATCGCAGTCAGGAATTTTACCGTTTCCGACAGACCTGCCATCGGATGCAGTATTGCTAACATGAACGTCGATCTGGTGGCGCTCATCACCAGCAAAAAGAGTCAGAGACATATGCTTGAGGAAGAGATCAATCTCAATCCGGAGATTTCCGAACAGCAGCAGATCCTGGAAGTCGAGGAAGATATCGCCAAACAGAACTTCCCTATTCCTTCCAAGACCATCAGGGTTACTCCTTCCAATCCGCTTGATCCTGCCGTTCTTGAGCACGTATCCCGCGAAAAGACAATCCGCGAGCAAAAGAAAGAAGAACGTACTCAAAAAGAACAGGAAGCAATCGAAAGGCTTCTTGATATTAAGGACATCTGATTGTATCTAAAGCTTAGAACGGATTGTAGAATCTGTTTCCATCCGCATAAGTTATCACCATACTTATGGCAAAAAACACTACAATAAACGCCAGAACGCAGTAGTCTGCCTTTTTAAAGCTTCTTTTCCTGTACCAGGTGCGTCTGTCACCCTTTCCAAAACCGCGAAGCTCCATGGCATTTGACACAACATCTATGCGTTCCATAGTTGTAAAGAGCATCGGGAAGATTATGGTTGCAGTAGTCTTTATCCTGGTAAAAAGACGTTCCTTGGAGCTCAGCTCTATTCCGCGCGCTTCCTGCGTATTTTTTATCCTGTGAAACTCATCCTGAATATCAGGAATATATCTCAGTGCAATTTCCACAGCATATGCTATTGTGTATGGAACTCCAACTGTATTAAGTGACGCAGCCAGCTCGCTCGGATCTGTTGTTACAAGAAAAATAAACACTGAAGGTATAACAGTGAAGTACTTGATAAAAACATTGAATTCATAAAAGAGCTGCTCTTTTGTCAGGTAGTAATTGCCAATCAGATGGCAGAGATTGGTCCTGTTGCCATATATCTCACACCCCTGGTACGGAGCAAAAAGAAATATTCCCAGCAGGTTGAGCACCATAAATATCATAACAGCGATAAAAATGCTGCTGACCTGGGCCCACTTTGTCCCCGAGATCACATAGACAGCTGCGCCAAGCACCAGCATGACAATAAGAATCCTGGTGTCAAAAGTCAGCGCACTGCACATGCACCAGATTATAAAGAACACAAGCTTGGTGATACCGTTCAGTCTGTGAATAGGTGTATCTTTTTCCTCATAGGAGATCATTCTGCTCATTCAGATTCCCTCTTTCTGCGGTTTCTGTCATCCTCAATAAATCTTGATACGAATACGTCTGCATCCTCAATGCCACATTTGATCGCAAGGTCGTAAAGTGAAGTTTTCTTAAGATACGCTCTCTCACATATATCTTCTCTTGTGAGAACCTCCTCGGGATTGCCGTCCATGATAAGCTTACCGTCAGTAAACACCAGTGTCCTATCCGTATATTCAAGCATCAGATGCATGTCATGTGTGATCATCATGATCGTAGTGCCAAGCTTTTTCCTGATACCGAGAATAAACTCCATAACCTCGGTGTAGTGGTTGAAATCCTGTCCGGCTGTGGGCTCATCAAGAATCAGTACCTTAGGATCAAGAACCAGTATCGAAGCTATTGAAACCCTCTTTTTCTGGCCAAAAGAAAGAGCTGAAACCGGCCAGTTCCTGTAAGGATACAATCCGCAGACTTTAAGGATAGAATTGACCTTTTCTCTTATTATCACCTCAGGGACTCCTCGAACCTGCAATCCCAGAGCGACCTCGTCATAGATCATGGGCTTACTGATCATCTGATTGGGGCTCTGCATCACATATCCTATCCTATCGCCTCTCTCCTTAATGGACAGATTGGACATATCCTTCCCATTAAACAGAATTGTTCCTGCATCAGATGGCAAGAATCCGCATATCAGTGAGGAAAGGGTGGATTTTCCTGCTCCGTTCTTTCCTACAATCGCGACCATTTCGCCTTTTTTTATGTCAAAAGACACATTGTCCACCACATTTCTTACGCCGTCATAAGAAAAGCTCAGATTCCTGACGCTGAGAATAGTATCTCCCATCGGATATGGCTTTTTGTCCTGGCTTATGGTATACCACTTGAGCACTCTGTCCTTATACGCTTCAATGTCCATAGTCTCAATGTGCTGAGGATGGCATGCAGGATCAAGCTTTGCTCCTGCGTTCTTAAGAGCTGCGATATAAAGTGGCTCTCTTATGCCATTTTGGGTAAGAAGGTCTGTGCACAGAAGATCATCAGGCTTCATGTCAGCGATAATTCTTCCGTCATCCATAAGGACAATCCTGTCCACATCCCTATATAAAGCATCTTCAAGGCGATGCTCAATAATGACTACCGTCATGTCCTCATTTTTCATGAGCTCATCGATCAGCATGGTCGTCCGCTTACCTGTTGCAGGATCAAGGTTTGCCAGCGGCTCATCAAAAAGAAGTATCTTCACATCGCAAACCATTACACCGCCGATGGATACTCGCTGCTTTTGTCCGCCGGAAAGCTCTCCCGGAGCGCATCTTAACAAGTCACCTATGTCCAGCTTTTCAGATACCTCTTTTACCTTTGAAAACATCTCATCCTGTGGCATGCAGTCATTTTCAAGGGCAAAAGCAATGTCCTCAGCTACCGTTAATGCAATAAACTGTCCGTTGGTATCCTGCAGCACCGTGCCAACCTTTTTGGACATCTGAAAAACTCCGAGCTTTGCTGGTTCCGCACCACAAACTCGGAGTGTACCGCTCATATCCCCTTTAAATGAACAGGGGATAAGAGCGTTAAGGCAATGTGCCAGTGTTGATTTTCCCGAACCCGACTGACCGACGATCAGTATCTTTTCACCGGGATATATCTTGAGATTGATGTCCTTTAAAGTCGGCTCCTGCTGAGCGCGATACTTAAAAGAAAAATTATCAAACTCGATGATTGGCTTTTCCAATCTTTATTCCTCCACCTTAAGGTCAGATGATTTTCCTACAATCTTGGAATAAGCTGCAAGAAGCAATGTTCCGAGGATACCGATAATGATGATGTTTCCAAGGAAAGCAAATGCTCCCTGAATAAATACCTTGTTGGCAGGCTCTGCATAGATAAGAATATCCAGTACAGGAGCTACCAATACCCATGCTACGGCATTTGCAACAACCTGGCATACGTTAAAGAATGCGATAGTCTTTGTGGTGGCGAACTTGCCATCCTGTACGCCGTATTTATTGGCAAAAATGCCGATTGCTGCTCCAACTACAACCTCAGGGAATACCCAGCTCCACCATACTGAACCGTAGAAAAGAGCATCTCCGAAAGCATGTCCCAAAAGTCCTATAACCCCACCGACGATTGGTCCAAAGATAGCTGAAAAGAAAGCAAGCACTGCCATACGTGGCTGTAACGCTGTGTTGGGAACAATCACAAGCGGGATCTGCACATTTGTCAAAACAACAAACAGGGCAGTTCCGATTCCCATAGCTACTACTTCTTTAATCCCAAACTTTTTGTTCATACTCATCCCTCCATAATAGCTTTATTCTAATAACGAATCTGTTTCTCCACCATGCGAACAAACTCGGTATTATTCCTGGTCTTGGAGAAGAGATTGATGCACTGGTCAACAGCTTCGTCAGCCTTCATGCCGTTAAAGCCCTTTCTGAGACTGTTGATAGCAGCAAGCTCTTCCTTGGAAAGAAGAAGATCCTCTCTTCTGGTGCTGGACTTAGGAATGTTGATGGCCGGGAAGATTCTCTTTTCCTGAAGCTTTCTGTCGAGAACCATTTCCATGTTACCTGTTCCCTTGAATTCCTCGTAGATAACGTCATCCATCTTGGATCCTGTCTCAATAAGAGCTGTGGCAAGAATTGTAAGACTTCCGCCCTCTCTCATATTTCTAGCAGCACCAAAGAATCTCTTAGGCATATGAAGCGCAGCAGGATCAAGACCACCGGAGAGTGTTCTTCCTGAAGGAGGAACTACCAGGTTGTAGGCTCTTGTAAGTCTGGTGATGGAATCAAGGAGGATACATACATCCTTACCATGCTCAACCAGTCTCTTGGCTCTCTCTATAACCATCTCCGCAACTCTTTTGTGATGCTCGGGAAGCTCATCGAAGGTTGAATAGATAACCTCTGCGTTAGGTCCCTCAATTGACTCCTTGATATCTGTTACTTCCTCAGGTCTCTCATCGATAAGAAGGATTATGAGATGGATATCTTTGCTGTTTTTAAGGATTGACTTTGCCACTTCCTTAAGAAGTGTTGTCTTACCGGCTTTGGGAGGAGATACGATCATTCCTCTCTGTCCCTTACCGATAGGGCACATCAGATCCATAATTCTCATGGCAACGGAGCATCCGGGCTGCTCGAGAACGATCTTGCTGTCAGGGAATACGGGAGTCATCTTCTCAAAATCCCATCTTCCGGCAGCAACCTCTGGCTTGAAGCCGTTTACGGAATCAAGCTTTGCAAGAGCAGCAAATTTATCTGTTTCCTTCTTGGCTCTTGAAAATCCCTTAAGGATATCTCCTGTCTTTAAGTTGAATCTTCTGATAACGCTGGGAGCAACATAAACGTCGTTTTCACCGGGGAGATAATTCTCGCATCTGATGAATCCGTAACCATCCTGCATTACTTCAAGGATACCTGAAGCAACATCGCCGTCAAACTCCTCATCCTCTGCCTCTTCCTTGGCAGCGGGAGCGGGCTTTTTCTCCTCTGAAGGAACCTTCTCCTGCTTCTCCTCTGCGGCAGCCGGTGCAGGTGCTGCGTTACCTGTAGTTACAACGATCTTCTTTTTTCTGCCGGCGGGCTTAGCAGGCTTTTCCTCTGCGTTCTCGCTCTTCTTAGCAGGCTTGGCGGGAGCTTTGGCAGCCTCTTTTTCCTTGGCTTCCTTCTCATCCAGCTCGCACATAAGATCAATGATCTCTGCCTTCTTCATGGATGTTGCACCCTTAATGCCACGCTTTTTGGCAATGTCTCTGAGGTCGTTAAGTTTTAGTGTCTCGTACTTCTCTCTCAAATTTACTCCATTCTGCGCCAAACAATCCCCGGCGCCGGTCTGTGTTACTTATTATGTCTTGCTATTATCATCTCTTGGGATTAATAAACGACTGCATCAAAAATGCGTGTGTTTAAAGAACATAACAAAAAAATCTTGTGTATATAGACAAAATACATCAATAAATAAAAAAAATCAACTGGTTTTAAAAAAGTTTATCTATTGAATATCCTCACGATAGTATACACAACTGAATAGATATTGTCAAAGAATTCAAAAAGAACATGAGCCATAAGGGAAATATAGATATTTCTGGTGGCAACATAAGCAATGGTCACAGGCAGTGCCATAAGCATCCACTCAGCGATTCCCAGAAGTCCGTGAGCTCTTGAAAGGGCACACAAAATAAGGCTCAGGAGCGTGAAGGCAAATACCTTCTTCTTGCTTCCGAACTTGATCATTGCCTTCCTGAAAAACAGCTCCTCAGCCACAGGCTTGAGAACTATCATCATCAGTGCATATAACAGTGTTGGAAAGAGATCGTTGTGGTAGATTATAGAAACCGTTCCGTCCTTGGTGATGTCAAATATCTCAGGGAAAAGATGCAGCCTGATATAATTGGCCAGATACATCCCCACAAAGGTAAGCAGCACCGGTATCCAGAAGGTTACTATTCTTCCAAGATTCTTATAGAGTTTGCGGAACGAAAACTGTTTGTAAAAAAAGTAAAAATAGTACAGAAGTCCCAGATAGAATACGAAGAACAGATAAAATGTATCCTTGGGAAAGACTATTGTGGCAAGAACAAACAGAAGCTCCCACAAAAATGGTATATATAAACTGTTCAAGGCAATATCCTCGCAGAATTTACAATTCGAATCCAATTCATTATAGCTTTACAGTCTGAATTGGTCAACTTATATTACAGGCTTTTCAGCCCTCTTCAGACAATAACTCCCACTGATCGTACAGTTCTGACAGTCTTTCGCTTATCTCATTCTGCTCATCTGTAAGCTTTCTGAGCCTGCCAAGATCGGTTCCCACAGAAGGATCCGAAAGCTCCTGCGTTATCTGTCCGTCCCTTTCTTCAAGCTTTGCAATCTCTTCTTCGCACTTCTTAAGGGCAGCTTCCTGCTTTCTCTTTTTGGCCTGGGCTTCCTTCTGGGCTTTCCAGTCAAGAGCACCGTCAGAATTCTTATCAGAAGATGATGTACCTGCTACAGTACCTATCCTTGTGCCGGTGGTCCTTCCGCCTGCAGTTTCGGCGTCAGCCCCTCCAAGGAGCCTTTGCATCCTCTCGTCCACATGCTCCATGTAGTAGTCATAATTGCCGATATAGTTAACCAGCCGGCCCCCTGTAAGGTCCAGTATCCTTGTGGCAGTCTTATTGATAAAGTAACGGTCATGACTCACATACAGAACAGTGCCCTCATAACCTGCGATGGCACTCTCCAGTATCTCTTTGCTGGTGATATCCAGATGGTTTGTAGGCTCATCAAGGATGAGGAAGTTTGCATCCGAGAGCATGAGCTTAGCAAGACTTACCCTTCCCTTCTCTCCTCCGGAAAGATCCCCGATGCGCTTAAATACGTCCTCTCCGGTGAAAAGAAATGCCGCAAGGGTGTTGCGGATCTCAGTATTATTAAGAGTCGGATAGGCGTCGGAAATCTCCTGGAAAAGAGTCTTCTCGTCGTGAAGCACATGGTGCTCCTGATCGTAATAACCGATCTGAACCTTGGCGCCAAGGGTGATGGTTCCTTCATCCATTCTCTCTGCTTTATTAATTATCTTAAGAAGTGTGGTTTTTCCGGTTCCGTTATCACCAATAATGGCCACGTGCTCACCTTTTTTGATCTCAAATCCAAGGCCGGAAAAGAGCTTTTCACTTCCAAAGGACTTTGCAAGTCCCTCTACGGTAAGTACGTCATTGCCGCTCTCACAAATGGGTTTTAAAGTGATCTTCATGCTGTCATTGACATCCATGGGTTTATCCAGGACCTCAATCTTATCCAGCATCTTCTCGCGGCTCTCAGCTCTTTTGATGGATTTCTCCCTGTTGAAGGATTTAAGCTTGGCAATAACCTCTTCCTGGTGCTTGATCTCTGCCTGCTGCTTGATATAGGCGTTCCATTCAATGGCACGCTTCTGCTCCTTCTTGACAGCATAGGCACTGTAATTGCCTGTAAAGGAGGATACTCTGCAGTTCTCCACCTCAATGACCTTGTCGGTGATCTTGTCCAGGAAATATCTGTCATGGGATACGATCATAACCGCACCCTTATAGTTAAGGAGATAGTTTTCAAGCCATCTGATGGCACTCATATCAAGATGGTTTGTGGGCTCGTCCAGGATGATAAGATCCGGATTCTGCAAAAGAAGCTTGCCCAGAGCCACACGGGTCTTCTGGCCGCCTGATAACGTGACAATGCTCTTATCAAGTTCCTCATCGGCAAAGCCAAGACCTCTGGCAACTCCCAGCACCTGGCTCTTCCAGGCATAGCCTTCCTTGTGCTTGAACTCTTCGCTCATGGCGGTGTATCTGTTGAGGAGCTGTTCAAGAGCTTCTCCCTGGAGATGCTTCATATCCTCTTCTGCGGCTCTGATGCCCTCCTCAAGGTCGATGACATCTCTTTTGACCTCTTTGAGTTCTTCGTAGATTGTGTTGCTGCTGTCTATATTCTGATTCTGGGCAAGGTAGCCAAAGGTAACATCCTTAGAAAAAGTGATCTCGCCTTCGTCTGCTGAAAGTTCCCCTATAATGAGCTTAAGGAGCGTGGTTTTCCCCGCTCCATTAATGCCCACAATGGCTACTTTTTCATTATTTTCCACATGAAAAGAGGCATCCCTGAGGATGTCCTTTCCATCAAAACTTTTAGTTACTCCGTGAATCGAAAGAATCATTTAATATGCTCCAAATTCTTCTGCGATAGCATCCAAAAACTCTTCGCTTCCAAGCTTTACGGGATTTGGAAGTGAAGTGATAAGAGCCAGGTCTCCTGTCATGCGGCCTGATTCGATAACGGAAAGTGTTGCCTTCTCCATTTTATCTGCCCAGTCGCAAAGACCCTGAATTCCATCAAGTTCACCCCTCTTTCTGAGGGCTCCTGTCCAGGCAAAAATTGTAGCCACAGGATTGGTGGATGTGGGCTCTCCCTTAAGATACTTGTAATAGTGTCTCTGTACCGTGCCATGAGCCGCCTCATATTCATAGACGCCTGTAGGTGATACCAGAACCGATGTCATCATGGCAAGTGATCCAAAAGCTGATGATACCATATCGCTCATAACATCGCCATCATAATTTTTGCAGGCCCAGATAAAGCCGCCTTTGGACTTCATAACTCTGGCTACGGCATCATCAATAAGGGTGTAGAAGTAGGTGATCCCTGCCTTCTCAAACTCCTCTTTAAACTCTGCCTCAAAGACTTCATCAAAGATCTCGCGGAATCTTCTGTCGTAGGTCTTGCTGATGGTATCCTTGGTTCCAAGCCACAGCTCTTTTTTCTCGGAAAGAGCATACTTGAAGCAGGCTCTCGCAAAACTCCTGATGGATGAATCCTTGTTGTGTACGCCCTGTATGATACCGGGCTCATCAAACTCGTGTATGGTCTTTCTTATCTCTGTTCCGTCTTCACCGGTAAAAAGAAGCTCTGCTTTGCCGGGGCCGGGAACTCTTATCTCTACATTCTTATATACAT
>JAEEGL015680768.1_pt1 | contig 12222 bp, 11 predicted proteins | sample 9134231 | NCBI WGS metagenome assembly JAEEGL01 (sample SAMN16246548, study PRJNA631951) | gut metagenome | biome: gut microbiome; feature: rumen; material: fiber-attached | host: Bos | place: Iran: Karaj | collected 2018-10
ACTGCTGCCTCCCGTAGGAGTTTGGGCCGTGTCTCAGTCCCAATGTGGCCGATCACCCTCTCAGGTCGGCTACTGATCGTCGCTTTGGTAGGCCGTTACCCCACCAACTGGCTAATCAGACGCAGGTCCATCCTTAACCGATAAATCTTTGGCGTTAAAGCCATGTGACTTCAACGCATTATGTGGTATTAATCCAGGTTTCCCTAGGCTATCCCGCAGTTAAGGGTAGGTTACCTACGCGTTACTCACCCGTCCGCCGCTGTCCATGTCCTCCCTTCGACGAATCTCTGTTTGAACATTTCCCGCTCGACTTGCATGTGTTAAGCACGCCGCCAGCGTTCATCCTGAGCCAGGATCAAACTCTTAATTAAATAGTATCTATCAGCCTAAGCTGTATAGGTCTTTAAGTTTGAGCTTATGCTCTTTTAAACGCTTTGCGTCTTTCCGCTTTTAAACGGAATTATTGTTTTTTTGTTTAGGAATTGTACAAGGAATTTCTTCCTTACCAATCGTGTTGATTGTTTCTTACAAGTTCCTTCGAGGATAACTTAATATCCTCTCTGACTTGTTCTTTGCACTATGTTGTTTTCAAGGTTCAGCCCGCGTCTTTTCGGCGCGGAACATTTGGTATTATAGCCGTCTTGAAGCCCGTTGTCAACGACTTTTTTCAAGTTTTTCAAAACTTTTTTTCGGCCGCTTTTTTGCCCCTAAATATAGTGTTTTCGATTCGTTTAGTACACAATTCCGAACGCGCTATATTATATAAAAAGGTACATTTTGCGGCCGCGCCGCGACTGCCGGGTCCGGGCGGCAACGTTCGGTATTCTAATACAAACTTCTCTGTAAGTCAACTACTTTTTATGCTAAAATTAATATGATTTTAATTTGTCATAAAAGACCATTTAAGATACACCCGGTATCATAGAGCCATCAAAAGCAAAACGGATGGCATCCGGGAAAGGAATACAAGATGGATAAGTTTGAAAAGGTAGAAAAGCTGGTACAAAAGGCAGGAGTCAGCTACGAGGACGCAAAGCGCGCGCTTGAGCAGGCAGACGGAGATCTTCTGGACGCGATGATCATCCTGGAGAAGGAAGGCAAGGCCGAAGCTCCGCAGCAGAGCACATTCTCCACAGCCTACGAAGAGCAGACTCAGTACGTGTCCGTTGCCACCCAGGTGGAGAACGACCGCAGAAGCTACGATAAAGACGAGCAGCGCAGGGAAAGAAAAGAGCGCTTCAAGGCAGGCGTTAAGAAGGCCACGCACTTCCTGTCCAGCAATTACCTGCTGATCAAAAGGAACGGAGAGCTCGTGGTAAAGCTGCCGCTGTGGGCGGTCCTGCTTATATTCATAATCGCATGGCACATCTCCATCATAGCGCTGATCGTGTCGCTGTTTTTCGGAGTCACCTACTCCTTTAAGGGCGAGGCCGACATGAGCGCTGCAAACGACGCTATGGGCAAGGCCAGCAGCGCAGCCGGCAAGGTGGCCGAAAAGGTAAAGGAAGAATACAACAAACTGTAAGGAAGAAGACAGGAGGACGGGATGGATCCCAGGATCTTAATAGTAGAAGACGAGGAGAAGCTGGCGCGCTTCATAGAGCTGGAGCTGGCGCACGAGGGCTACGCCGTGCGCAAAGCCGCGGACGGACGTACCGCGCTGGATATGGCGCTTAAGGACGACTACGACCTGATCCTCCTTGATATAATGCTTCCGCAGCTGAACGGGCTGGAGGTGCTGCGGCGCCTCCAGCAGGCAAAGCAGACGCCTGTGATACTGCTCACCGCAAGAGATTCTGTAATGGACAAGGTGTCCGGGCTGGACGCAGGCGCCATAGATTACATCACTAAGCCCTTCGCCATCGAAGAGCTTCTGGCACGCATCAGGGTGGCGCTAAAACACCGCAGAGTTCCGCAGGACGCCCCAGGGGAAGCGAACACGCAAGGCGCAGCGGAAGGCGTCCTCACCTGGCAGAGCCTGGTGCTGGACGACAGAAAAAAGAAGGTCACCGTAAGCGGACAGGAGATCTCCCTTACCAACAGGGAATTCACCATGCTGAAGATCCTCCTGGAGAACCGCGACATAGTACTTTCGCGGGACACTCTCCTGGAGAGGGTCTGCGGCTACGACTACATAGGGGAAACAAATATAGTGGACGTTTATATAAGGCACCTGAGGGCCAAGATAGACGAAGCCTTCGGCCTTAAGATGATCCAGACCGTAAGAGGAGCAGGATATGTCATCAGAGCAGAGCAATAGCAGCGGCAAAATGAACTCCATAACCCGCAGGCTCTGCGCGTCCTTTGCAAGGCAGAGGGCGGCCAGGATAATACTGTCCACCCTGCTGCTTTTCGCGCTGTGCTGCGCTGGATGGCTTGCGGCGCAGGAATACCGCGCGCTGGGTTTTTTTAAGTGGAACATAACGCGGAGCTTCTACACACAAAAAGCCATAGGCGGAAACGTGACGGAGATCTACTACAGGATCATAAACGCCGGGCAGGACCCGGTAGACATTGCGGTCCGCAGGGCGTTCATAACGATATGCATAGTTTTCGGCACTATACTTGTGCTGCGGCTGCTGTGGATGCTTCTGGTGTCGCTGCCCAGGCAGAGCCGCAAAGTAAGAAGCATCCTGGAACCGCTGAACGAACTGGCGCTTAAGGCCGATGAACTCTCGCGCATAGAGTTCGGCGAGGACAAATACCACGTGCTTGAGGACGCCATAGCCAATCTGGATACCGACGAGTCATCAAAACTCGCGCTGGGCGACAGCGATCTTTTAGGCATAGAGGCGGCCATCAACAACCTGCTCACCCGCATACGCGAGGCCAACCGCCAGCAGGCGCGCTTCGTCAACGACGCCTCGCACGAGCTGCGCACGCCGATAGCAGTCATTGGCGGCTACGCCGACATGCTGGCGCGCTGGGGCAAGGACGATGAAAAGGTCTTAAACGAATCTATAAGCGCCATACAGACCGAAACAGAGCGCATGAAGCACCTCGTGGAGCAGCTGCTGTTCCTGGCCCGCGGCGATTCCGGAAAGACCCAGCTGCAGCTTGAGAGCGTGTCGCTTACCGCCCTGATGAACGAGGCCTACGAAGAGTCCGTGATGATAGACGAAAAGCATGTCTACCGCTTCCAGAAGTCTGAAGAAGACGTAAGCGTATCCGCGGATCCCGGGCTTTTAAAACAGGCTGTACGCATACTCATAGACAACGCCGCCAAATATACAAAGGAAGGCGACGAGATATCCTTAAGCTGCGGCACTGTGGAGGGGCACCCCTACCTGCAGGTGCAGGACTGCGGCATAGGCATGGCCGAAGCCGACGCTCAGCACATGTTCGAACGCTTCTATAGAGCCGACAAAGCCCGGAGCTTTGAGGGCACCGGGCTTGGGCTTTCTATTGCTAAATGGATAGTGGACAAGCACCGCGGACACTTCGAGGTGCTGTCCAGACAGGATATAGGAACAAGGATAAGAATAGTGCTGTGACCGGCGCTATTTTTATTTTATCCTCATCGTGATGCTGCCGGGGGCGAAGTTGATGGAAAGGCCTGTAACGGTGCGGCTTGGGGTAAGCAGCACGCTGTACTCGCCCGCCTCGCGCTTCGCGGCATCCACTGTAGGCGCTACATCGCCTGCAGCCAGGGTGCGCAGAGTGCTTACGGGACCGGTTATCACCGCGCTTATCTCCTTGTGGCCTTCGGGAAGCACAAAGCTTGCCGTAGTGCCGTCAGCGAGATTCTTCGCGATGACAGCCGAGGCCTTGTATGAGTAGATGAGCCTGCCGTTTTCGGCGATCACGAACATGGCCTGTAGAGGCTCCGCGGAATCTATCTCGTAGACATTGTCACCCAGTATGGGCTCTATATCCATGACAGTAGTTTCGTAAAGGCCGTCGATCTTAAGCTCTTTGGCCTTTATCTCGGAGATCTGGGAAAGCCTGGAGGCCGGGCCTTTTATGGTTATGCTGTCCGGGATGCGGCTCTCGGAAAGCGCAGCGCCCTCCCATATACTGCCGGTGACCGGAACGCTTAAGGGCACGGATTTAGTCTGGTACATGACTGCGGTGACATTTATGGATTCCTGCGCCAGCTTTACGCCGGGGATAACCTTGCCTGAAGCGTCCACCGCCTCGCCGGCAAGAGTAAGCTCCACTTCTTTATCCAGGTCCGCCTTGGAAAGATCGCCGCTGACCCTGACCTGGGCCACTTTCTGCACTATGCTCTCAGCTCCGGAAACGCCGATCTGCGTAAGCGAAGACTTGATGATGGTAGCTTCCTCGCCGCTGCCCGCGCCGCTCAGGACGATCTCGACGGGCTTGGATTCCGTGACGTATTCCTCCACGTTGACCGTGACGGTCTTGCTGTCTATGTTATCAAGCTTTATACCGGCTGGCATCACGGCGTTCACCGTGACCGAATTGGAGCCCGCAGCCAGGTTGGAGACATCTATGGAGAGCGCGATGTCCGCTTCCGTGATCTTTTTTATATCGTTCCTGTAGCCGGAAATATCCACAGTTACTGTGTAGGCTTCCTTTATAGCCAGAGCCCTGCCGTTGCTGTTGAGCTGCTCTTCGCCGGTGATGGAGACCGGTATGTTGCGGAACGTGGCGCTTGTAAGCGGGTTGGCGATGTTTATGACATAGATCCACAGTATTACCGCGACTACGATGGATATGATTATATCAAATCTCTTCTGATCGTGTTTCTTTTTCATCGGGATTCCTCCTCAGAAGAGTTTTAACGCGGCTGAGGATGGTATCATCCTCGGGAAGGTCGCTCATGTACATGTTAAGAAGCATTTTTTCTATCGACTTGCCGTCCTGGAAGCGCTGCAGCTTGCCGTCCTGAGCCACGGAGATGATGCCTGTTTCCTCCGATACTATTATAGCGACGGCGTCCGAGACCTCGGATATGCCTATGCCCGCGCGGTGGCGGGTGCCAAGATCCCGGCTGAGATTGGGGTTCATTGTGAGCGGAAGCACGCAGCCCGCGGCAAGAACGCGGTCGGAGCGCAGTATAGCCGCGCCGTCGTGGAGCGGCGAGCCTTTGTAGAATATGTTTTCAATAAGATCCTCGGAGATAGCGGCGTCTATTATGGTGCCTGTCTCGGCTATGTCCTGAAGGGCGGTCTGGCGCTCTATTACTATGATGGCGCCTTCTTTACGCCTTGAGAAGTACTCCACTGCCTGGACTATCATATCCACGTTGCCGGAAATGCTTTCCTCTTTTATTGAGAACTGCCGCGAAAGACGGCCCCGGCCCAGGAACTCAAGACCGCGGCGCAGCTCCGGTTGGAACACCACGACCAGCGCTATGATACCGACGTTTATTATACCGGTTAGTATCCAGTTTACTATGTAAAGATCGAGCAGATCGGAGACGAAGGCCGCAACGATAATGACAAGCAGGCCCTTGGCGAGCTGCTCCGCGCGCGTGCTGCGGATGAAGCCCAGGACCTTGTAGATTATGAAGCTGACGATGGCTATGTCTATGACGTCGATGATACGGAAGCCCGAGAACAGCCCGCTGATTATCTCGCCCATACTTTCCCCTTTCTTTTTTGTCACTGTTTATAGTAAACAATTTTTGGTGATTTTTCAAGGCTTTTACGGCATTTTTGACACAATCATCACAAAAATATAGCGCAGGCCGCAAAATCGGAGAAGCTGTTATTTACAAAATTTGTATTTTGTGATAAAGTAATTGATATCAAAACACGTCCCGGAGGGAAACATGAAAGAGTATTTCATCAACACACTGCAAATAGACGAAGAATTCATAGATTTCTTCATGGTAAAAGCCATAGGCGTAAAGGTCGGATCTAACAAAAAGAACTACCTTGACGTCACCCTGGGCGACAGCACAGGCGAGATCAACGGCAAGAAATGGGACGTTTCGGACGAAGAACTCAAAAACCTCTCCGCCATCAAGGAAGGCGATATCGTAAAGATAAAAGCGCAGGTAAACGAATGGAACGGCATTAAGCAGCTGAGGATAGCCCGCATACGCAGGGCTGTGCCTTCGGACGACGTCAACATGCCGGATTTCGTAAAGGCCGCTCCGGAAGACCCAAAAGAGATGTTCGACTACGTTATGGGCCGCGCCCAGGCGATAAAAGACGAAGGCCTGCGCAAGGTGGCGGTATCCGCTTTGGAGGACAACCGCGAAAGGCTGCTCTACTACCCCGGCGCCATGCGCAACCACCACGCCGAACTTGGCGGCCTTCTGTACCACATAAGGCGCATGCTCACCATGGGCCTTAAAGCCTGCCAGGTCTACACCAACCTGGACAAGGACTGGGTGGTCTGCGGAGTCATAATGCACGACATGGAAAAGCTCAACGAGCTTAAGGCAAGCGAGCTTGGAATATCCAGCGGATACAGCGTTAAGGGCAACATGCTCGGGCACCTGGTGATGGGCGCTGTGGAACTCAAAGCCCGCGCCGAGGCTGCCGGCCTTTCCGAGGAAAAGACCGTGATGCTGCAGCACATGATAATATCGCACCACTACGAGCCGGAGTTCGGAAGCCCAATAAGGCCCCTGTTCCCGGAGGCGGAACTTCTGCACTACCTGGACATGCTGGACGCAAAGATGTACGACTTCGAAGCTGCGCTTCAGACCGCAGAGCCGGGCACCTTCACGGAGCGCGTGCGCACTCTGGACGGCCGCATGCTCTACAGGCCCACCTTCGAGCCACTGAACTCGGAGGACAAGAAATAACTTCAGGATATAAACAATGAGAGAAGAAAAGCTGGGCACCGCGTCAGAGGTGATCTTCCACAACGAATCCAATCTCTACACCATACTGCTCTTCGAAACCAAGGAGGAGCAGTTTTTTGCCGTAGGAACCATGCCGGAGCCCAGAAAAGGCCGCCGATACAGGCTCTTCGGGGAGTGGAAGACCCACCCCAAATACGGCGAGCAGTTCGCGTTCACCAGTTTTGAAGAGCCGGAGCCCACAACAGAGGAAGGCATAATGTCCTTCCTGGCCTCGGGCGTCATAAAGGGCATAGGCCCCGCCACAGCTCGTGCTATAGTAAAGCGCTTCGGAGATGAAACGCTTAAGACCATAGCCGAGCACCCGGAAAGGCTCACGGAAGTGTCCGGCATAGGCAAAAAGAAGGCCGCCGCCATAGCAGAAAGCTACGGGGCGCACCGGGAATACGCGGACACCGTGCTGAAGCTGTCCGCCTACGACATAAGCCCGGCGGTCTGCATGAAGCTGTTCAAGACCTACGGAGCTTCCGCCGTCGAAGTGGTGCAGGAGAACCCCTACCGCCTCATAGACGACGTTTACGGCATAGGCTTTGCCAAGGCCGACAAGATAGCGCAGAAGATAGGGATAGCGCCGGATTCGCCCTTCAGGATCAAGAGCGCTGTGGTCTACGCCCTTCTGGCGCGCGCCGCGGCAGGCGACACCTACGCACCGGAAGCGGAGCTGACCGAAGAGGTCGCAGGCTTTCTGGACGTCTCGCGCGAGCAGGTGTCGGACGCATTATTCGAGCTTGCCCTGGACGGCCGCGTATTTAAAGAAGAGCTCGCGGGCGAAAAGATCGTGATACTCTACGCCTACCGCAGGGCTGAGCGTTTTTGCGCCGCGAAGATCCTGCAGCTTTGCGACTGCGAGCTCACCGGCATAGCCCAGAGCACGTCCGGCCTCATAGGACGCACCGAAAAGTCCGAAGGCATAGTGCTTTCGGAGCGCCAGAAAGTTGCCGTGGAATCGTCCCTTAAGTGCGGCGTTTCGATAATCACGGGCGGCCCCGGCACAGGAAAGACGACGATAATCAATACAATACTGGGGATACTGCGCGCGGCGGGCATCACCTACCTTCTGGCAGCACCCACAGGGCGCGCGGCAAAGCGCATGACCCAGGCCACCGGCGAGGACGCGCAGACCATACACCGCATGCTGGAATACAACTACGCCGAGGGCGACGACCGCATGATCTTCGGCCGCAACGCTGAGAACCCTCTGGACGCAGGCTGCGTCATAATAGACGAGGTGTCCATGGTGGACATACTGCTGTTCGAAGGGCTCCTGGCCGCAATAAAGCCCGGAACGCGCCTCATACTGGTGGGCGACGCGGACCAGCTTCCTCCGGTCGGTGCGGGCAGCGTGCTTTCGGACCTTCTGGCTTCCGGCGCTGTGCATTCCACCCGTCTTACCGATATCTTCCGCCAGGCGCAGGAGAGCATGATAGTCGTCAACGCCCACGCTATAAACCGCGGGGAATACCCGGAATTCAACGGCCGAGGCACGGACTGCTTCTTCCTGGAGCGCAGGACGGAGCGCGAGATCGCGGACACCATAAAGCAGCTCTGCCTTGAGCGCCTGCCGAAATACTACGACAACATCGATCCATATAAGGACATACAGGTCCTCACTCCCACCAAGAAGGGGGTCTGCGGCAGCGTGGAGCTCAACAAGCTGCTGCAGGCCGTACTCAACCCGCCCCTGCCCTCCAAGGCCGAAAAGCAGATCGGCGAAAAGATCTTCCGCGAAGGCGACAAGGTCATGCAGAACAAGAACGACTACCAGCTGGAGTGGAAGGACATGCGCACCTTCCAGACAGGCATGGGTGTCTTCAACGGCGACATGGGTGTGGTGTCGGCAGTGGACAACGATTCTGGCACCGTCGCGGTATGCTTCGACGAGAGCCGCCTGGTGATCTACGACTACATGAATCTGGACGAGCTGGAGCCGGCCTTCGCGCTTACCGTGCACAAGAGCCAGGGCTCGGAGTTCCCAGTCGTGGTGATGCCCATGACACATTTCCCGCCGATGCTGGCCACAAGGAACCTTCTCTACACCGCCGTCACCCGCGCAAGGGAAGGCGTGGTCCTGGTCGGAAAGCCGCAGATGCCAAACGCCATGGTAGACAACACCTCCGAAAAGAAGCGCAGGAGCGGCCTTGGTGAGCGCATAAAGGAGCTCTGGGGGCTCAGCGATGAGTAACAGTAATCCGCTGACGGCAAAACTCTGCATCCTCGGCAGCCGCGTCCTCGATCTGGTCTACCCGCAAAATCTCTACTGCCTGTGCTGCGAGGACACCATGGAGCAGAGCCGCATCCACGGTATCTGCGACAACTGTGCCAAAAAGATCAACTGGCTTGACCACGACCCCTTCCGCGCGGCCCTGGATGAGTTCGCCTTCGACAGGGTCATGTCCTGCTGCGTCTACGGCTTTTACCCCAGAAAGATAATGTACGGCCTCAAGCTGCACAACAAGACATACATAGCAAAAAACATAGGCCTGCTGATGGCTGAAAAGGTAAGGCTCGAAGGCGTTTCCTCCACTGCAATGGTGCCGGTCCCGTCTTCCCCGGCGAAGCTGAAAAAGCGCGGCTACAACCAGGCGGAGCTTCTGGCCGCCTGCGCCGCGAAGGAGCTGGGCCTGCCGCTGTGGAAGGACGCCCTTGAAAAGACCCGCGAAACCGCTTCTCTTCGCCTTTCCACGGGCCAGGAGCGCAGGAGCATTCTGGAAGGTGCTTTTTCCGTGCCCGAAAGTGCTTGCGCAAAGGTACGCGGTGCTGATATACTGCTTGTCGACGACGTCGTCACTACCGGAAGCACGGCCGACGCCTGCGCCATAGCGCTCAGGGACGCCGGAGCTAAAAGCGTTGCAGTGCTGTGCTTCGCGTCGACGGCAAGAGCATTCTCCGAATACGAGTCCAGGCAGGAAGACCAGTCCTGCCAGGGGCCGGCAAACTGAATACGGAAGCAGAGGCTGCCCGGGTCTGTGGTTGAAAGTCCAGGCCAGCTATGGGCAAAGGGACCCACGTAAGCAGGAGCAGAGATCTCCTGTGATCATGGCATAGTTTAGAAGTAAGTCCGCGGAAGATCCGGTAACGGCAGGTGTGGGGTCAAAGACCAGGTCAGCCGGGCAGCCTCTGCTCCCGGGAAAAATATGACGGCAGGCAGTAACCTGTCCGTCTTTTTTTCGTCTTTATGGCTGTAAACAGAAAACTGCCCGAAAGCGAGGTACAGACCATGAAGAGATATGTAAGAGTCTTTGCACTTATCGCGGCGCTAGTCCTGATGCTTTGCGCCTGCGGAGGATCGAAACAGTCCGGCAGCTCTGAAACGCGCCAGTCCGATGTGATGCCGTCGGCCAACACGGCTATGGACAACGGATTCAGCGGCAGGCAGGACCTGATCCTTGAGGAACAAAAATCCGGAAAGTCCGCCACGCAAACAGATGTGAGCACCAGCGCAGGCACCACACTGCCCTCCATCCGCGACAACACCAAGGTCATCTACACGGCCGGATTCCGTCTCCAGACCACAGAATTCGAAAAAACGCAGACCCTGATACAGAACATGGTCGCGGACTGCGGCGGCTACATAGAAAGCGCCAACGTGTACAACGACAGCATCTACAAGTCTTCCGCATACAAGACTGCTGAGTACACTGTGCGCGTCCCCGCTGAAAAGTACGACAGCTTCATCTCCGGCGTCAGCGGGAACTGCCACGTCATCTCCCTCAGCCAGAACGCCCAGGACGTAGGTGAGCAGTACTTCAACACCGAACAGAGGCTCCAGACACTCAACAACAAACACGAAAGGCTCGAAGCGCTCCTTAAGGAAGCCTCCACCATGAACGACATCATCCAGCTGGAGAATGCCCTTTCGGACTGCGAGTACGAGATCAACCGCCTGCAGACCACGCTCAACCGCTACGACAGCCTCATAGGCTTCTCCACGGTGACGATCAGCCTGCAGGAGGTCGCACGCCCCGACAGCGGCATTGACGAACAGCCGGGGTTCTTCGCAAGGCTCGGACGCAGCTTTTCGGAAGGCTTCGAGCGCTTTACCGAAGGCGCGGAAGACCTTGCGATCTGGCTATCCGGCCATATCCTGACGCTCGTGGTGATCATCGCGATAATAATTGCGCTTATAAAGATCAAGCCGGCGGCAAAGATCAGGAAACGCGCGGCAGCTAAAAGGGCTGCGGCCAACACCCCGCTTCCTCCGGGAGAAAAATAAATTGTAGCTTTTTTAACATTCCTGCGGAAATACGCCGCAAAAAGGTGTATAATAGAATCACCAAACAAAAGGAGGTTCTACTATGCAAGTCAACATTAAGAGCAAGAATCTGAACCCGAGCCAGCAGCTTCGCAACAAGATCGAAGCCAAGATAGGCAAGCTGGACAAATACTTCTCCAACGAGACTGTGGCGAACGTCATGCTCTCAGAGGTCAAGACCGGCCTTGCAAAACTGGAAGCCACCATCGTTGCCGGAGGCCTCACCTTCCGCGCTGAGGAATCCAACGCAGACCTGTACTATTGCCTGGACCAGGTAATAGACAAGCTCTCCAAGCAGATGTCCAGGTTCAAATCCAGGCTGGTCAAAAAGCACAAGGATCAGAGCGACATTGTACTTGCGGAGATACCCGACGCCGAAGAGGCAGCCGAAGAGGCTGGCATCGTAAGGACGAAGAGCTTCACTCTCTCCCCGATGACCCCCGAGGAAGCCATACTTCAGATGGAGATGCTGGAGCACAGCTTCTTCGTCTTCCAGGATCCGGACACGGGCAACGCAAGCATCGTCTACAAGAGAAGCAACGGAGGCTACGGCCTTCTGAAGACCGAATAGAAAAACTTTTTTCGAAAAGAGGTTGCTGATGCAACCTCTTTTTAGTTGCAAAAACCGAGTTGCGGGTTTATAATAAATAAAAAACCAAGGAGGCCGGCAATGAGCAACTTAATGGAGTACAAGGGGTATCACGGGAAAGTAGAGTACAGCGGGGATGAGAAGCTTTTTGTAGGCAGGGTAATAGATATCGACGGCACGATCACATTCACCGGCGCGTCCATAAACGAACTTGAGCAAGCCATGCACAACGCCGTGGACGGATACGTGGAATGGTGCCAGCAGATAGGAAAGCAGCCCGCCAGAGAATACAAAGGATCCTTCAACGTGCGTATCGCTTCCGAGCTTCACCGCGACGCCGCGATCACCGCAGCCGAGCGAGGCATAACCCTCAACCAGTTCGTTGCCGAAGCCATAAGGGAAAAACTCCAGAGATTCTGACAGTGGAGGGGACGGTTCTTCTCCACGATAAAACGCCGCAGGCATCATGGCCGGCGGCGCTTCTATTTTTTGCAGTTCATTCTGCGGCGCCCCGATCTACTGTTCTTTGGCCCAGCTGATGGAGCCGGTCTTTTTCGCGGCGTCTATGGACGGCTGCCAGCCGGAATTCCTGAACTG
>JAEEGL017269556.1_pt1 | contig 12222 bp, 6 predicted proteins | sample 9134231 | NCBI WGS metagenome assembly JAEEGL01 (sample SAMN16246548, study PRJNA631951) | gut metagenome | biome: gut microbiome; feature: rumen; material: fiber-attached | host: Bos | place: Iran: Karaj | collected 2018-10
GTCGCAAACGAGGTCGGTGTTCAGAGCCTCCAGCAATGTCTTTCCGGGCAGAATCTCGCTGGCCATAGCGGCGCTGTGGGTCATGCCCGAGCAGCCAATGGTCTCCACGAGAGCCTCTTCGATGATGCCTTCCTTCACGTTCAGCGTCAGCTTGCAGGCACCCTGCTGAGGTGCGCACCAACCGATACCGTGGGTCAGACCTGAAATGTCCTTGATTTCCTTTGCTTGTACCCACTTGCCTTCCTCTGGGATGGGAGCGGGACCATGGTTGGGACCTTTGGCCACACAACACATGTTCTGTACTTCTTTACTGTAAACCATAAATGATAATTATAATGATGAATGTTATGGATTTAACGTTTTAACCTCGCAAAGATACCTAAAATATGTGATATTGCCTAATGTTTTTGCAAGTTTTCTTAAACGGGAAAGTCAATTTTGCCATACATTATATAATAAATAAACATGAATGCCCATGGTTAAGAGTTTTTTTAGTATATTTGCACCGAAATATGCACCTACAAGAGATAATCCTATGAACAAACATGCTCTTCTGTTAATTGCTACCTTCCTTACAACGTTCTGCGGCGGTTCTGCCCTTGCGCAGGATATTGACGAATGGCTCCAAAACGGCCGCCCAGAGTGCTCTCATGAGGCTGAGACGGATGCCCCTCGTCGAGGAATCCGACGTATCGGTTCGCAAGCCACTGCTGCGCTGAAAGCTGAGGGCGTGAAGTATGTCCCCGTGGTTCTTGTCTCGTTCAGTGACATCGATTTTTCTGCAGCAGACAAGGTGACGAGGGACGATGCCGGTAATATCATCTCTGTGACGAAGGGTACGGATGAGGAAGTTAACCAGTTCTACCGTATGTTCTGCAATGGCACGATGGACGGCCGGCGCTATACCGCTCACGGCAGTTACGGAAGCATTCGTGACTATTTTGTGGAGCAGAGCGACTCCATCTTCCAGCCTATCTTCGAGGTTATTGGTCCCGTGAAACTCAACAATGCCAGCACCTATTATGGCAAGAATAATGGTGCCAGCAAGGATGTCAATTTCACACAGTTCCGTAATGATGCAATAGCCAAGGCTATGGAACAGTACGACGACTGGAATCGCTTTGACAATGATGCCAATGGCAGTATTGACATGGTGTTCTTCATCTATGCCGGCATGGCTGAGAGCAATACTAAAAGCAAGTATCCCGACCTCATTTGGCCAAAGGAATTCCAAAACTCCACAACCATCAATAATAAGGAGTTTGCTGTAAGTGCTGCCACTTGCGAGTGTCGCCCACAGAAGTGGTTGAACGACACTACGGAAACAGGGGAAATAGTTCCCAAAGAGGTGCTGGAAACTCGCACCGATGGCATTGGTGTGTTCTGTCACGAACTTAGCCATGCTTTGGGACTTCCCGATTTCTACGATACCAATTATGTTGCTTTCGGCATGGACCTTTGGAGCGTCATGGACTACGGTGAATATGCCAGCAATGGATACCATCCAGTCAACTACACCGCCTATGAGCGCGACTTCATGGGATGGCGCAAGTTGGTGACTCTTACCGAACCAGGTGTCATCACCATTCCCTGCTTTGCCGATGGCGGAACGGGCTACAAGATTGTAAATCCCAATAATCCCAACGAATATTATATCATCGAGAACCGACAGGCGAAGGGGTGGGATAAAGCTGTTGGCGGAATAGGGCATGGCTTGCAGGTGACTCATGTTGACCACGATGCTGAATGTTGGCGGAAAAATATTGTAAACACAGTTAAGAATCATCAACGCATGACCATCATTGCTGCCAACAACCGATATGTTGGAACCAATGAGGCAAAGACGAGTGCCCAATGGCAACAGACGCTGCGTGGGAACCTTTACCCTGGCGACACAGGCAATACCAGTCTCACCGACGATAGTACGCCTGCTGCAACGGTATTTACGGGTGGCAAGATGGGACACCCCTTGTGCTACATTACTGAGAACGACGATGCCACAGTGACTGTCTATTTCCATGCTTTGGCAGCACCTCCCCTCGAGGCTGAAAACGTGGATATGGACGAAATGCTTATCTCATGGCCTGCGATGCCGTATGCCGAGAAATATGTGCTGGAGGCGTATGAGGGCGAGACACTGCTCAGTAGTGAGGAACTGACAGGCACACAGAAACTCTTTAGCGGTTTGCAAGAAGGCACAACCTATTCTTACCGCATTAAGGCTTTGTCTGCAGCTCCCGATAAGGGCATCGATAGCGAATGGGGTGAATTCCTTTCCGTTCGCACCCTTAACCCTGTTACGCTCACAGCCAATGATTTCCGCATAACTTATGGCGATGCCATACCTACGTTCACCTTCAAGGCTGAGGGCACAGACTACACAGGAAAACCTTCCGTGACCTGTACCGCCACATCCTCCTCTTCTGTAGGCACTTACCCCATCACCATTGCTGCTGGCACTATTCCCACGCACAATGTGACCTATGTTGATGGATTGCTGACTATTGATCCTGCACCGCTTACAATCACGGCTCAGAATATGCGTAGGGAGCAAGGCGAAGCGAATCCAGATTTCATTGCCAACTACGAAGGCTTCCGCAATAGTGAGGATGAGAGCGTGCTCACCACCCAACCTTCCTTCACTTGCCTTGCAACGCCTGAGAGTTCCGTTGGAACCTACGAGATTGTGGTCTATGGCGCAGAGGCAGAGAACTACGACATCAGTTATGTCAATGGTGTACTCGAAGTTATCCCTCCCGTAGGCGTTGCCTCTTTGCCCGACAGCGAACAGGTTGTTGACATCTATTCTACCAGTGGCATGCTCGTCAGTCATTGCTATGCCGACGAACTCGGCCGCCTTTCCTTGCGCGCGGGTATATATATAATAAGGTATGCTAATGGTGATGCACGAAAGGTGCTGATAAAGTAAAACAAACGTTAACGATAGCGTTAACGCAAACTAAGCTACGAATAAAAAAGCGCCCTCGAGAGTTTGTTCTCGAGGGCGTTATCGTTATGGTTCTGATCGTTGTTCTTATTTCTTTCCCCAGAAGTCTTCCTCAGCCTTCTGCTTGGCAATGTAAGCATCGTAGGCGGCCTTAGCTCTCTGGTTGGCGGCAGCATTGCTTTGTGCCGTGCGAATCTTGTCTGCCAGACGGTTGGCTGAACCGCTCACTGTGATGTCGGCAGCGGAAGCCTGGTCGCAATAGCTAAGTGCTTGTGGATACTGACCAAGTGCGGTGTAAACAGCAGCCTTCTTCATATAAGCCTGGCCTGCAAGGTCTGCATTGTAGCCGACTGCCTTGTCAAGGTAAACAAGTGCACCGGTGTATTGCTTGCTGTTGATAAGGCTGTTGGCGATGATAAGCGAGATGCGTCCGCGACGAGCATCGGTGGTGCAGAGCTCGATGGCCTTTTCATAGTAGGTCAGCATATCCTGCAGCTTACCTTCCTTCTTGCTGAATTGTGCCATACCGATGGCAGATTCGTAGGTCGGTTCAATGCCATAGGCATATTCGGCAGCCTTGTAGTAAACATCCGTGTCGTCACATTCGTTGGCAGCGAGCAGTGTCATTGCCTTACGAAGGTATGCAAGGTTCTCCTTGTTTGCCTCCACCTTCGGTGTGAAGATTTCAATCAGTTTCTCGCGGTCGGCAGCGCCTGACTGAGCAAACAAAGCTTCGATCTTTGCCAAGGGCTGGTCGTATTCGTCCACAATCTTCTGTGCCTTCTCGGGGTCTGTCTCTTCCTTGGCCAGCTGGAGCATCTTTTCGCACACCTCAGTTGAAGCGAGGTAGTCGTTGAGGTACTGTTCGCGATAGTAGTCGTTATACTGGTCGTTCTGGATGTGGTAGAGCGCATCGCTCACCGAGAAGAAGTACTGGATGTAGAGACCCTTTACCTCGCGGCCGCCTTCTTCGTTGATGGCGTTGATACCCTTGGAATACATATCGTATATCTTCTGGTAGGTGTATTCGTTGCCATCTGCTCCATAGCCGAAGATGTGGTAGTAGTTGGCCTTGGCGATAAGCACGTCGCCTTCGGTAGCCTTACCGCGTTTGCCTTCGGGGATAGAGGCGTTGAGGTATTTGAGATACTTGAGTCGTGTGTCAAAGAGGTCCATGAGTTGGTCGAGGTACTCCTTCTTCTTTGCCACGTCGTCAGTAGCCTTGATGAGTTCGCCCAGCATGACGGCACCGCGGGCATAGATACTTACGCTGGCGATGGGCGCATTCTGTATGAGCCACTGCCACTGTTCGTGCATCTCAGGCCAGTTTTGTCCGTTGTAGTAGTTACCCATCATGGAGATATAACCCTGTACCAGTTCGCCAGGATTGTCGGTAGGTTCGCTACCAATGTAGGATACTTCGAGGCGCTTGTCGATGTCAGTGAAGTCCACATTGCCATCGTATTTCTCGTACTGTGCGAAGGCGGGAGCCACCATCGCGGCAAGTCCAACTGTGAGTGCAATCTTTTTAATCTTCATCTCTTTAGTTCTGCTTATTGGTTACACATTATTTATATATTATGCTTTCGGACTGCAAAAGTATAAATTATTGTCCGTATTAGCCTAATGTTTTTAGTTAAATAAGGTTTAATTCTGAAAATATGATACAATAGGGTTCGAAAAGTTTAATCTTCGTATTGGTCGTAGTGCTTTATCTCTGGCGTCTTGGTGGTTTCTGCGAAGAAGCTGCATAGGCGTCGCGCCTCGGCTACCATCCTTTCGTCCAGAACGTTACATTGACAGATGACGGGGTTTTGGAACCATTGCATGAATTCCCCGTTCTTGCAATCAATGCATCGCACCATTGTTGTCTTTGTGGCCATGAATCTTGTTGGGGTTAAACCGATTTAGTGTGAATGGTAAGAATGTTTCTTTTTCCGTTACTTGAACGTGATTCTTTGGTTGAGGTGGTTTTGTATGACGAGGGAATCCCTATCGAGCCACAGAATATCTACGGTGTCTATGCGATTCATCGTGCCCACTTCCTGCTTCTGCTTACTGCTCAGCAGCAATTTGCCGTTCCACATTTGCCACTCCTCATAGGGAGCCGTTTCGGCTTTCTTCCATATTTCTTCCAGCTGGGTCACGTTTACGGCGGTGCGCATGCTCTCTTGGTCGGCGCTTATGGTCACGGCGAAGCGGTCCTCGGCGTTACGAATCTCGCCTCTCAGCATTCCGTCGTCGCCCGTATATGGGTCGGTGCGATAGAGCTCCAGCGTATCGCCTTGTTCTGTGATAAACTCCAGGGCCGACATTCCAGTGCCGTTTCCCATGCGGCCCCAAAGGGTGGAGTCTGCCTTCGTGGTCACCAGTGTGTCGCTCTCCTGCTGCCCACCTTCCTGTGTGCGACTCTCTTCCTTGCAGCCTGCGTAAAGCATACATAGTGAGCACAGTACGCAGAGATATCTCATCGGTTTCATATTCTTCCTTTTTAATTGACCAACAAAGATACGAAATAATTCCTTATTCTCAGTCCACAATTCACAATTATTTCGTAATTTTGTGGGCAAATTCGAAAAACAATGGACATAGTTTTTAATATTCTCGGCGTATTGGTTGGCCTGTATGGTATCGTGAAGGGCGCCGATTTCATGGTAGATGGCGCATCCTCTATGGCGCGCCGCTTTCGCATTCCTGAGGTTGTCATCGGCCTCACGGTGGTGGCCTTCGGCACCTCGATGCCTGAGTTCGTGGTCAGTTTCTTTGCAGCCCTCAAGGGCAGCGGCGACATGTCGGTGGGCAACATCATGGGCTCCAACATCTTCAACTCGCTTGTCATTCTGGGTGCCACAGCCTTTGTGGCCACAGTGCCCGTAAGGCGTCGCAGCCTCTATGTCGATATCCCTTGGAGCATAGTTGCCGCCGCTGTGTGCAGCGTGATATGTTTCGAGAACTGGATTTTTGCTGAGCCTGCCAACCAATTGTCGCGCATCGACTCCCTCATCTTCCTTGCCCTCTTTGCTGTCTTCATGACCTACAATGTGGTACTCACCTTGAAGAAGCACCACACGATGGAGGTGCAGCAGGACACAGAGCGTAGCCTGTGGATTGCGCTGAAGTTGGTGGGTGGCCTCACACTGCTTATCGTGGGTGGTCGCTTCCTTGTCAATTGTGCCTCGGAAGTGGCTCTCGAACTCGGAGTCTCGGAGGCCGTCATTGCGCTGACCATCGTGGCTGGAGGCACCTCTGCACCAGAACTTGTCACCAGCATCGTTGCTGCTCGTCGTGGAAGTCTCGATATGGCTGTCGGAAACGCCATTGGTTCCAACGTCTTCAATGTTTTCTTCGTGCTCGGACTTGCTGGGCTCATTCATCCAATGGACGTTGCAGACATCACCCGCCTCGACCTGCTTATGTTCGTGGGCGGACCGCTCCTCCTATGGGTCTTTGCCCTCATTTTCCATCGCATCAATCGTTGGATGGGCTTCGTCTTCGTGGCGGTCTATCTTGCCTATCTCGTGCTGCTGATTCGCGCAGCACTTGGCTACGGGCTGCCCGCTATTTTCCAGAGCTAAAACAATCGCATAGCATATAAAAAGAAGAAAGCTTTCCTCCATCTCTAAGGAAAGCTTTCTTGGTGTTTACACAATACTATTCTTCAGCGGGTCGCAATACTATTCTTCCGCATGGTGCAATACTATTCTTCCGCATGGTGTGATACTATGCTTCCGCATGGTGCAATACTATGCTTCCGCAGGTCGTAATAGTTTCTTTGGCACGAAAGTTAATCATGGTGTGTGTAAGGTTAATATATCGTGGCCGAAGTGGAAGTGCCGCCCGAGGCGGTGCCTCCCGTTGTGTAAACTCCGTTCCATACGCTTCCAGTGGTGCCAGACACGCTGGTTGCGTTGTATGTGACGGTTGCCGAGCTGCCCAGGTTGGGGTGGCTGACGAGGATGTTCACGCCACCTGAGCTGCCACCCATTCCACCCATGCCTCCGCTCGACGAGAAGCTGTTGGGCTGCTTATAGTTGCAGAGCACGGTGTTGCTCGAATTCTTGACGCTGATGTAAGTGTTCTGTGTGAGGCTGACACCCGACACGATGCCGTATTTCTGCGAGGCACTGGTGGGTGCGCCAGCTGTGGAAGTGCCTCCGCCACCGCCTTGTGAACCGCCTACGCCGATAATCACACCACCGTTCAATACGAAGTTGGCATTGTCGCAGTCGAAGGCTTCCTCAGGGCTTGTAGTGCTGGTGCTGATGACCACACCGCCGTTCACCACGATGCCGTTGGTGCCGCTCGACGAGTTGGAATCTATGGCGTCGTTGCCCGAAGCGTGTGCCCACACATAGCATCCATCGTTGAATGTGATGCAGTTGGCGGCGTTGATGGCGTCGTCATAAGTGTCGCTCTCGAATATGCCTCCGTTGAAGGTGATGGTGTACTTGCTTTCCAGGCCCTCTGCTCCATCGCTCTTGGTGCTCAGATGTATGTTTCCGCTGTTCACCGTGATGGGGCCCATAACCTTTATGGCCTTGGTCGAACCGATGTAGCCTCCGTCAGTTGGACCGCCGCCCCAGCCACCGCTGCTGCCCGACTCGGTGGCGATGTAGGTGTTGGTTGTGTTCACGTCGAGGGAGAGCAAATCGTTGCTGGCTCCGCTTTGACCAATGACGAGGTTGGCCCCATTGGCGCCCGACACTTCGCTTGTTCCCACCTTCATGCCCTTGCCGCCTTTGGCTGTATTGTTGATGGTAATGTTGCCAGCCGTCAGTTGCATGTTCCCGTCGCTCTTAAAGCCGACTGAAGCAATGCCGTCGCTCGAGTCGTTGGGGTTGGTGAGTCCGTCGCCGCTCAGTGCAAGGTCGTATGTGCCACCACTGATGACTATCGTGCTTTCGCTGCTAATGCCGCGACTGGCCTGACCTGTTGCTTGTATTGTGAGGCTGCCATTCGTACCTTCGTAACTGCCGCACTTTACTGCTGTGCAATACGATATGTCGCTACCTGCCACGAGATACTTACCTGTGGCGTTGTCCGTGATGTTGCTTCCACTCAGCAGCACCTTGCCGTCGGCCTTGATACCCTTGCTCATGTCGCCGCTGTGGGTCAAGGTTAGTGTGCCGCCCGAGAGGGTGATGTCTGCGTCGCTCTTCAGGCAAGATGAACTATAAGTGTCGCCTTCCTCAGTGGCAATGGTGCCGCCGCTGTAGGTGCTGGTCACATCGCTTATGCTGAAGGTGTAGGTTGCACTCTGGCCAGGACGGCTGCTTCCGCTGCTTGTAGCTGTGACGGCGTAGAAGACATCGCTGCCCGTTAGGTTGAGCGAAAGGGTAGAGGAGGTGTAGGTGCCCGTAGTGGTGCTGCTGCCACCGCCCCAGCCACCTTGGCTTTGGCCCGTAATGCTGTAGGTGGCGGTAACATAGTAGCTTCCGCTGGTCAAAGCACCGAAATCATAGTAGAAGAAACTAGCTGAGGAGGTTCCGCTGCCTACGCTCACTTGGTCGGAAAGTGTGGCTATGAGTGTGCCGTCGCTTTTGTAGAGGCTGGGGTTGCCCCAGGAAATGGAGGCACTCGACTGTCCGCCAGGATTCCACCCACCTTGACTGCTGCTGGTCGTAGTCGCGGGCAAGGATATGTAAAACTTGTAACTCGATGTAGTAGTGCTTCCGCTGCTGGCTCCCGATGTGTCGAGGACACCGCCACCTCCGTAGGCGTTGACGGTAAGGTCGCCGCCTTGAATGTCGATGTTGCCGTCGCTGCTCAGTCCCTTGCCGCCGTCGGCAGAGTTCGTGATTGTGATAGTACCGGCCGTGATAGTGATGGCGCTGTCGGCACGAAGTGCAGTCACATAGCTTGCATCATATACCTCGTTGTTATTGTCGTCCAAGGTGGTTTCCACCGTGTAGCTACCTGTCTGGGTGATGTTGAGTGTGCCGCCATCGATGTCTATGTGGTAGTCCGACTTAAGTGCCTTGTCTGAGTTGCCCGTGGTCTTGATGGTGATGTCGCCACCCTTGACGTGCAAGGTGGAATCGCACTTCAAGGCTGCTGTGCTCATGCCCGTTACTTCCAGGTCGAGCGTACCGTCCTTAATGATGATTTTGCCGTCATCCTCCGTGTCGTCAAACTGCATTTCGGCTTGAATGGCATCGCCCTTCACACCGCTGACATTGATGGTTCCGCCGCTCATCTTGAAGTAGTTGCCACAATGTATGCCGTCGCTGGCAGCCTCGCTGACTGTGATGTTTCCCGTGGTGCTCTTTACTTCGATGTATTCCTTCGCGCTGATGGCGTGCTTGGTCAGTCCTGCTACGCTGAGCGAACCGCCACCACTGATTTCGAGGTGACCTTTGCAGTAAAGGGCAGCCTTCTGGGCTCCACCCTCTGCGTCGCTTAGGGTGTTGGTGGTGCCATCTGCCAGTTGCAGGTTGGTGCGCTTCCCGTCGATGATGTTGACCGCAGCCGCGTTGGGGTTGGTCAGTGTGACTCCGTTCAGAATGAGGGTGGTCTTGTAGCTGCCCGTATAGGCGTAGGAGCCGTTGCTCGACGTACCTTGAAGCACTGTGACGCGCTCGTCTGTGGTGTTCGTACTTACGACTTCCACATGAGCACCATCTACGCTGACCGTAACGTCAGTCCACGAGGATGGTTTGTCATAGGTGGCAGACGTTCCATTATAATATATATATAATGTATCGCTTTCGTTCTCGCTTACCTCCACCCAAGGCAGTTTCATCAGCACCATATTGACGAGGGTGGAAATGTCTTTCGCGTCAAACTGGTTGTCCTGGTTGACATCAATGAGCGATGCATCGTAGTTCGATTCCACGCCACTATAGATGTTCACCAGTTTCGTAATGTCGGCGAGGGAGAGTGTGCCGTCGCCATTCATGTCACCTAAGTACTTGGGGTAGGCAACCACCAGCCCCAGAAGTAAGCAAATTAATGCAAAAAGATACCTTTTCATGTTGTTTTAGTTACCTTAAAACCATAATTTCGGCTGCAAAGTTACTTGGTTTTGTGGTAACGGAATATAACGAAAAGGTGACAATTTTTATCAAAATAGGAAATTTGAAAAAGTAATAGACTCGTTGGCATCAAACGTAAAAAGAGGTCGAATCTTTTATTTCTTAATCGCAAAAGTAAGGCGGGCGGGCAGCTTCACTAACTTTTTTCCTTCCACCTTCTTCATTACTACACCTCCCTGAAGTTCAGCTTGATAGGTGGAGTCCGACAGGGTGGTGAGGCGTATGCTTTGCGTCTCGCTGCCTTGGTCATTGGATAGGCGCAAGATGGCTTCGCGCTCGCTTTTAATCTTGAACGAGGTGACCATCCACACACCATATATTCCTCTGCCGTTCATGTATCCGTTCATGGGGCCGAACATTTCCATTCCCGGGACATCGATGCTCTCTTCGTAAAGGTCGAGACGAAGGTTTATTCCTTCCTCAACCTGGCTTGCCAAATCAAGTCGCCAAGGTTCATTTGCACAAACACTTTGCGTCACAAACAATGCACAAAGCATGAAAATTGACAAAAACTTCGTATTCATGACTGCAAAGTTACATTATTTTATGTAATTTGGTATGTTTTTCTATACAATATTGTCGAAATATTAAACATTTTTAAGCTTTCTTCTTTCATTTGTTAATATAATTATGTATCTTTGGCGCGAATTTGTGAAAAAATCAACTAATCTACTAACAATTTATCAACAATTATGAGACTAAAAGCTCTTTTCGTAGCGTTGTTCGTCAGCCTGAGCATGATGGCGGCAAACACCGTAACGACCAGGTCGACCACGATTACTTCGGCCATTACTGTGAGTGCAAATGTTGATTACACCATCACGGCAACTACGCCGTTCAGTGGTAGCGGTAGCATCAACATTCCATCTTCGGCGATGGAGCACTCCGTAATCATTATCACGAAGGTGAAACCCTCCGTAGTCATCAGCAACTGGCTCAGTTATGTGCGCATCAACGGCGCTGCTGCCGTCAACGGAACAAACTGTCAGGTGCGAATGTACAACAAGGGCACCATCATCTTTCCTTACTCCAACACCTTCTCTCCGCTTACTTGCTACACGGAGACGAACTATGGTGGAGCCAACTGTGCCACCTATACCACAGGTAGTGATGGCGGTTACATGAAAACGCTGACACAAGCCACCTTGCTCAACAACATCAAGTCGTTCAAGCTGAAGCGTGGTTACATGGTCACCTTTGCCACAGGTACTGCCGGTTGGGGCTATAGCCGTTGCTTCGTAGCAGCTACGGAGGATTTGGAGATGGACCTTCCTACCGTCCTTTCAGGCAAAGTTTCCTCCTATCGTCTTTTCCAGTGGTACAACTTCGGTAAGTCGGGTATTGCCAACAACACGGATGCCACGGTGTGCAATGCTCTGAATGTGCAAGGTTGCTACACCTATAACAAGGGCGATGGCAGTAATATGCCCGACTGCGAGTGGCTCTCTCACAAGATTCATCCTTATTGGCCTGGTGTGGCAGAATGTGGACAGAACGAATACTCCTGCACCATGAAAACCGACAATGAGCCAGCCAACAGTAGCGACGACAATCCGGCCTCGGTGTCAGAAGTGCTTGGCTATTGGGAGGATGCTATGCGCACGGGTATGCGTCTTTGCTCTCCTTCAACCTACGACGGGTCGAACAACAAAGCCTGGTTCGACGATTTCTTTGAAGCCATTGATGCTCGTGGATGGCGATGCGACGTCTATGATATCCATTGCTATTGGGCTAGTTTCAGTGGTTTGAGCACGCACTACAACTACTACAAGCGCCCGCTGCTCATTAGTGAGTGGATTTGGGGCGCTTCATGGAACAACAATGGTGCCTTTGCTAGCGGTGTTACGGATGCGCAGATTGTCTCGAACACCAGTAGCATCCTATCCACGCTCAACAGCACTGCCTATGTGGAACGCTATTTCTACTGGAACAATGAGTCAAAGGCAAAGATATACGATGGCGGTGTCACCACCTTGGGACAAACCTACGCAGCCACAGATGGCGGCTTGGGTTACAACAAGTCCTACGAATTCGTACCTAAGGTAGTTATCAATAATCCTTATTCACTGACCGGTAATATCTCGGGTAGCGTTGTGGCACTGAACTGGAAAGACCCCAATGGTGATATGATGGATGAAATCCGCATCCAATACAAGTTGCCTTCGGCTTCCACATGGACCACACTGACCACTGTTGCCCGTAAAGATAAAACAGGCAACTCAGATCAGACCTATAACTTCA
>JAEEGL011256465.1_pt1 | contig 12221 bp, 14 predicted proteins | sample 9134231 | NCBI WGS metagenome assembly JAEEGL01 (sample SAMN16246548, study PRJNA631951) | gut metagenome | biome: gut microbiome; feature: rumen; material: fiber-attached | host: Bos | place: Iran: Karaj | collected 2018-10
GAAATGAAAGAATAGATGATTTATTTCCTCATAGCAGTGGCCTGCGCGTCACTGTTTTCCATAATGTTCAAGTTATGCCGCCTGGGAGATGTCAACATCTCTCAGGCGATGCTTGTTAACTATGCGGCAGGTATCTTGTTCTGCATCTGGCAGGTGGCTGCAGCCTCTACCGGCAATCCCGTAGACATCTCCGGCTTTGTCAGGTCGCTGCCTTTCTTCCTGGCAGCATTCCTCGGTATCCTGTATGTCAGCGGATTCATAATCAGGGACTTCAGTACGCAGAAATGCGGTGTCGCACTTACTACGGTGAGCGCGCGTTCAGCCCTTGCAGTCCCTGTAATCCTCAGCTGGCTTTTCCTGGGCGACAAAGCTCCTTACTGGCTTGCAATCATAATGGTACTGGTCTCTCTCACTATGATTGCCTGGCCGCAGGGAGGTCTCTCTTCTGACTCAAAAAAAGGCCGCCCGCTGGAGCGTATGGCAATTCTTGCAGAATTGTTCATAATCTATGGAATTTGTGATTTTTCTCTTAAATTTGTACAGCACCTGGTAAGCGGCTCCGTGCCTCCTGCCCTTGTAACCCTTGTAGTTTTCACATCGGCTTTCTTCATTTCCCTGGTTTACTGCCTTGTGAAGGGAGTCTTCAAAATACACGGTATTACCTGGCGCGAACTTCTGGCCGGCTCGCTTATAGGCATTGCAAATTCGGCGTGCACCGTGATGGTTTTACGCGCCCTTGGGCAGATGCCGGCAACGGTATTCTATCCCTTGTATAATGTTAGTGTAGTGTTGGTCTGCACCCTTGCAGGAATCCTCTTCTTCAAGGAACGCCCCTCAGGGTTGCAGATTGCAGGAATGGTCCTGGCCCTGGCGGCCATCTCCCTCCTGGCCTTGAAGTAGGATCATCCCCTGACGGGGAATAATTATAGAACCAATGTATTACAACCCAAAAGTAGAGACCATGGACCGCGCCCAGCTGCGCGAGCTCCAGAGCGAAAGGCTGGTCAAGATTGTGAAGTACACTTACGATAACGTAGAATTCTATCGCAAGCGTATGGACGAAGCGGGAGTGAAACCCCAGGACATCAAATCCATCGACGACATATCCAAGCTGCCATTCATGCAGAAGAAGGACCTCAGGGATTACTATCCCTTCGGCACCTTCGCCGCCCCTCTTAAGGACATAGTGAGGTTTCACGCTTCCAGCGGAACAACTGGAAAGCCCATCGTTGCCGGTTATACGAAGAATGACCTTGCCAACTGGGCTGAGGGTGTAGCACGATGCCTCACCGCATACGGAGCCACCAAAGAGGACATAATCCAGATATCTTACGGCTATGGCCTTTTCACCGGAGGTCTCGGAGCCCACGACGGAGGCCAGCTGCTGGGATCTACCGTAATCCCTATGAGCAGCGGCAATACCGCAAAGCAGATTATGCTTATGAAGGACTTGGGGAGCACGGGACTGTGCTGTACCCCGTCCTATGCTCTGTTCCTCGCAGAGAGCCTTGCAGAAGACCCTAATACTGACATAGACAAAGACATAAAACTGAAGTTCGGAGCGTTCGGCGCCGAGCCCTGGACCGAGAACATGCGCAAGGAGCTTGAAGCAAAGCTCCACATTAAGGCGTATGACATATACGGCCTCACAGAGGTTTCCGGCCCGGGTGTAGGAGGGGAGTGCGAGTATCAGGACGGCACCCATCTCTGGGAGGATATGTTCTTCCCGGAGATCATAGATCCGGTAACACTTCAACCGGTAGAACCCGGCCAGCAGGGAGAACTGGTGTTCACGACTCTGCTAAAGGAAGGAATGCCCGTGATCCGCTACCGTACCAGGGACCTGACCCACCTCATTTACGAGAAGTGCCGCTGTGGCAGGACAATGGTCCGCATGGGCCGCATCCTGGGCAGGAGCGACGATATGATGATTATCCGTGGAGTGAACGTATTCCCTTCTACCATAGAGAGTTGTATTCTTGAAATACCGGAATTCAACGGCCAGTACTTCGTCACTGTGGACCGCGTTCGCAACGTGGACACCTTTGACATCGACGTGGAACTGCGTCCGGAATACTACACCGACAACATGGACAAGATGCTCAACCTCAAGGCCCGCCTGACAATGCGTCTGGTAAGCGTTCTGGGCATCAAGCCTGTAATCCACATAGTAGAGCCCAACACCATCGCCAGGTCCCAGGGCAAGGCCAAGCACGTCCTTGACAAGAGAAGCCTGGACAAGTAAACTGATAACACCAAAACCTAGATATTATGATAATCGAGCAGTTAAGCATATTTCTGAACAATGCCGTGGGACGCGTCACTGAGGTGACCGCCATCCTGGGCAAGGCAGGTGTGAACCTCAAGGCCTTCACCTTGAGCGAGAGCAGCGACTTCGGAATCCTCCGTCTCATAACTGAAGACAATGCAAAGGCAGCCGAAGTGCTTCTCCAGAACCATTTTGCAGTAAACCTCACAAAGGTGGTTTACCTGGAATTGGGCGATACTCCGGGAGCCCTCTCGGAGTGCATCCAGAGAGTGTCGGATGCGGGCATATCAATTGAGTATATGTACGCATTCTCTACCGGCAGCGCAGCCAGCGTGGTTGTCCGGACAGAAGACGTAGAAGCCCTGAACGCCATCCTGGAGGTATGAGCCTGAAAGACTTTTTTCTGAACGATAAGTTCGCAGCCCTTGCCGGCTGCGAACTTCTTGATATCAGGCCGGGCTATGCCACGGCCCGTATGAAGGTGGAACCGAAGCACTTGAATGCCGCGGGAGGCTGTCAGGGCGGCGCCCTTTTCACCCTGGCGGATTTCGCATTCGCCGCGGCGGTGAACAGCCACGGACGCGTCACGGTGTCAGTAGATTCCACCATAGCAATCCATAAGTCCGTTTCTACGGGATGGCTTTACGCCACTGCCACGGAAACCCTCGACCACCGCAAGCTGCCTTTCTGCATAGTTGAGATCAAAGACGAAGAAGGCAGACTTATAGCTACCTTTACAGGACTAGCTTACCGCTTCCCGGAGGACGACCCAAGAAACAAGGTCCTGCCGACGCTATAACGATTACAAACAACCACATAATATGAAACGCCACCTGATAATCCTTCTGGCCCTCCTGTTGGGTTCCATTGCCGGCTATGCCACTGAGTATCACGTTGCCAAGAACGGCTCCGACCTCAATCCAGGCACGTCCGAAGCGCCATTCCTCACAATTTCCAAAGCGGCTTCACTGGCCCGCTCGGGTGATGTGGTAACCGTTCACGCAGGAACGTACCGCGAGTGGGTAAACCCCCGCAACGGCGGTTCCAGCAAATATGCCCGCATCACATATCAGGCTGCCGAGGGTGAAGAGGTATGGATAAAGGGGTCCGACCAGATCACCACCTGGACCCGCGAAAAGAGGACCGACGTTTGGAAGGTCACTCTCCCCAACAGCTATTTCGGAGATTTCAACCCGTATACCGAAATCCTGGACGGAGACTGGGTATACGAGAGTACCCCGTATCTGTGCCTCGGCGAGGTTTACCTTAACGGCAAGCCTCTCTGGCAGGTTGGTTCTGCAGAAGAAGTAAAGGACGCCTCCGAGCATCTCTGCTGGTACGTGAAGGTAGACGACGCGCAGACGGTTATCTTCGCCAATTTCGGCGGTGCAGACCCCAACAAGGAACTGGCAGAGATCAATGTGCGCCAGGCAGTGTTCTTCCCCAAGTTGACTGGTGTCAACTTCATAACTGTCAAAGGATTCCATCTCAGCCAGGCGGCCACTCAGTGGGCTCCTCCCACCGCATTCCAGGAAGGCCTGATAGGCCCTCACTGGAGCAAAGGATGGGTGATTGAGGATAACGAGATAAGCAACTCCAAGTGCGTCGGCGTAAGCCTTGGAAAGGACAGGGCCTCTGGTCACAACCGCTGGGTAACCGAACGAGAGCTCATAGGCTTCAACCGCGAGCTGGAGTCCATTTTCAAGGCCTACAACATGGGCTGGAACAAGGATAACATAGGTTCTCACGTAATCCGCAACAACCATATCCACGACTGCGGCCAGGCCGGAGTCGTGGGCCACCTTGGCGGAGTGTTCTCCACAATTGAGAACAACTACATACACGACATCAACACCAATGTCCAGTTCGGCGGCGCCGAGGTGGGCTGCATAAAACTCCACGCGGCAATAGACGTCCTCATTAAGGACAACGTCCTGATCAACTGCGTCCGCGGAATCTGGCTCGACTGGCAGGCCATAGGCACCCGCGTGACAGGCAATACATTCGCCGGTCACAGCCTGTGCGACATTATGATAGAGGTAAGCCACGGCCCCTGTCTGGTGGACAACAACGTGATGCTTTCCGAGACCGCGTTCCTGGATATGTCCCAGGGCACCGCCTTTGTCCACAACCTCATCTGCGGCGACGTCACCTTCAGGCCGGTCCCCAACCGCTACACCCCGTATCACGCCCCGCATTCTACTGCCGTAGTGGGGGTGATGAGTTTCCCCGGAGGAGACGACCGCTACTACAACAACGTCTTCTACGGAGCCAAGAGGGGATTGAGCGTCTATGACGGTCAGCCTCCGTTCTACCCCGGTATCTTCCGTGATATGAACACGGTCACAATAGACGAAAGGATGCCGGAGGAATTTGCCGAGAAGCTTCGCAACGGAACCGTTCCAGCCGGAAGCAACCAGGGCAACAATTTCTGGCTGCCGATGCACGTGGCTGGCAACGTCTACTACAACGGCACTCCGGGCTATAAATATGAGCAGGGCGCAGCCGTCGGCGGCAGCGAGCTTATGCCGGAACTGGTCTACCGCCAGGACGGCATCTATCTCAAGTTCACCCTCGACGCTGCCTGGAACCGCGCCCAGACCAAGTCTGTCGATACTCAGATGCTGGACAAGGCCTACTATACAGACAGCTACTTCGAGAACCGCGACGAGACTCCTCTGCGAATAGACCACGACTACGCCGGCGCCGCACGCAACTTCTCCGCCCCAAAGCCGGGACCCTTCGAGAACGCAACCGTAGGTGAAAACGAAATCAAGATCTGGAACTTTTAAACTTATACTATAATGGCAAGAAAGAATTTCGGGGCAAAGCCCCTCAGTTACCCCCAGCCAGTCCTCATAATAGCTGCATACGGCAAGGATGACGTTCCTTCCGCAATGAACGCAGCCTGGGGCGGCATATCTGATTACAAGGAAATATCAATGGACCTGAGCAAGGGGCACAAGACTGTCAAGGACATCCGCGAAAGGGGAGCCTTCACGGTAAGCATGGGTACCAGGGACCAGGTTGTCGCCTGTGACTATGTTGGTATGATATCCGGAAACAAGGTTCCCGACAAGGTAGCCCGCGCCGGATGGCACGTGGAGAAATCAGCATTCGTGGACGCACCTCTCATCAAGGAACTTCCACTGGCACTTGAGTGCAAGCTCATCTCATATGACGAGAACACAGGCATCCTCAAGGGAGAAATAGTTAACGTAAGCGCAGACGAGTGCGTCCTGGACGCAGAGGGCAACATAGACGTTGCCAAACTCGCCCCCATCACCTTCGATCCTTTCAACAACAAGTACATTGCCCTTGGCGACGTCGTAGGCAACGCCTTCAAGGACGGCCTCACGCTGTAGGTCATTTAGTTAATTATGGAAAACTTCTTCAGGTCATTGCTGATGGTTACGGGCGAGATGAGTCCGTATCTGCTGTTGGGCTTTCTGATAGCAGGTATACTGCACGTCTTCGTCCCAGCCCGTTTCTACTCACGATATCTGTCGCGGGACAACAAGTTTGCAGTACTGTATGCCGCTCTGCTAGGTGTTCCGCTCCCGCTTTGTTCTTGCGGCGTCATCCCAACGGCCATAGGCCTGAGGAACGAGAAAGCGTCCAAAGGGGCTGTCGCATCGTTCCTGATAGCAACCCCGCAGACGGGTATTGACTCCATCCTGGCAACTTTTTCAGTGCTGGGACTCGGTTTTGCAATCATACGCCCTGTAGCGGCGCTGGTGACCGGAGTATGCGGAGGTTTGCTGGTAAACCGATTCGTCCAGGATGATGATGACTTTTCTGCAATAGATTCTTCCTGCAGGGTGGAAAGAGGGAACAAGGTTTGGAGAGTCCTGCGATACGCCTATTTTGAAATGATCCAGAACATAGGGCTCAGACTCCTTATAGGCCTGGTGCTGGCGGCTATAATAAACGTGGCGGTTCCGGATGAGTTCTTCCTTCACTTCGGCTCCAATACGCTGCTGCAGATGCTGGTCATCCTGGTTGTAGCCATCCCTATGTATGTTTGTTCCACCGGAAGTATCCCCGTAGCGGCTTCACTCATAATGAAAGGCCTTTCACCTGGTGCGGCGCTGGTTATGCTTATGGCCGGACCGGCCGTCAACCTGGCGTCCATCCTGGTGGTAAGGAAAGCCCTTGGGAAACGCTTTACTGCAATATATCTGCTGGTTATAGTGGTTTTCTCCGTATTGTTCGGCCTTCTGGTCAATGCTTTGGGGATCAGCATTCCCGCTATGGCAGGCCACAGTGCCCACCACGCAATGGATTCCGCCACGCCCGGTACGTTCAGGATCCTTTGTACGATTGTATTATCTCTATTAATAATCTTTGCGTTAGCTATGAAACTCTTTTCCCGTTTCAGCAATAAAGAAGCCGAGCCTGATACCACGGTTTACAAAGTAGAAGGCATGCACTGCAGCCATTGCGAGGCTGCTGTCGTACGTGCTGTAGAAGCGTTGGATGGCGTAGAATCTGCCAAGGCCAGTGCTTCGCGAAATACGCTCACTATAAAAGGAAAAGCATCCTTGGATGATGTGAAAGAAGCCGTAGAAAAAGCGGGATATACCTTCAAAGGGTAAATCCCGCTTTTATTCAGGCTGTCACTTTCCAGCGGACGCGCCAGCGGCCGTCCGCGTAGTCGTGGCTTAGTATCTTGAAGGTGCCGATTTCTGAGGTGTTGGACACGTGCGCCCCTATGCAGGCGCAGGCGTCGTAGTCTCCCACGCGCACGATTCGGAGCGTCTGCGACGCATCCTCGGGCAGCTTGCTCAGGTCTACGATGGCGGCTGCCTTTTCACGGGGCATGAACTCTATCTTCACGTCAAGGTTACGGGAGATTACCTCGTTGACAGCGGACTCTATCTGTTCCACCTGCTGCTCGGTGGGGCAGGAGGGGAGTTCGTAGTCGCACTTGCTCTTCTTGCGCTCTATGTGGGCGTTGCGGGAGCGGGGACAGCCGAACATCCTGACCATAGTGGCGTTGAGTATGTGCTCCGCCGTGTGCATCGGCGGATACTCTTCTTTGTTGTGCGCGTTCAGAACCGGTTCTTCCATCATTTTAGAAGACGAATGTGTAACCCACGCCGAGGGTGTTGACGGCTGCGGTACCTATGGCTGTGCCGTAAAGGTGGTACATATAGAAGAGGTCTATGGAATGCCCGCCACCGAGGCTGATCTCTGTACCGGCGTAGTGCAGGGAGCGAACCCATTTGCCTGTGCTGAGGTTTGTGAAGTACTCGTACATCAGGTAAGGGGTGAATATGCTGTCCGCGGCTTTGTACTGTCCGCGAAGCCTTGTCCTGAGGGTATGGCTGAAACTCTCGGCGGCAGGGTTGTAAGCCAGCTCGTATTTTTCCCTGAGGGCAACTGCGAGGCCTTCGCGCTTGAGGGTTTCTGTGAAGCAGAAAACGGCCTTGTGCTGTACAAGGTCTCCAGAAGAGGGGATTTTCCAGTATTCGTAGCTGAGGTCTCCCTTGAGCCAGCTATTGAAGTTGTAGCCACCGCCGGCCATCAGGAACCAGCATTCAGTGGCACTGATATGGTCATATGAACGGTGCTCTGCACGGGCCATTGCGTAGGGCGCACCGAACGATTTTACTAATTGGATGCTGCTCCAGGTTCCGAGGTCGGAAGTGGCCTGGGCGAAGGCGGGCGCCGCGCAAAGCGCAAGGGCGGACAGAAGGCAGATAAGTCTCTTTTTCATACACTACTATTTTAAATTGTTTTTTTTTCTATCTATAATCTTCCAGCTGGCAGTCGACCCTTTCCAACAGCGGGTCTTCTATCATTGACTGAGGCAGGGTGCCCATTACGCCCTGGGGCACTTCCTTTTCCAGGCGGCTGAAGAGCCAGGTCCAGTAGTCCGGCATATTGCCTTCCCGGTCCCTGAAATCTATGGGAACTTCCGGGAAGATGGGGTTTCCTTTTTTGTCAAGGTAACAGTTGCGAACAAGTTCGGTACAGTAAAGCGCGCTGTCACAAGGCGTGAAATTGGTGTTGTACTGCTTGCCTACCTGTTTTCTGGCATTGGCTACGTAGCGCTTTGCGTCCTTGTTGTCTTTCAGGCGCATAACTATGTAGTCACAGCTGTAGCCTTCCTTGAGTTCGAAATCGTCCAGTAATACTTCCAGGGGGTGCCTGTCGACTCCGTGGGCGAGGGTTGCGTCAATGATCCATACTCCCTGTTTGTCCACGTCGGCTATCGCCGTGTGGATGATAAGGTCTTCGAATGATTCCGGCTTGTCAGGGGAAGCTTCATAGTCCCGGTTGTAAAGGTGGTATCCTGCGGGAAGGGTTACGAACACCAGGTCTCCTGTCTGGATTCCTGTTTTGTTTGCCTGGCGGCAGGAAGTTAACAGGAGCAGGATGCTGATGCAAATAATGAAAAACTTTTTCATATGTAATGCAAATATATGAAAAAACATCACATATGGGACAATTTGCCGCTAATACCCACGGCTGCCATATAACCTGTGCTCCAGGCGGCCTGGAGGTTGAATCCTCCGGTTATGGCGTCTATGTCCAGGACCTCCCCGGAGAAGAACAATCCTGGGACTGTCTTGCTTTCCAGGGTTCTTGGGTTTATGGCGTCCAGGCTAACCCCGCCGCAGGTGACGAATTCCTCCTTGAATCGGGCGCGGCCGTCTATGGGGTAGAGGTCGCAGGTGAGAACCTGTTCCAGGCGGGTACGCTGGTCTTTGCTGATTTCAGCCCATCTGCAGTTCCTGTCTACGCCTGCACGATTGAGGATGTGCTCCCATAGGCGGTCGCTGAGACCCTGGGGGCGATAGCCCGACAGCTGTCTGCGACCCTGTTGGGACGATGCCTCCAGGGTCCAGCCCCGAATTTGGGCGGAGTCGGCGCCCAGCCAGTTGACCGCCACCTGGCCTTTGTAGGCGGATTGGGCCAGTACGCGCGCGGCATATGAGCTCAGCTTGAGGGTGGCAGGGCCGCTAAGGCCCCAGTCAGTGATGAGCAGTATGCCATGGGCCGAAAGCCCGCTTCCTGCGAGCCCCAGGCACGCGTTCGGTATGACGGTGCCCATCAGGGCTTTAAGGCCCGTATCGGGCACTTTAAGCGTAAATAAAGAGGGTACGGTGGGAGTTACGGCGACGCTAGAGGGGAGGAGGCTTCGCAGGGCATCTTCCTTGAGGCCGCCGGCAGCCAGGAGGACTGCGTCGGCCCGGAAAGGTTCCTTCTAGCCTTCAATATCCAGCCTGAGGTCTTGGCGTATGTGGGTCACTTTATGCCCGCACAGCAGTTGGACGCCGCTGCTTCGCATCAGGCGCTCCAACGTGCGGACAATCTGCATCGCATCCTGGCTTTCAGGAAAGACGCAGCCGTCCGGCTGGACGGTGAGGGGCACTCCGGCGTTCTCCCACCATTGGAAGGTCTGCTCGGGGCTCAGCGCCTTGAAGGCGTTCTTCACCACTGAAGCGCCGCGCGGATAGGCATCTTCAAGTTTCCTTATGTCCTGGAAGGAGTTTGTCAGGTTGCAGCGCCCGCCGCCGGTCAGGGCTACCTTGGCCAGGGCCTTGGGCCCGGCCTCGAAAACCGTGACCTGCGCGTACGGCAAGCGCCGCCGGATTTCCACTGCGCAGAAACACCCGGCGGCGCCAGCTCCTATGATGGCAACCTGCATCAGGAATAACTATTTCAAGTTGAATACTACAGAATTGAGCCAGGCGTCAAGTTCGGCTCCGAACTCATCCTTGTAGCGGAAGTTCTCGCCCCAGCCGAATCCGTGTCCGCCACTGGGATACATATGCAGAGTGGCGCTCACGTGGTTGTCCACGAGGGCCTGATAATAGTCCAGGCTGTTCTTTACGGGAACCAGGAAGTCGTCGCTGGCCGCAATGATGAATGCCGGGGGAGTGTCGGAGGTCACGTGTTTGTTGCAGGAGTAACGGTCCACAAGCTCCTGGCTGGGATTCTCCCCAAGGAGACCGTCATATGATCCTCTGTGAGTATATGACAAATCCATTGTAATAACCGGGTAAACCAGAATCTGGTAGTCCGGACGGTTTACTGCATCTGTGTATAAAGTGGATGCAGTTGCTGCCAGGTGTCCACCTGCAGATGTTCCCATAATACCTACCTTGGTAATTCCCAGGTCAGTGCGGCCGCGCATTATGCGGATGGCCTCCTGGATGTCGCTGAGAGGAACGTCGTGGTGTCCGCGGGGGAGCCTGTACTGCAACACGCAGAAGGTGATGCCCCTGTTGTTGAACCAGGTATGGAAATCCCTGGCCTCGTGGGTGAGAGAGAGCATGGCGTATCCGCCTCCGGGGCAGACTATTACGCAGTGTCCGTTGGGATTCCTGGCAGGATATACCTCCATTATGGCCTCGGAGTAATCCTGTCCGTTTGAACTCTTCTGCGGAGGGAATGCGTTGGGAGCGCCGTTAGGCCAAATTTTAACAGTATCTACGCGAGGGCCGAAGAATCCTCCCATTCCGCCGGGGCGTCCGCCCTGCGGGCGTGCCGGCTGTGCTGCGAGGCACAATGTCAGTGTTGCCAGAACACTGAATAACAATAACTTTCTCATATAAAACCGAATTTGAATAATCGTATTATCTACAAATATAATAATGTTACAGCAAAAAGAATAGAGCTGCTCCGGTGACAGTTATTATGGTTCCAAGAATCTCCTTTGGAGATATCTTCTGTTTGTTGATGATGGAGTAGGGGACGATTATCAGCACCGGAGTGAGAGCCATAAGCGTAGAGGCAATTCCGGCATTGGCATACTGCACTGCCATAAGCGACAGCGAAACCCCCAGGAAAGGACCGAAGAATGTGGTCAGCATCGCGAACTTCATACCCTTGCCGTCCTTGAAGGCCGACCTCAGTTCCGAGGTCCTGCCCAGGATTGCAAGCAGGATGAAGAAACCTATGAATCCTGTCACCGCCCTGATCATAGTGCCGGCGAAAGGCATCATTGCCGTCACGCCGCGAGATGCCCCTTCGGGCATTGCGGCTGCATACTTGGCAAGGCCTATCTTGCTGAGAACCAGTCCCACGCCCTGGCCTATTCCAGCGCCTACCCCAAGCAGCACGCCCTTGACAGGAAGCTTTATCTCCAACTTGTGAGACTCTCCTCCACGAGCCATTATAGATATTGCAATACCCGTGAGCGTAACAGCCATTGCCAGCCAGGAGTGCCAGGACAGTCTTTCACCCAGGAGGAGCCATCCGGTTATTCCGGCAACCGGAGGCGCAAGAGTCATCAGTATCTGTCCGAATTTTGAGCCTATATGAACATAACAGCTGAAAAGGCACCAGTCACCGAACACATAGCCTACGAGTCCGGAAAGAGCCAGCCACAGGTATGTGGCTCCGTCTGCGTATGTGGGAACAGGAGAGCCGGTAACGATCAGCAGCAGAACGCTGAGGAACACTATCGAGAGGCCCATCCTTATAAGGTTCAGCGAAAGTGCGCCCAGGCGGTGACTGGCTATGTCGGCGAAGATGGCGGTGGCCGTCCAGCTAAGAGCTACGATCAGGGATATTAATTCACCAAGATGCTGCATTAATCTTTACGGTGGCTGTAGAACAGCTGCAGGATTTCGAATATCTCAAGACGGCCCATGAACATAAGGGCTACGCTGACTAACTTGGATGCTGCGTTCATACCGCTGAAGTTGTTGACGGAGCCTACTTTTCCAAAGCCCGGGCCGACGTTGCCCAGACAAGCTACGGCGCCAGAGAAACTGGTCTGCAGGTCATTTCCGAATCCGGTGAACAGAAGGCTGCCGACGGCTACTATCAAGATGTATACTGCTATGAAATTGAGGGCGTCTTCCACGCGGTCGTCGCTGATGCTCCTGCCGTCTATCCTCACGTCATAGAAGCGGTTCGGATTCCTCTGCCTGAGGATTCTCCTCTGCACGGACTTGGCCATTATGACCATCCTATCAATCTTTATACCTCC
>JAEEGL012263671.1_pt1 | contig 12221 bp, 10 predicted proteins | sample 9134231 | NCBI WGS metagenome assembly JAEEGL01 (sample SAMN16246548, study PRJNA631951) | gut metagenome | biome: gut microbiome; feature: rumen; material: fiber-attached | host: Bos | place: Iran: Karaj | collected 2018-10
GTGAGCTGTCTCGGTTCGACCTATTCGGTATCCACGAGCTATCTGTTCTCGGATACGTCGCTCATATTGGGTTGCAGTCCTGCCGTTTCAGCAGCGGTCTCCCTGCTGTGGGGCATAGTGTTCATGATCATAGGATATCACAGGATATGCAGGAGGGAGCTGTGATGAGAGTATTGGCTGTCATAGCGGTCGCAGTGCTGGCACTGTTCCCGTTCGTATTCCTGTCAGATATATCGGACGCTTCATCGATGGTGGTCGAGAGCGAGAGGGTTCTCATAACAAATGTATACGGTTCAGAGTTCGTCAGTCTCGGAACGATCGACGAGACCGAGCACGAGAATTCAGGGCTGTACCTCTTCGTCGAGGGATCCGACAGACATGAGATGTTCAAGAGGTACATCGAAGGTACATCCAAGTTCGCACCGAACGATGACTGGGCGCTAATACAGGAGGGTACCAATGTCCATGCCTATTTCTTCGACAGCAACGCTTACCAGGAATGGCATACCCTGATTACCTTCGAGGACAGTCATGGTAACGTCAGGTTCCTGAGCGCAGGATTCACCATAGAACGTCCGATCGATGAACTCAATTTCTTCTTCCTCAAGGGTTCGACGGCCGAGATACAGTGGATGAACATGGAATCGGCAGCGGTCACGGCATACTTCAACGGAGCGGAACTGAAGACCTCCGATGTGAGCATACCGATAGATAACAACGGGGCATATTCCCTTAAATTCGTAACCATATCAGATTCTGACGGGGTGATCTCTACGACCGTGTCCTACACTGTAGGAGGATTCGATGATTCGCGCAGCATGTCTTTGGCAACGGTGTGCTGGTTCCTTTCACTCGTAGGGTTCTTCGGGATACTCTTATTGCGCAGAGGGCCCGGATGGTCCGGAAAAGGAGGACTGAGCTGATGAGATTCGACAGACTGACAATAGCGGTGATCGTACTGGTGGTGGCACTATCCGTCGCCGTGCCTGTGACCGTTGAGAATGCCGCGCCTTCCCACAGGGAGGGCGTATCCGCAGACGGCGGTGAATACAGGGATATCAGCATCTATCTGTACTTCAGCGACGGGAACAGCGGCAACGTCCTTCCGGGCGGTACAGCCCTGAAGGGCTCGGGCAGTACGCTGAGCACCGTCATCGAGAAAGCAATTGAAGATTCCGATCATGAGGTGGAACTGCTGTCCACAGGCGCGATAGGTAACGTGGACGGCATGGAGGCACCTGACGGTAAGTCATGGGTGATATTCCAGTGGACGCCCCCCGAGGGATGGACACCGGTCACCCCCGGACCACTGGCCGATCTGACTTTGGCGGATCATACATCATACCTTCTTGCGGTCAGCGAGTACCGCATGTCATCCGGTAAGATGTCGTATCAGGCACCTGACGTGGGCGGTCCTGTATCCATGGCCGCGTTCTATCTGAAATGCAATGTGGACACGTACAATGTCACCGCTGCACAGCTCGGAGAGGGCGACGCAGGAGAGGAACTGCGCAGCAGCCTCAAGACCGGCATGTGGATATACGGTTACGGTTCCAGTGCATCACAGGCGCTGGCGGATGCCTGCATACGCGCATTCGGCTGGGAAGGACCCACATATGACGGGGAATCCCTGGTCCTTCGCGTGCCTGAATCCAGATGTGCTGGGCTAACCGATGATCAGAAGATAGGTCTGGAGATGGGAACCGGACAGGGTCACACCATAGACGGGTGGCTGGGGACCTTCCTCGGTCTCAAGGACACCGAGACCGGCGGTGACACCTATGTATACTGGGTACAGTACAACTGGTCCGATTCCAGTTATTCCTGGAATTACAACGGTTTCTGCCTTGGTTACTATGATCCATCGGTCACCACGTACTACGGGCTGATTCACGGGGCCGGCAGTGTCAGCGGGGATGCAGGTTCCAGGATGAGCGGAATAGATCCGCACGATTATGTACCAGAGTGAAGTCGATGCAGCCCAAATCCGTCAAGTATCTGGCATCCGCCGTCATCCTCGTGCTGATAGTAACGGCCCTGCCCTTCATCGGTCTCACCGAGAGGACACCGGATACGAGACAGGGCGTGGTCATCGATTTCGGATACTGGGAGGCGTCATGGACCGACATGGCATTCTCCTCTGACAGGAATGCGGTGGATGTCCTGGAGGAAGCCTGCAGGATCAGAGGATACTCCGATCCCGTCTATCTGTCGGACGGTTCCGTCTATTCCGTCAACGACCAGGCCAATCTTCCCAACGCGAGCTGGAATCTATATCTTCTGAGGGATTCCGGCTGGACCGCCGAGCCGGAGATCCGTTCCGCCGATATCTCAGGCGAGAAGGTGGTCTGCTGGGCCAGGGCATCCGTGTCGGATGCTGCCGTGCCCGCGGCGGACGCCAGCGGGCACACGTTCTACAGCTATGCCGATGAAGGGAAATCACTCGCCACAGGGAAGGACATCCGCATTGCCACTCTTGCTCCCTCCGTCACCGAGATCGTCTGTTCCGTAGGCGGCATCGATTATCTCATCGGCACTGACAGCTACAGCAATTACCCTTCATCCGTCATGAAGGGGAAGGATGAAGGAAGGATTGCTTCAACGGGCGGTTACATCGACCCCAATTATGAGAGGATCATCAGCCTCAATCCTGACATCGTGTTCTGCGACGGTTCCGTCGGAGAACAGGTCAGCATAGCGGACAGGCTTCGTAAATCTGGAATAAACTGCGTAATCCTCTTCGGCAACACAGACATCTCAACATTATATGATAACATCTGGGTGGCCGCATCCGCCATAGGATTCCCGGAAAGGGCCAATTCCGTGATATCCAATCTGAGATCAACAATAACCGACGTCTCAGGCATTGCAGGCAACACGGGGAAGAGGACATTCATATCGCTTTCATCGGACCCGTCGCCGTGGACATCGGGCAGGGACACGTTCATGTCCGATGTCATCTCCTCAGTGGGAGGAAGGAACGTGTTCGATTCCCAGTCATCGTCATGGTTCATGGTGTCCAAGGAGCAGATTTACGCCAAGCAGCCTGACGTGATCATAATAATCTACGAGAACAAGGACCTGAATACTCAGGCGGACTATGAAAGGATCGTAGGTTCCCTGGATCCCCTGTGGAAGGACACTCCTGCTTACAGAAGCGGAGACATCTACATATTCTCGGGTTCCTCGGCGGATGTATTGTCCCGTGCAGGACCAAGATTATCCGAGGCCGCCGAACTGGTCGCGAAGATCTTCAATCCTTCAGCGTTCACCGAGAAGGATTCCCAGGACATCATACCGAAGTTCTTCGGTGACGATTACCGTCATTATCTGAGATATCAGGGGGAGACATCATGAGGAGACCTCTCATACTCATAGCGGCGCTGATAGTGATCCTCGCCGTCATTCCCGTATACTCCGACGCCTCGGAGTCCCCGAAGATGCTCTTCGACATGGGCAACGGTTCGGTCGTCTGGTCATCCATGGGAGAGGGGACTGTGGGTTCGGCCACAATCTCATCAGCATCATCCGTCGGTCTGGAAGCGGTGTTCTCCGGGGATTCCCTCGAATCCGTAGGCACCACCAGGATGCACGATGTCGGTACACAGACCTGCAGGTGGTTCCTCTACGAGTGGGACGGCAGATGGGTGCCCAGCGCACTTCTTCCGTCGGATACCTGTCCGGACAGATGTCTCGCGTGGGGATTCTATCCGTCATCGGATATCGTACCTTCGGTCACGCCCGATCACCCATCGGCGTGGACATCCTTTCGCGGCGATGCGGTTTCCAAAGGCAGTTCCGATTCCTGCGGTGTCAGGGAAGCGGCATCACCTGTGGAATGGTATACATCCTATACGACAGGCGGAGTCGACAGCAGCATAGTGGCTGCCGGAGGCCTGCTCTATCATACGACAGGCGGCGTGTTCGGGACATCGGGCGAGAAAGCGACCCCCTGGGTCTATTGTCTCGATGCCTCCGGCGGAACCATCGTGTGGAAATACAAGCTGTCATACGGAATAGGCTACGAGGTCACCACACCTGTGATAGTGGGCGATATGCTGATAGTCGTCTCCACCGACGGTTCAGTGTACTGCTTCGACCGTTTCGGAAACGGTTCGGGAGAGGGTGTATTATTGCATTCGATGAAGATGGAATCCCACTATCCGACAGATGAGAACGGTGACATCGTATGGAGAGGACGCACGTTCATGACCGGTGCCACCTCGCCGGTGTACGATTCCGGCGCATTGTATTTCGGTCATTCAGACGGAAGGATCCTCTGTTATTCGGTGGACAGGACGCATTTCGAACAGCTGTGGGAATACACACCGTCATCGACGGTCACCGCAGGGGTGTACGAGGGCGAAAGGGGCTGTTTCTACTATCATCCGCCGATAATAACCGATGTGGATTTCGGGGGCACCGTGAAGAGGGTGCTTTACATCGGCAGCTATGAAGGTTATGCGTATGCGATAAACGCCTCCACGGGAGAGAGGATATGGACGGAGAGGATCATCGATCTCGATGAACACAACATCCCCCACAAGGGCACGCCCGGTTCCGTATCATCCATAGTCCCGATACCTGACGGAAGGCTCCTGATATCATGCACCGACGGGGGCATGTCCTGCATGACCGGATACACGGTATGTGTCGACGCGACCACCGGAAGGGCCGGAGGTTCCGACAACCATTGGAAACTGGATGTAATGTGCACACAGCCCACGGTTTCAGATGACGGTTTCTCATGCTACGTCTCCGGTTCGGTCGGAGGACAGGACAAACTGACGATGTACGACGGCAGCGAGATCGATGTCAGGCCGATGGTATGCAAGTTCGGTTTCGACGGCAGGGTCAGGTGGGTATCCCATGATCAGTCTGGCGAAATACATGATTATTCGCTGGTGAAGGCACCTCTCACCCTGGCGGACGGTGTGCTCTACATGATGGACTATTCGGCGGGCACCCTGTATCCTTCCGGGGGATGTGCCCACGCCATCGATGAGGGTACGGGCGAACACTTATGGAGTGTAAGGCTGACACCGTACTCATCCGGCTCATATTCTATGTCCATGCCGACCGTGATCGGCGGCAAGGTCTACGTCGCCAACGACTACGGTGCGGTGTACTGCATCTCCGATACACCCGGACAGGGGTATGACGGGGGCAGCGAGAAGGAGAGGATCAACGATCTCAATCATTGGTCGTGGTATCTGCTGATCGGTATAACGGTCGCGGCCACGATATTATTCGTAAGGAAATACAGGTGATGCAATGGCAGGCAGGAAGTGGATACGTGACGGTTTCCGTTCGCTGAAGGACGATATGGAACGTCAGGACGAGAGCGACGTGGATACCAAGAAGAGACGTTTCAGGATGATAGTGGTCTTCGGACTGTTCCTGTCGCTGGTGGTATTCCTCATATCGATATCGATCTCATCAGGAGGCATAATCTCGGTGTCCGATGCCATCGCCGCACTGTTCTCGTCCATATCCAAGGGCGGCAACGACCTCAACACCACCGAGATGTACATTTATCATTCAAGATTGCCGAGGGCACTCGCCGCCGTCGCGGTGGGAGCAGGACTCGCAGTGGCAGGATGCATGTACCAGGCGGTCATAAGGAACCCTCTCGTCGACCCTTACATCACCGGGGTGTCATCGGGAGCGGGCTGTCTTGCCATAGCGACCGTAGCACTGGGAATAAGCATTCCGTTCATAGGTTCCAATTCACTGTACATCATACCGACAGCGGCGATAGTCGGAGGCATAGCGGCTTTCGCTATCACGATGACGGTGGCCGAAGGCTCCGGGGGTTCCGCCACCAACTACATCCTTGCCGGTGTAATAGTAGGATTCGCATTCACATCGGTGCAGACCATCTTCCTCTCGCTGGCCAAGGACAACATAACGGATACGATGTGGTGGCTGTTCGGTTCCTTCGCCAACATGACGTGGGAGAATGCGTGGATCGTCTTCGTACCCGCGATGGGTCTCTCTCTGCTCTCGGTGGTCTGGGCAAGGGAATTCAACCTGTTCATGATGGGAGAGGAGCAGGCACAGCAGCTCGGTCTCAATGTCAGGAGGTTCAAGAGACTGGTGATGATCCTTGCATCAGTACTGACCGCCGTCTGCGTGGCATTCGTCGGCATAATAGGATTCGTCGGTCTCGTGGTGCCTCATCTGTGCAGGATCGCTTTGGGTTCGGATCACAGACTGGTGATGCCCGCATCCATCGTTCTCGGGGCATGTCTCATGCTCATCGCCGATCTCATCGCCAGGACGGTCCTTTCGCCCATGGAGCTTCCCGTGGGTGCGATAACGGCGATGATCGGTACGCCTGTGTTCGCTTACATGCTCATGAGGAGGGGGCGCAGATATGACGGATGATGTATTCCTTGACATGCCGTCCCCCAAGGACAGGATATTATCGCAGAACAGGCAGGAGCACAGTCTGCTGGAGATAAAGAATCTAAAGATATCGTTCAACGATTCCGAGATACTGCACGGTATAGACCTCTCTTTGGAGAAGGGACTCCTCGTCGGACTGATAGGACCCAACGGATGCGGAAAATCCACGATGATGAAGTGTATCTCTAGGATACATCAGGGATGGACCGGTACAGTAAGGGTTGACGGTCAGGACGTATCATCGATGCAGCCCTCCGGTCTTGCCAGGATCATCGCCAACGTACCTGCCGAGGCGGGACAGACGTTCGGCATGACCGTCTCCGAGATGGTCATGCTGGGGAGATATCCGTTCGCCGAACGCATCTGGTGGGAGTCCAGGGAGGATGAGAGGAAGGTCAACGATGCCCTGGAGACGTTCGGTCTGACACCACTCCGCAGGAAGGAGGTCGCTTTATTGTCGTCGGGAGAGAGGCAGCGTGCACTGATTGCCAAAGCATATGTCCAGGAACCCAAGCTCATGCTCGTCGATGAACCCACGTCACACTTGGACATGAAGTACAAGCTGCAGGTCATGAGATACCTCAAGGGACTGTCCGACAGGGACATGACCGTGATCGTGGCCGAGCACGACATATCATTGATGGCCAGGTACTGCGACGTTTGCATAATAATGAAGGAAGGCCGCATAATCACCGTCGGAGAACCCAAGAAGATAATCACCGAGGACCTCATCAGGGAGGTGTACGAGGTGGATTCGAGGGTGGGCCTGGATGCTGACGGGGAAATATATGTGCTCCCGAAGGATTACATAGGGGATGAATGATATGAGAAGGTGGGTGCCGGTCCTGTTCATAATCATGATGCTGGCACTTCCCGTTTCTATCGACTCCTCGGGCGCATCCGCGGATGTCTCCGAATTCACCACCTATGAAGGTCACACTTACGGATACACCACTCATTTCAACGACCCCAACTATGAATATCCTGCCGACACGTATTGGTCGGCCATAGCATCGTTCGGAGGCGAGGCCGGTCTTCCTATCATCATACAGTCATCCCTGGAAGGATATCCCGTCTTCAGGATAGAGGAGAACGCGTTCAGGGGATGCAGCGCAGGTATCATCATCATCCCGGAGAGGGTGAAGGACATCTGTGCCGGAGCGTTCTCGGACTGTCCGAATCTGACCGATGTGTATTTCATGGGTCCGAAGCCCGAGATTGCAGCAGGTTCCTTCCCTGGTGGGGTGACATTCCATTGCCTCGAAGCATACGAGGCAAGTTGGGGCGGTGCCGCTGTCACGGTCACCGAGACTGAGAGCGCATCATTCAGGTACATGACCGTCGGCGGGAAGGCATACGTCACCGGCCATGTACCGGGAAATCAAGAGGTCATGATACCGAAGACGATCGGTGTGACCGAGGTCAGATGCGTGATGCCGTGGGCATTCTACGGCAACGAGGAGATAACATCTGTTTCAATATCCTCGGTCTCGGTGGAGGAGAGGGCATTCATGTATTGCTCCAATCTTACTACGCTGGCTCTCTCCGATGATGTGATGTACATCGATAACGAGGCATTCCGCAAATGCGGATCATTGGGGAACGTGTCGCTGAAGAATGTCGAGTACATAGGGTTCGAGACGTTCAGGGACTGTTCGTCATTCACGTCGATAACGATACCTGATTCGGTGACCGTTCTCGGCGAAGGTTCATTCTACATCTGTTCGTCGGCCAGGACGGTCCGCGTCGGCAAGGGTGTAAAGGATCTGGAACCCAGGACGTTCGGATACTGTAGCGCCCTGGAGGACATCATCCTCCCGGATGTCAGGAGCATAGGCGGTTCGTGTTTCATCAACGATACCTCCCTAAAGGAATTCCAGATGCCCGACACGGTGACCGATGTGGAGGATTCAGCGTTCAGCGGATGCAGGTCGATGTGCATGATACATATCTCATCAGGTATCAGGTCGATAGCGGATTCAGCGTTCAGCGGATGCAGATCCCTGTCGGACATCACGCTGCCGGATTCCCTGGAGAGATTGGGATCCTCTGCATTCAAGGACTGCAGGTCGATGCAATATGCGTACTTCAAAGGCGATATGCCTGAGATGGGCTCCGATGTGTTCTCAGGCACACCTTCCTCATTCGTGGTGAAATACGACAGCACCCATTCCGCATCCTGGGCCGATTATTCGCAGACCGATAAGGAGGAGATCAAGGGCGGCGATTCGATCGATCCTCTGATGATTGCGGCTATTGTTGCAGCAGCAGTTGTGTTATTGGTCATAATAGTTATTTTTAAGAAACATCACTGAACCCTCATTCGAATCTGACAAATGGATGGTGTTGTGTTCTTTCATTATAATTGTCATTTGATTCATTCATTATATTCATTTAAATGTCATTTTTGAATTTTAAAATTCAATAAATAGATTTTAATATTCATTTGAACATTAAAAAGTATGGAAGATACTTTCGTGAAGGATGGTTACTGTACCAGAAAAGAATCAATGACATTCGAATCGAAGAAGTGTCTGAATAAATTGCCGAAAAGTTTCTGGGAGACATATTCATCATTTGCAAACACCCAAGGTGGCACCATTGTAATGGGTTTTGTGGAAGAAGGGGACAGGTTAAGACTGAACGGCATCGAGAACCCCGACTCGGTAGTCAAGGATCTCTGGGATCTCCTACACGACAGGACCAAGGTGAGTGTCAATCTTCTGACTGAAAATGATGTCACAATAATGAATCATGAAGGTCTCAGTTACATAGTTGTCAGAATACCACGTGCTGACAGGCATCAGAAGCCGGTATACATCAACGGCGATCTTGATAACGGAACATATCGCCGCAACAGTGAGGGGGACTATCATTGTACCGTTCCGGAAATATTGGAGATGGGGAGGGATTCCACTGACAGTTCTACGGATCAGAGGATAGTGGAGAAGAGCGGAATCCAGGATATCAATATCGACACTCTCAACGGCTACAGGAATCTTCTTCGTTCCAATATCCCGACACATCCGTGGCTCGAAGAGTCCGATGAGGAGTTCCTGAGACTTGTAGGGGCCGCAGAGATTGAAGAAGGGGAATTCAAACTGACAATAGCTGGCCTGCTGATGTTCGGCAATGATTACAGAATAACCCGTACAATCCCCGATTACCATCTGGATTACAGGAGATACGACAGGGGGGAGGAATGGGTCGATAGATTCAATTCGGATTCGGGGCTCTGGTCAGGGAACATTTTCGATTTCTATATGGGTGTGTCTAACAGGATAATGAATGCGAACGACCATCCGTTCATACTTGACGGTGACAGACGTAAGGACGATACCGATATGATCAAGGCACAAAGAGAGATGGTGCTCAACGGTCTGGTGCATGCTGATTATCTCGGAAAGGGCGGCATAGTGATTGTTTCCAAGAGGGACAGTCTGACCGTCCGCAATCCCGGTAATTTCCGCATATCTCCGGAGAAAGCCGTCAGGGGCGGATACAGCGATGCACGCAATCCGACGCTGATGAAGATGTTCACCCTGGTGGGTTTCGTGGAGCGTTCAGGAAGCGGGATATATCGCATATTCCGCACATGCAGGACTATGAACCTCCCAATTCCCGATATGACTGAGGAATACGATCCCACTTGTGTCGTGTTCACGATGGGACTGAAGGGTTCCGACAGGTTGGATTCGAAGATAATCCAGCTGATGATCCAGGATGACAGGATCGGCACAGAAAAGATGTCAGAACTGCTGGGTGTATCCAAGAGTACAGTGTCAAGGGAGATTGGCAGGATGAAGACCGAAGGCAAAATATCCAGAGCAGGAGGGACGAGAGGCCGTTGGGTGGTAGCGGATTCTGAAGATATTAACAAATATTCATCTCTTTGAATCCTTACAAAATAATCAAATGCCACAATGTATCAGACTATTTCTGTCCGATGCTTAGATTACGGCCCCAACACTGTCGGAGGCACGACATAGACCCCGTCCGGACGGCGGTATGCTGCTTCGATCATACCGCATATGACACACATGAAGACAGGAGGTCTCCCATTCTCCTGAGAACGTATCTTCTTATTCATGTCAAGAAGTGAATCGGCCCCTTCGTCTATCTCGTGTCCCCCCTAACTAACTTAACTCTTTAACTCAAATGACCACTTTCACAAACGGTCTGTAAACAGATTGGATTGTTGTTATGCTAAATACAGGTCGTTTTATCGATTACCTTCTGTTTACGCATCGTTTACATTCAAGAATACTTGACAGGTTGCTTGATGGGTTCTATCAGCTCCATCTCTCTCCAAAGATCCTCGATATCAAATCCGTTCTTTGCCTCATAATCAAGGATGTACCATGCAGCAGCCACTCTCATGAACTCCTGAACATTGCGATACTTTAGCGATCCGGAATTGAAGTTAGTTAGATCGTTCAAAAGGGTAACAGGGATACGGAACGATAGATTCTCCTTTTCGGAGCTTGATGAATCATTCATCTCATTGAGCAGTGCGGCATATTCATCAGAGATCTTCTTCAGGAAGGACTGATACTTCGATTTGTCCCCGGAGCATTTTGGTGCATAGGCGCAGGCCCTTGCATAGATCATATCCATGAACAACCTGGTCGCATGCAGCACCGTGTCTGCCCTGTTGGAAAAACCTTCATCCACCATTACCCTAACCAATCGGGCCTCCATCTTGTCACTGATCCTCAGCGTGAATGGCTTGGTCTCGACCTGCGTTCCACTATCCTTTGCCAGAGCATTCCCACCTGTCCTTGGAGGACGTAATAAAAATTGCAAATACATTATTTATTGCTATCTCACACACAGCCACGCACGCACACACGATAGTATCTCTAAGCCTCAGCACCCCGTACAAGAGATATATATAAGGGCTGAAGAAGGGTGTGTCATGACAACAGACAACCTATGCTGGATGAAGTCGTAAGTTACAACGATCATCATCTGATCTTCCACCCGTATGAGTTATTACGACGACTCCCGGATGCGTGTACCCTCTCGATTCTCAAAGAACCGATGATGGCTCCGAATAATGATGCCAGCAATCCGATGAGAGTCTTCAGGAACCATATGGAACCTTTTGCTATCCCTCTGAAGAAACCTTTCGTTATCCTCAGCCACAGTCTGTCCTGTACCATGATCGTCCTGTCTGTTCTGACATACTCGGATCTTCCTCTGGAGCTCTGGATTAACTCGGAATAATAGATCATCGCATTATAGAAGAATACCTTGCGGCTCTTGATGAGCCCCATGTTGACCAGCTTATCGATGGCTTCCGACTGTGCCTTGCTTATGATACATCTGATCTCCTGTTCATCTCTGTTCTTCTCACGGTCTGCTGACAGTAAACAATGCCTTTTGTAACCCTCGACCGCTCGGTCGCATGCCGCTTTCACTTGTTCCTTGGAATACAACTCCAGTCTTTCGGCATCCTTCTTGAGACGATCTTCCATATTCTTCGTCCGGACATCGAGCTCCTTCTCTACGATCCTCTTGCATTCCTCGTATGTGAACAACCTCTTCCCGTCTTCGGTCGTATATTTCCCTCTTCCGTCAGACATCACTGTCTCACACCCTGAGGCTCACGCACGCATACGGGCACGTAGGCGCGCGCATAATGCGCGCCCGCGCACACGCACATACGATATATATGCCGACGGCGGACGACTTTTTGTGATACTTTCTGTCGGTTTTTATCTGATGAGGGAATCGATTTGTCAGACATATGAAGCACCTACACCTAAATAATCGGTCAAACACTATAAAAATGTTATTTACAATAA
>JAEEGL012489912.1_pt1 | contig 12221 bp, 10 predicted proteins | sample 9134231 | NCBI WGS metagenome assembly JAEEGL01 (sample SAMN16246548, study PRJNA631951) | gut metagenome | biome: gut microbiome; feature: rumen; material: fiber-attached | host: Bos | place: Iran: Karaj | collected 2018-10
ATGTACATGTATATATCTAATTATGGTTTTACCGTACTTAGATTACAGGTTGTATTATTTCTATTGATGGAGTTAATTATATTTGGATTATTAATAAAAAAGATGATTACAGATAAATTTTTTAAGGATGGAGAATTATACTATTTAATATTTGTTATTTTCTATGTTATTAATATTTACTTATGTAGTAATTGGTTTATTAAAATAATTAATTGATATATATAAACTACAACATTTTGTTGTAGTTTTTTGTTGTAAAAGGTTGTTAAAATCTCATAAATAGAGTAGAATTAATTGATAGGTATATATATATTAACGGAGGCAAAATGATAAAACTATTTAAGAATTTTAATAAAAAAGATATAGCTTTAATATTACTATGTGTATTATTTGTAGTATTTCAAGTTTGGTTGGATTTAAAAATGCCAGATTATATGTCAAAGATAACTGTACTAGTTCAAACTGAAGGAAGTAAGATGAAAGACATACTTATTAATGGTTCATATATGTTATTATGTGCAATCTTTAGTTTGGCTTCTTCATTTGTAGTAGGATATTTAGCTGCGAATATATCTGCTAGTTTTTCTATGAAAATAAGAAAAAACTTATTTGATAAAGTTGAAAATCTAGCTATAAGTGAAGTAAAGAAATTTTCAACAAGTAGTTTAATAACTAGAACTACTAATGATATAACTCAAATACAAATGCTTATATCAATGGGATTACAAGTAATGATAAAAGCACCAATTACTGCTGTATGGGCAGTTACAAAAATACTTAATAAGAACTTTGAATGGAGTGCTTTAACTGGAGGAGCAATAATTATACTACTCACTGGAGCAATTATACTCATGAGATTAGTTGTTCCTAGATTTAAAATTGTTCAAAAATTAACTGATAAGTTAAACTTAATTACTAGAGAAAACCTAGTAGGTATTAGAGTAGTAAGAGCATTTAATGCTGAAAAGTATCAAAAGAAAAAGTTTGAATACTCAAATAATGAACTTACTGATACTCAATTATTTAATCAAAGAGCATTTGCTATAATGTCACCATTAATGTATTTAGTAATGTATTTCTTAACACTTTCTATTTATTTTGTAGGTGCATATTTAATAGATGGAGCACTTCCATCTGAAAAATTAACTTTATTTGGAAATATGATTGTATTCTCTAGTTATGCTATACAAGTAATAATATCTTTCTTAATGCTTGTAATAATTTTTATGATGTTTCCAAGAGCACAAGTATCAGCTTCTCGTATAATGGAAGTTATGGAAGAAGAAATAAGTATTCCTGATGGTACTTTGGATAATAAAGATTCAGATTTGAAGGGTGTTGTTGAATTTAAAAATGTATCATTTAAATATCCTGATGCTGAAGATTATTTATTAAAAAATATTAATTTTAAAGTAGATAAGGGTACAACTGTAGCTTTTGTAGGCTCTACTGGATCAGGTAAATCTACACTAATAAATTTAATACCTAGATTTTATGATGTTACAGAGGGAGAAGTATTAGTAGATGGAGTTAATGTAAAAGATTATAAACAAACTAGTTTACGTAATAAACTTGGTTATATTTCTCAAAAAGCTATAATGTTTAATGGTACAGTAAGTAGTAATGTATCTTTTGGAGATAATGGTAAGAAAATAACTAAAGATAAAATAAAAGATGCTATAAAAGTAGCTCAAGCTAAAGATTTTGTAGAAGCTATGGAAGATGATTACAACTCTCATATTTCAGAGGGTGGTACAAATATTTCAGGAGGACAAAAACAAAGACTATCTATCGCAAGAGCAGTAGCAAGAGATCCAGAAATATATATATTTGACGATAGCTTTTCAGCACTTGATTATAAAACTGATTTAATGCTTAGAAAAGAATTAAAAAAATATACAAAAGATGCAACTATATTTATAATTGCTCAAAGAATAGGTACTATACTAAATGCTGATAAGATTGTTGTTTTAGATGAAGGAAAATGTGTAGGTATAGGAACACATAAAGAACTATTAAATACTTGTGAAGTTTATAAACAAATTGCTTTATCACAACTAGGAGAGGAGGAACTTTACAATGCATAAAAAAGAAATGAATGATGAAAAAGCTAAAAACTTTTCTTTGTCAGTAAAAAGATTATTTAAAGAGTTAAATGTATTTAAGATTTCTATAACAATCGCGCTTCTTGCTTCTATCTTGGGTTCTGTTCTTTCTATTGCTGCTCCTAGTAAATTATCTAAATTAACTGATAAAATTTCAGAAGGATTAGTAGTAAATACAAAAAATATAGAAGAATTGAATAAAAGAATTTTTTCACAATTTAATAGTGGAAGTGAAATAACTTCATTTGATAATAGTACAACAATATCAATTCCTGATGAAGTTTTAAAATTATATTTAAGTGATTTTGAAATGGATAACACTATAATAACTGTAGATGATCAAATAAAATATATAAAACTCATAGGTAGTGTAGATAAAGAAAATACAAAAGATATTTATAAAAAAATGGATGAATTACCAGCAAATATTTATAATGTAGTAAAACCATCTATGGATATAAATTCAATAAAAAATATTGTATTCTTTTTAGGAGTATTATATTTACTAAGTGCATTATTTATGTTTATAGAATCACTTCTTATGACTAATGTATCAAATAACTTTGCTAGAAAATTAAGAAGTAGAATAATAGATAAGATAAATAAACTACCACTTAAATTCTTTGATAGTAATCAAACGGGTGATATATTATCTAGAATTACAAATGATGTTGATACAATTGCTCAAAGTATGAATCAATCACTTTCAACTTTAGTTAGTTCACTAACACTATTGATAGGTGCGGTTTTAATGATGTTTATCACTAATTGGATTATGGCTTTAACTGCAATTATTTCTAGTATATTTGGATTTATATTTATGGCAATGGTACTTTCTAAATCACAAAAATACTTTAACGCAAGACAAAAAGAATTAGGAAACTTAAATTCGCATATACAAGAAGTATATTCAGGATTACTTGTAGTAAAAGCATATAACGCTAAAAAAGAATGTGATAAAAAGTTTGATGAATATAACGAAAAAGTATATGAAGCAAATAGAAAGAGTCAATTCTTATCAGGACTTATGCATCCAATGATGCACTTTGTAGGTAACTTTGGTTATGTTGCTGTTTGTGTAGTAGGAGCATTACTTACAATGAATAATGTAATAACTTTTGGTGTAATAGTAGCATTTATAACTTATGTTAGATTATTCACATCACCTCTTTCTCAGATTGCACAATCTATGAATAGTATACAGTTAACAGTTGCTGCTGGTGAGAGAGTATTTGAATTCTTAGATGAAGAAGAAATGCCTGAAGAAAATAATAAAATAGTAATGGATAAGAATAAAGTAAAAGGTGATATAGAATTTAAAAATGTTAAGTTTTCTTATGATGAAGGTAAAACTATAATAAAGAATTTCAGTGCTAAGGCATCATCAGGTGAAAAAATAGCTATAGTCGGTCCTACAGGTGCAGGTAAAACTACAATGGTAAATCTACTTATGAAATTCTATGAAATAAATAGTGGAGAAATATTAATTGATGGAGTTAATATTAAAGATATAAAAAGAGAAAGTGTTCACTCGTTATTTACTATGGTATTACAAGATACATGGCTTTTTGATGGTACTATAAAAGAAAATATAATTTATAATAAAACTAATGTTACAGATGAACAAATAAATAAAGTATGTAATATAGTTGGATTAACTCACTTTATTAAAACTCTACCAAATGGAATAAATTCACATATAAATGAAAGTGATTCTGTTTCAGCTGGACAAAGACAACTTCTTACAATAGCTAGAGGTATGATAGATAATGCTCCATTCTTAATTTTAGATGAAGCAACTTCAAATGTAGATACAAGAACAGAAGAATTAGTACAACTTGCTATGGATAAATTAACAAAAGGTAAAACATCTTTTATAATTGCTCATAGATTATCAACAATTAAAAATGCAGATTTGATACTAGTTATGAAAGATGGTAATATAGTAGAGTCAGGTAAACATGAAGAATTAATTAATAAAAAAGGTTTTTATGCAGAGTTATATAATTCACAATTTGAACTTAGGTAGGTGTTAGAATGAATAAAAAGATATTAGTATTTGGTGGAGGAACTGGAATGAGTTGTCTATTAAGAGGATTAAAAGAATTCCCAGTATCTTTAACCGCAGTTGTATCTGTTTCAGATGATGGAGGATCAACTGGAATATTAAGAGATGAATTTGATATAGTCGCAGTGGGAGATGTAAGAAGAGTATTAATATCACTGTCACAAACAGATGAAGATCTAGAAAACCTTCTTAATTATAGATTCTCTTCTAAAGGTAGTTTAAATAAACATACAGTAGGTAATGTATTATTAACTGCAGCTAAAGATATGACAGGTAGCATGCAAAAAGGAATAAAACTATTAGGTAAAGTTTTAAACTTAAGAGGTAATGTAATGCCTGTTACAGAATCTAATATAGATTTATATGCTGTTATGGAAGATGATAGTGTTATAAAAGGAGAACACTTTATAACACAATCAGATAAAAAAATAAAAAAAGTATTCTATAAAGATGAACCTGTAATAAATAATAAATTAATAAAAGAAATAAAAAATGCAGACTTAATAATATTTAGTATGGGTAGTTTATATACAAGTATATTACCCTGTATATTAAGTGATAAAATAATAGAAGCAATAGATGAAAGTAATGCTAAAATACTATATGCATGTAACTTATTTACACAACCTGGTGAAACAGAAGGATTTAAAGTAAGTGATCACATAAAAGTAATAAATGAATACTTAGGTAAGAAAAAAGTATCAATGGTAATAGCTAATAAAGGTAAACTTAATAAAGAATTAGCTAACAAATATCTAACAACAGAACAAAAAGATGCAGTTGTACTAGATTATAAAGAAACAAATAAACTTGTTGAAACTATTATCTCAGATGATTTAATAAGAATAGATTCACATGGATTTTTTAGACATAATTATTTGAAACTAGCGTTCTTAATATTTTCAGTTTTAATAAATGCAAAAAAATAATGTAGTAGGAGTTTGCTATGGAACAAAATAGTAAAAGTAAAACATATATAGTTGTAATAGCTTTCATTGTTATAATTATACTTAGTGGTTATGTAGTAGTTAATAAAATAATAGATAGAACTAAAGAAGATAAAAAAGTAGATGAAAAGATATCTGATGAATATATTAATGAAATAAGTGAAATATCTTTAAATAATGAAACAGTTAAAAAACTATATAACTATACTGATGATGATAACATTGAATATAATTTATATTTAGATAAGAATAAGAATCTTTCATGGGATAGTAAATCTCTATTAGTTGTTTATAATTTAAATAAAGATGATTATAAATATGGAATAGATATCTTAAATATAGATAGGGAAAAGTTCGAAAATACATACACTGAATTATTTGAAAATTATTTAAATAAAGAAAATAGATACTCTAAGAAATGTCCTACTACAACTTATAATATAGATGAAGATATGTATACTATTAATCTATCTTGTTATAAGAAGGATAATGATTTGACTTATAAAACATTCTTAAAGAATATAACGCTTGTTAATGATGAGGTTATTAGAATAAATAAGTATTATGTTTTTATACAAAAAAATGAAACTAATTATACTCTTTATAAGAAACCTGATATGAAAGAAAATAATAAGATAATAGATAATATTAGTTATGAAGAATTAAATAAATATATTTACAATATGGATACTATAACTTATGAATTTAAAAAGATAAATGGTAAATATTACTTTAATTCTGTTAAATAATTAATTTACTTAGAAAAAACATTAAAACAACTTGAAAACTTTTATAAAAAATATTATTATATAATTAGATATTAATACGATGACGGAATTGGAACTTCCATCAGTAATGATTTTAAAGAGGCTTCTAGCAAGTAAGGTGGAACCGCGATTATTCGTCCTTACATCTAGGGGCTTTATTCATTAAAAGGAGGTATTTTTATGAATAACAAAACAATCACACCAAGAGATGTGGACTTTGCTAAATGGTATACAGATATAGTAAAGGCAGCTAAACTATGTGCATATTCTAGTGTAAAAGGATGTACTGTTATGGAACCTAATGGATATGCAATATGGGAAAAGATGCAAGAAATATTAGATAAAAAATTTAAGGAATTAGGTCATGTTAATGTACAAATGCCACTTTTAATACCTGAAAGTTTATTAAAAAAAGAAAGTGAACTTGTTAATGGATTCGCACCTGAAGTAGCTTGGGTTACTCATGGAGGAGAAAAACCACTTGAAGAAAGATTATGTATTAGGCCTACAAGTGAAACAATGTTCTGTGATTATTATAAAGATCATGTTTCTTCTTATAGAGATTTACCAAAACTATATAATCAATGGTGTAGTGTATTAAGATGGGAAAAAGAAACAAGACCATTCTTAAGAAGTAGAGAAATATTATGGCAAGAAGGTCATACTATACATGAAACAGAGGATGAAGCAAAAGAAGAGACTGCAAGAATGATGGAAGTATATAAATGGTTTCATCATGAAATACTTGCTATTCCTTCTATAACTGGATTAAAAACAGAAAAAGAAAAGTTTGCTGGAGCGGAATACACTTTAACAAATGAAGCATTAATGTATAATGGAGTAGCTCTCCAAGCTGGTACTTCACATTATTTTGGACAAAAATTTAGTAAAGCGTATGATGTTAAATTCTTAAATAAAGATAATAACTTGGAATACGTATATCAAACTTCTTGGGGAACAACTACAAGAATGATAGGTGGAATTATAATGGTTCACTCTGATGATAAAGGTTTAGTTCTACCACCTAGAATTGCTCCAAAACAAGTAGTTATAATTCCTATTGGAAAAGATGAAAAAGTAATTAATAAAGCAAATGAAATAAATGAAGAATTAAATAGTAATGGAATAACTACATATATAGATAATTCCGATAAAACTCCAGGATTTAAATTCGCAGAAGCAGAAGTTAATGGAATACCTTTAAGAATAGAAATCGGTCCTAGAGATATGGAAAACAATAAAATAACTTTTGCTAGACGTGATACAAGTGAAAAATACGTTGAAGATTTAAATATAAATATAAGTGAATATGTATCAAACTTACTTGAGGTAATCCAAAAAGATATGTATGAAAGAGCTAAAGAAAGAAGAGATAAATTAACATTTGAAGCACATAATATTACTGATATGGAAAGAATTCTAAATACACAACCAGGATTTATAAAAGCTGATTGGTGTGGTAATCCAGAATGTGAAGCTAGAGTAAAAGAAATTAAAGGTTGTAAATCAAGATGTATTTTAGAAAACGAAAAACTAATTGATGGTAAATGTGTTGTTTGTGGTAATGATGCAAAATATCATGTAATTTGGGGAATCCAATATTAGGAGGTTATAAAATGAATAAAAGAGTGTTAGGGGTAATATTATTATTTATTGCAATTGGAATGATTATTGCTGGAGGATATATTGGAAGTCAAGACAAAAGTTATAATGATGTCTTAAATGATGATGTTAAAAGTGAAAATAAAAATATAAAAGTTAGTTATGATGTTGAAAAAAAATATGTTGATGAAAAATATAATGATACATTTACTGTTGAAAGTTTAATATCATCATATGATGCTAGTGTAGATGACGGACTTACGTTTTCATCAGAGATTAATAATGATTCAAAAATAATCATAAATGTATATAAAGCAAAAGATAAAAATAATGCTTACTTTTATATAAAACAAGTAATACATAATGATAAAAAAGTAAATATATCAAAGTATGATACTTTACTTTCAGAAGGATTTTATGATAATTACTTAGCTATTAAAGTAGGAGATAAAGTAAAAAATAATATACTAACTAAATATAAAGATAAATATAATATAAAGAATTTAACTATAAATAGTGGAATTGGAATATATAATGATGATTATAATCTTATAATGGTATATTATCCTAAGACAGATGATTTAAAAGATATAAATATAGGCGAAAAAGAATTACTAACTAGAATAAGTAAAAATGAATTTTTAAATGAATTCCATAACTTAAGTTTAGTAATTGATATTAATGATAATATAACTAAAGATAATTTCCAAAAAGAAGTTGAGAAGTTTATTGAAATAAAATCTCTTAGTTTAGATAATGATTTAAAAATAAAGAAATTAGTTCTAAAGTATAACAACAATAGAACTCTATCTGAAGATTATGGAATAATCTTAAAAGAAAATAATAAGAAAATATACGATAAAAATATAATAGGATATGATAATACTTTAATAAAGATTGATAATTCTATAAAATTAGAGGATTTTAAGAAATTGGATAAAAATGTATTTAACTTTTAGGAGGTAACATGGAAGAAATATCAATGGAAAAATTAGTTAATTACTGTAAGCAATATGGTTTTATATTTCAAGGAAGTGAAATATATGGAGGACTTGCTAACACTTGGGATTATGGACCATTAGGTACAAGACTTAAAAATAACATTAAAGATGCTTGGAGAAAAAGATTTATTCAAGAGCGTGATAATGCTTATGAATTAGATGCAGGTATACTTATGCATCCTAGAGTTTGGGAAGCATCAGGTCATGTTGATTCGTTTTCTGATCCTTTAATTGATTGTAAGGAATGTAAAACTCGTCATAGAGTAGATAATCTTATTAATGATTTTACTAATTCTTCTATTGGAGATGCTATGACTGAAGAAGAAATGGTTAAATATATTAATGATAATAATGTCCCTTGTCCTAATTGTGGAAAAAGTAATTTTACTAACATAAGACAATTTAAGCTTATGTTTGAAACATATAGAGGAGTAGTAAAAGATTCTAAAAGTATTGTTTACCTAAGACCAGAAAATGCTCAAGGAGAATATGTTAACTTTTTAAATGTATTAAGAAGTATGAGAACAAAACTTCCTTTTTCAATAGGTCAAATAGGTAAAGCATTTAGAAATGAAATAACTCCAGGTAACTTTACTTTCAGAACTATAGAATTTGAACAAATGGAATATCAAACTTTCTGTAAGGGAGGTAATGATCAAGAATTATATGAATACTTCAAAGAATATGCTAAGAAGTTTTATATGGATTTAGGAATACCTGAAGAAAAATTAAGATTCCATGATCATGAGAAACTAGCGCATTATGCTAAAGCTGCTTGTGATATTGAATATAAATTCCCATTTGGTTGGGGAGAAATAAATGGTACTCACAACAGAACTAATTATGATTTATCAAGACATCAAGAATATAGTGGAGTATCTCATGAATATTTAGATCCAGAAACAAATGAAAAATATATTCCATATGTAATTGAATCTACTTGTGGAACTGATAGAGCAGTTCTAACAGTTTTATTTAATTCATATTATGAAGAAACTCTAGATGATGGTACTACTCGTGAAGTAATGAAATTCCATCCTGCAATCGCACCTTATAAAGTAACAGTTTTACCATTAATAAAGAAATATCATGGAGATAAAGCAAAAGAAATATATATGAACTTATCTAAATGCTTTATGTGTGATTATGATGATTCTGGTAATATTGGTAAAAGATATAGAAGAAGTGATGTAGTTGGTACCCCATTTGCTATAACAATAGATGATGAAACATTAAACAATAATACAGTAACAATCAGAAATAGAGATACAATGGAACAAGATGTAATTTCAGTAGATGAAATTACAAAATATATTGAAGATAAAATTAAATTCTAATCATAAGTAGGTGATGCGATGTATAATTTCTTTTACTACTTTTTACTATTCTTTATTTATTCCGTATTTGGATATATTCTAGAATGCACTTATTGTACAATTAGAAACAATATAATTATTTTAAATAGAGGATTCTTAGTTGGCCCTTATCTACCAATATATGGATTTGGTGCTCTTGCTATAACATTTTTTCTAAATGAATATTTAAGAGACCCTATTGTGCTTTTCATAATGGCTTGTTTTATCGCAACACTACTTGAATATATTACAAGCGTTGTAATGGAATTTATATTTAAAGCTAGATGGTGGGATTATAGTAAAGAAAAATTTAACGTTAATGGAAGAGTATGTTTACTAAATACAGTATTATTTGGTTTTGGAGGATTAATAATAATGTATTTAATAAATCCATTATTCTTGCTAACACTAGATAGTTTAAAAGATATTTTACTGATAATTATAGGAATAGTCTTTCTTACTATGTTTATAGTAGATATCATAGTATCATCTACTACAATTTATAAATTAAGAACAAATTCAATTAGAATAAACAAAGAATTACAGGGTGAAATTAGTAAACAACTAAATGCAAGATTACATAAGAATAGATACTTCAAAAAGAGATTACTTAATGCATTTCCAAATGTAAAAAATATAAAAGTTTATAATAAAATAAATGAAATAATTCAAAATAAAAATAATTAATATCAAATGGGGGATTTATGACTGAGAAAAACAAACAAATAATTGATTTGGTTGAAAAAGAATATTCACTAAACGTAATATCAAACGAAGTAGGATTATCTAATAAACAAGTTCATTCAAGAATAGTATCACTAAATAGAATAGGAATGAACTTTGAAAGAAAATTTTTTCTTAATGGAGATGTCACATATAAATTAGTTAAAAAACTACCTAAGAAATCAAATGATAATGAAGTAAGTATATATACAAGTCATACTGATATAGTATTTAGAGCTATGGTTATATCTGATTTACATTTTGGAAATAAAAATGCAAGACTTGACGCTATAGCAGAAATATATAATTATTGTAAGCTTAATAATATACATATAATATTAAATGCTGGAGATTTAATAGATGGAACATATGGATCTACAAAAGCTACTTATGAAGATGTTAGTAGTCAAATAGATTTTATGTTTAGAAAGCATCCCTTTGATAAAAGAATTTTAAATTTTATTCTACTAGGTAATCATGATTTTTCAACACTTAAAAATTTAGGAATAGATATGAATGATTTCTTAAATAATAGAAGACCAGATTTAATATCACTTGGATATGGTAGAGGAATTGTTAATGTTAAGAATGAACAATTAATACTTAAACACTATGTTCCTACTTATAAACAAGATGCAGATGATACTGGTAAAATAATTTTCTTAGGACATAATCATGAAGTACCAAAATTAAAAACTACAGAAAATTATTGTTATTCAGTAGGATCACTAAGTAATTTTAGTGGAAAAGGAAAAATCCCACCAACAGCAGTTGATATTTCATTAGTATTTTGTAATGGATATTTCAAAGATGCAATTTATAAACAATTATTCTATATGAATAAAAAACTAGTTAAGATTTTTGAAACACAACAATATGTAGGTACTGGTAAACAATTCGCAACAACAGAAATACCAAATCTAGAGAGTGAATATCCTTCTAAAGTAAAAAAATTAGAGAAATAATAAAAAAAACTTGATTTATTAATAAATATAATGTATATTTATAACGTTACTTAATCTTGGTATTGGACTTTTCCGGCCATTACTCAGATTTTAGTGTATTATATAAGGAGGAAAATATGGCTTTAACAAAAGATGTAAAAACAAGTATCATTAAAAAGTTCGCAAGAGATGAAAAAGATACTGGTTCAGCTGAAGTTCAAATAGCAATTTTAACAGAAGAAATTAAAATTCTTACTGAACATTTAAAAGAACATACTCACGATTATCATTCACGTCGTGGTCTTTTAAAGAAGGTTGGACAAAGAAGAAATATGCTAAACTATTTAGCAGGAAAAGACATCAATAGATATCGTGAAGTTGTTAAAAAATTAGGATTAAGAAAGTAGACACTGTTTTTGGTGTCTTTATTTTTTCAAGGTAAGGAGTAGTTATGAAGAAAATATTTGAATTAGATTTTAGAGGAAGAAAAATAATAGTAGAACATGGAGAATTAGCTAAACAAGCAACAGGAGCAGTTTTAGTAAGATATGGTGATACAGTAGTATTATCTACTGCAGTAGTATCAAAAACTGCTAATATATTGTCTGACTTTTTCCCATTAATGGTTTTATATCAAGAAAAACTATATTCAGTAGGAAAAATTCCAGGTGGATTTATAAAAAGAGAAGGTCGTCCTACAGATGCTGCA
>JAEEGL013039523.1_pt1 | contig 12221 bp, 4 predicted proteins | sample 9134231 | NCBI WGS metagenome assembly JAEEGL01 (sample SAMN16246548, study PRJNA631951) | gut metagenome | biome: gut microbiome; feature: rumen; material: fiber-attached | host: Bos | place: Iran: Karaj | collected 2018-10
CCTCAGCGACTGGTCTGAAATTCTCATCGCCACGGCTACCAACAGCAGTATTGACAGCTACCTCCTCAATAGTATCGCCCTCTACCCGAACCCCGCCAACGACGTTGTCAATGTAGAATGCACAATGAACAATGTACAATGTTTGGGCATTGAAGTATTTGATGTCTTTGGCAAGTTAATTAACACGGTGAATGTAACCGAAAACACGACCCGCATCAACGTCAGCGGTCTCGCCAACGGCATCTATTTTGTGCGCGTGACCACGGACGCAGGTACGGTTACCAAATCATTTGTCAAGAAATGATAATGGATAATGGATGATTGACAATTAAGGGGGACTCGTCTGGGTTCCCCTTTTTTGCAGTTCACGGCTTGCGGCTTACAACTTTCATAAACCACAAATCATAAACCATAAACACGAAAGTTATCAACAATCGCTTTTAAACAAAAATATATTGTATTTTTGCAAACTTGTTTTTGTTGATATGACTATGACTTAAACTATAACTATAACTATGACTTGAACTTAAACTATAACTATGACTATGGCTATGTTTTAAACCGACTACGATTACTAAACACCTATTAACTATCACCTATTGCCAATTCCTAAAATATTCACATAAATCCAAAAGAATGAAAAAAGTTTTCCAATTTATGCTGGCAATTTTGATGTGCGGCCTGATGAACGCGCCGTTGTCAGCACAGACAACCGGCTGTGATTCGGCCAACATGTGTACCTACACGTTCATCCTCTACGGCGAATGGGATGACAGCTGGGTCGGCAGTAGTTTCTCTATTCTGCAAAACGACTCCATAGTGGCCAACGTGACGCTCGCCGAAGGACTGTACACCGATGTAGTGACGGTGATGCTTTGCAACAACGTGAGTACCTCTTTGGTATGGAATTCAGGAGGTGGTTATGACTATGAATGCAGTTTCGTGATGCTTGACCATGAAGGTGACACTATCTACGCCACTTCCGGCACTCCGTCCGGCACATTGACAACATTCACCACCAACTGCATGCCGCCTTGTCCGAGACCCTCCGATATCACGGTTACCAACATCACTACCAATTCTGCCGAGGTGGGTTGGACTGTTGCTGGTACGGAGACTGCGTGGAACTTGGAGTACAAAGTCAGCACCGATGCCACTTGGACGGTCGTTCCTGTTACCACGAACCCCTACACCTTGACCAACCTGACCAACCTGACCAACTACGATGTGCGCGTGCAGGCCAACTGTGGTGGAGGTGAAGTATCCGATTACAAAGCGACCACTTTCGCCACCGCCGGATGCGATGCGGCTGACCAATGCACCTTCACCTTCACCCTCACCGACAGCTACGGTGACGGTTGGAGTGGCGGTTTCCTGTCAATTATCCAAAACGGCGTCACCGTGGCCACATTAGAACTGGTCAATGACAGTCTTGCCGTTGAGACGGTACCGCTTTGCGGCAGCTATTCCACCTCCATCGTATGGAATGCCGGCCAATACGCAAACGAGGCCGGATTTTCCGTTGTCGGCCCTAACGTGTCGTTCACCCACAACGGAATGAACACCTACACCACTTACACGTTCAACGCCAATTGCGTCATCGAACCCACAGCTGTCACCAATCCTGCTTCCAACATCGAGCAGACCACTGCTACGCTGAACGGCACCATTTTGAATCCCGACAACGTGACCATCACGGCGCAGGGCTTTGAGTGGAAAGCCGCTTCCGCAGCCACCTATACGGTGTTGACGGCCACCGGTACCACGATGACCTCCACGCTCAATAACCTGACCCCGAACACGAACTACACCTACCGCACCTTCGTGACCACCGCCAACGGCACGCACTACGGCGACGACGTAACCTTCACGACCCTCGAAATGGAGCCATGTGATGTTCCGGCAAACCTGCACACCACGAATATCGAAAACGAGTCTGTCTCTATAGCATGGGATGCCAACCCCAATGTAGTTGATTGGAATGTCCGTCACCGTACAGCTGATAACCCGTGGACAGTCGTTACCGTCAACACGAACAGCTACACCATCACAGGGCTTACAGGCTTGACCTTTTACGATATTCATGTGCAGGCCAACTGCGGCGACGGCAACTACAGCGAATGGAGCGGCACTTACGCACAGACCACCAACGTGGGAATCGAAAACCACCTGCTCAACAGCATCAACCTCTACCCGAACCCGGCCAACGACGTTGTCAATGTAGAATGTACAATGAACAATGTACAATTGGAGGGTATCGAGATAATTGACGTTTATGGTAAAATCATCACCACCGTAGGGACGCGATTCATCGCGTCCGCCCAATCCCCCGCGTCCGCCCCGATCCAAATCAACGTCTCCGGTCTCGCCAACGGCATGTATTTCGTGCGCGTGACCACGGATGAGGGTGTGGCGACGAAGACGTTCGTGAAGAAATAGTTATCAGTTAGTAGTTAGCAGTTAGCAATTAAGGGCGGGGAGGAATCCTTGCCCTTTTTGTGTTTTTATCAACAAGTTATCAACAATCCATTTTTGAAAAAAATATATCGTACTTTTGCCGCTTGAATTTTAAAATCGGAAATTTTTAGATTAACTAACTATAATATTCACAAAATCAAAACAGTATGAAAAAGTTACTACGATTCTTGATGCTTGCGGTATTGTTTTTGCCGTTCGCATTGCAGGCGCAGACATTGACTGTTTGTGAAGGCACAGTTTCAAACGAGTACGTCCCCTTCCAGGGCTACAACGCCGACTATGCCCAGCACAACCAGATGATCTACCCTGCCAGCATGCTCACCGACTTGAATGGTGAAACCATCTTACAGATGGAGTTCTACATTGACCCTAATGCCAGCAACGGCACTAACACCGCTGCCGACCGTTTGGGCACATGGACTGTCTCGCTTGGTGAGACAACTGAAACTACCTTGAGCGGTTTGGACAACACGACTCCGCTCACACAGGTCTATCAGGGTTATTTTGATTGCTCAACGGGTATTTTGACTGTTGAGTTTAATTCGCCCTATTTGTACAATGGCGGTAACCTGCTGGTTGATCTCGACCACGCTGCCGCGAGCTGGAACCGCTGGTATTTCCTCGGTGTTGAGGCCACTGGCGCATCCTACACTTACAACAATCAGCGCAACTTCCTGCCCAAGACCACCTTCACCTACGGCAATCCTCCTACCTGCTTCAGGGTGAGCGGCGTGTCCATTGATGCTTCACAGACCACCTCCAATAGTCTGACCCTTACCTGGGTGGATACTATCAACACCGATGCCACCTATAATATTTATGATGTGAACAGCTCTTCCCTTATTGCAAGTGGAATCACAGATTTTACATACACGGTTACCGGACTTAACCCCAACACGAACTATACCTTCGGCATTGAAACCGATTGTGGTGGTGGCGACATCGCCAACGGTTACGCTCTTGTCAACGGTATTACCGCTTGCGGTACAGAAACCTTCCCTTGGAGTGAGAATTTTAACAACTGGGCAACCAAGTCGGAATGCTGGTCATTCTTGAGCGGTGCCCTCAGTTCCACCCCCACCCCCAGCACCTCTGCATGGACGCTCAACACCAGCTACGGAAGTTACATCACCATTGACGGCAAAGCCCTGACGATGAACCTCTATAGCACCAACCGCTACTGGGCCGTCACTCCGCCCGTCGAAATCATGAGCGACGATGCCGTACTGAGTGTCGATGTGGCCGTGTCCGCATGGAGTGCAGCTGCACCCAACTATGACGACAACGACACGCTGGCTTTCCTCATCAGCACCGATAATGGCGCCACGTTCACCATACTGCAGGTACTTGACGGTACACAGCTCAACACTCTCGGCAACACTTACACCACCATTATGTCCCCGGTCACTGGCTACAACGGTCAAGTGGTGCGGTTCGCCATCTTCGGCGGCAGCATCAGCGGCACAAGCCCATACGACAACCGTATCGCTATTGACAATGTGACGGTGGGCGAGACTCCCACTTGTATGCCTGTCTCCAATTTGGCTGTGAGCAACATCACCGCTAACGGAGCCACCTTGACATGGGAAGGCAATGCAGAAGGCTATACCATTTATAATATGGCGGACACTACTGTTGACCAGTATGCCTCAGACCTTACCGCTGACATCTATGCCCTCGCTCCTGAGACGCAGTACACTTTCGGCGTTACCGCTAACTGTGGCAGCGAGGAGAGTCCTTTCCGCACCGTGACTTTCACCACGTTGATTTCTTGTTCTGTTCCAACCAATCTTACCGCTGTGCTGACTCCCGGTGACGGCACCGTGGCCACCTTGACCTGGCATGAGGTCGGTACCGCTCAGGCATGGCAGATTTGTTTCGACGGCGACACGGCCAACCTCATTGATGTCACGGACACCACCTACGATTTCACCGGCCTCACTCCCGAGACCACACATACAGCAATGGTACGTGCCAACTGTGACGTTGAAGACCTAAGCGCTTGGAGCAACACCATCACCTTCACCCCGACGGATTCCTACACGGTTACCGTGAACGAAGGTACCTCCACGAACTCATACGTGCCGATTTATGGCTTGTGGGTTGACAATATTACCCAAAGCCAATTTATCATCCCCGCTGCTAATCTCACCGCTATGCAGTTTGGCGTGATTAACAAGCTCACCTTCTACGCCAGCAACGCCAATATCAACTGGGGCGCTGCCGCGTTCAACGTCTATGTGACCGAGACAAACGAGACCACCGTTCCTGCTCTTGCCGATTATAGCAGCATGACACAGGTGTATGCCGGATCTCTCTCTATCGTTGATAACAAGATGGAAGTGACCTTCACCAGTCCTTTCCTCTATATGGGTGGCAACCTTATGATTGGTTTCTTGCAAACTACCACAGGTACCTACAGCAGTTGTAACTGGTATGGTGTAACCGCCACAGGTGCTTCTATGGGCGGTTATGGCAGTTCCATTTCGCAACGCGACTTCCTGCCCAAAACCACTTTCGGATTCACACCAGGTGAAGAACCCGATTGCTTCCCTGTATCTGGTCTGACCGTCAGTGGTATTACCGCTAACAATGCCACGCTGAGCTGGACTGGTACATCAGCTGACAGCTACTCCATCATCGACATGGCTGACAATACCATTTTGGCCACCGTTTCCGCCGAGACCTATGAGTTCACCGATCTTGAGCCCATGACACACTATTCTATCGGCGTAGTCGCCAACTGTGGTGGTACACAAAGTATTGTGATGTCTGTAATGTTCAACACTGAGTGCGGTGCTGTCACACTGCCTTATACCGAGACTTTTGAGGCGAACAGTGGCTCCAGGGATTGTTGGACCTCAGTAGGTGACAACGAATGGACCATCGGTACGGGTGACTACAGCAGCACTACAGGTGCTTACCAAGGCAGCCAAAATGCCTTGATCACTCACAGTTCAACTGGTAATGTGACCAAATTTGTCTCACCGGTTCTTGACGGTGTTGAGGATGGCGTGATTCTTATGTTTGCATACGTGATGCGTTCCTGGGCTGGCGACATTGATGAACTCCGTGTGTACTCCCGTTCGGCGGCCGATAGCGCATGGCAACAAGTTGCCGAATACACCACTGCTGCTGATAGTTGGACTCAGGCGAATCTTACCATCCCCGGAACTGTCTATCAGATTGCCTTCGAAATGACTGACGGTTATGGCTATGGTGTGGGTATTGACAATGTGGTTCTCATTCCAATGGGCAGCGACTACTGTTACCCTGTCAGCAATATAGCTGTATCTGGTGTCACCTCCAGTTCTGTTTCCCTCACATGGCAGGAGGAGGGCGATGCCACCAGCTGGAATGTGGCTTACGGGCCTGCAGGATTTTCTGTTGGCGGCAATGATGCTACCATTGAATCGGTTACAGAGACCACTGCCACATTTAACGATTTGACAGAGGGTCAAACCTACGATTTCTATGTCCAAGCTGATTGTGGAAGCGGAGTTAGCGCATGGACTGGACCTGTTCAGGCCACACCAGGCTCTTTCACTTTCGGTGTTACCGGCAGTGCTTCCGTTACGGCTTGCGGTCTGGTCATTTATGACGATGGCGGTTCTAACGGAAATTATAGCAACAACTGTCACTACACCTTGACGGTTTATCCTTCCGATCCCGACTCTGTGGTTTCCGTTTCCGGTACCTTCGCAGGTGAAGGCACTGTTGACTATTTGAGTGTTTATGACGGTACCAGCACTACAGGCACCCTTCTCCAGAAGATAACATCCGGAACAAGCGGCACCGTCATCAACTTCGGTCCGCTCACCTCTGAAAGCGGTCCTGTCACCCTGCTGTTCCACTCTGACGGTTCTAATGTTTACGCTGGTTTTGAAGCTACTGTTTCCTGTGTGGCCGCACCGGAATGCCGTACACCATACGGTTTGACGGCCAGCAACGTCTCTGCCGACGAGGCAACCATCAGCTGGACTGCCGACGAGAATGCAACCATTGAGCTTTATTACAAAAAGCACGATGAAGCCACTTGGGTCACGGTCACCTCTTCAGATTTCACCACGACCAACAGCTATCTGATGACCAATCTGGATCCTACCACAGCATACGATGTTTATGTTACTAACATTTGTACAGATGACACGTTAGTGTCTGCCACGATTACATTCACCACTCTCTGTACCGCCGAAATTGCTCCGTACAACGAAGACTTCGCCGGATTTAACACAAGTATCTCACCTTGTTGGGAAAGATACTCCGGTCTGGCCAGCTCTGTCTTTAATGGTGGTGCATTGACTCCCTACTCAGGTGGTTGGTATTTCACAAGCAGCAATGTGTTTCCGCTTGGCCACCCGAAAATCAATATCTACGGCACGTCATGCAATTATTGGTTGGTGTCTCCTTCCATTGATTTGAGTCAGTTGACGAACCCCACTTTGATGTTCAGCTTGGCTTTGACAGACTACTACAATGCGGATCCTATTGAGCAAATGGGTAATCAGCCTGACGACAAATTCATGGTCATTATCTCTACTGACAATGGTACCACATGGTCGGAGGCCAATGCCACTATATGGGATAATGCAGGCACTGGAAACCACTCCTACGATTCTATCAGCACAACAGGTGAGGAAGTCATCATTTCTTTGAGCCAGTATGCAGGACAGACCATCAGAATCGCTTTCTATGGTGAGTCAACTTCAGCTGGTGGTGACAATGACTTGCATATCGCTGATGTGGTGGTGGGTGAACCCGTCACTTGCCCGAGACCCAATCAACTTATTGCCACAGGTGCCACCACAAGCTCTGTGACTTTGTCATGGACACCTGGCGCAGAAGAGACCGCTTGGGACATCATTTATGGAACTCCCGGCTTTGATGTCGCAACAGCAGGCACGTTGATTCAGAATGTGACAAACAATCCTTACGATGTGACGGGCTTGGATGCAGGCACCGCATACGAATTCTATGTCCGCGCCAACTGTGGCGGCGGTGATGTCAGCTACTGGAGCAACGGCGTGACTATCAACACGCAGATGTGCGATGTGGCTGACCGGTGTACTTACACCTTCGTCCTCACCGACAGCTATGGCGACGGCTGGAACGGTGCTTCACTGACTGTGAAACAAAATAATGAAGTGGTAAGTGTACTTGAAGCCAACAACCATGGTGGCGGTAATGTTGCTTCCGTTGATACAGTGACGGTGAATCTCTGTGACGGAGCCAGCACCAGCCTTGAATGGACTTCCGGCAGCTACGACGATGAGGCCGGTTTCACTCTCATCGGTCCTGATGGTACGCAAATCTATACCATTGACGATATGGAAACCTACACCACCTACACCTTCACCACTGATTGTAGCGGTTCCGGTCCTGTGATTACCGATCCTACTGTTGCCACCGCAGCTGCCACCGCAATTGAGCAGACGACTGCCACGCTGAACGCCACCATCACGAATCCCGACAACGTGACCATCACGGCGAAAGGCTTCGAGTGGAAGGCTACCACGGGCGGCACCTACACGCAGATTGCCGGCACCGGCACGGGCAACACCTTTACGGCCAACCTCACCGGCCTGACCGCGAATACGGGCTACACCTACAGAGCGTTCATCACCTTCAACGGCACCACCGTTACGGGCAACGAGATGACCTTCACAACCCTCGAGCAGGGTGTCGAGCCTTGCGATGCGCCTACGGGCCTCACCGCCGGCGATATCACGGGTGAGAGCATTGCCATCTCCTGGAACGCCAGTGCCAATGCGGAAGGTTACAACATCCAGTACAGCCCGCAAGGAGGTTCTATCTCTTCTGCCAACACCACCACGAACAGCTACACCATCACGGGTCTGACACAGAACACCACGTATCAGATTCAGGTGCAGGCCAACTGTGGCAACGGCAACCTCAGCGGATGGTCACAACCCATCTCCGTGACCACCACCGGTATTGAAAGCCATCTGGCCAACAGCATCGCTCTCTACCCGAACCCCGCCAAGGAGTACATCAATGTGGAATGCACAATGAGCAATGTGAAATCGGTTGAGGTAATCGATGTTTATGGCAAGGTGATTAACACCGTCAACGTGATTGACAATCCGACCCGCATCAACGTCAGCGGTCTCGCCAACGGCGTCTATTTCGTGCGCGTGACCACCGACCAAGGTGTGGCGACGAAGACTTTCGTGAAGAAGTAGAATTTTCGGTTTTTGATTTGCGGTTATTCGCAAATCGTAAATCGTGAAATTCATGAAAAAGGGTCGTTGCCGGAACAGGTGACGACCCTTTCTTACCGTATGACTGCGCAATTGTGAGGTCATTTCAAAAAACACAAAGGTAGATAGATATTTGAAGATTTGCGTTTTTAATATAAAGTTCTGATTATGAATAAGATTGTTTTGATAACAGGCGCGACAAGCGGGATTGGACTTGGTTGCGCGAGGAAATTCGCCGAGAATGGAGACAAATTAATTTTGACGGGTCGTAACGAACAACGACTTGAGGAAATCCGCAAGGAACTGACGGTCAAGGGGACAAAAGTGCAGACGCTGGTGTTTGACGTGCGTGACCGCGAAAAAGCCACGCTGTGTGTCAACGGACTGTCCGAAGAATGGCGCGAAATTGATGTGCTGGTGAATAATGCCGGTTTGGCACTTGGCTTGGAACCCGAATATGAAGGCAGTTTCGACGATTGGGATACGATGATTGACACCAACCTCAAGGGACTGCTGACCATGACACGTCTCATTGTTCCAGGTATGGTGGCCCGTGACCGCGGACATGTCATCAATATCGGCTCAGTGGCAGGTGATGCAGCCTACGCCAACGGAAACGTCTATTGCGCTACCAAGTCTGCAGTGAAAACTCTGACCGATGGGCTGCGTCTTGATGTGGCGAATACTGCCGTAAGAGTGACGAATATTAAGCCTGGACTGGTGGAAACGAACTTCAGTAACACCCGTTTCCATGGCGACAAGGAACGGGCTGCCAATGTCTATAAAGGCATTAAGCCTTTGACAGGCGATGATATTGCCGATGTGGCTGTGTATGCCGCCAATGCCCCTGCACACGTGCAGATAGCCGAAGTGCTTGTTTTGGCTACCCACCAAGGCAGCGGCAGCGTAATCGTAAGGAAATGATTGCCTTATGATTTCGTTAAACGATTGGTTGTAATCCATCGTTCTCGAACAGTCATCTGTTGGAAACAAAAAAAGGCGCGGAAACCCCAAAAAGTTTCCGCGCCTTTCCGCATTTTCCGCAATAATTTCCGCAATCTATCTCAAATACGTATCGAACCAGTCAATGAAGTTGCGATGCCACAGCAGGCTGTTCTGCGGTTTCAGCACCCAATGCGTCTCATCGGGGAAATAGAGATAACGGCTCGGAATGTGGCGCATCTGCGCAGCATTGTAGGCGGCCATGCCTTCAGAAGCGACGATACGGAAGTCAAACTCGCTGTGAATCACGCAAATCGGCGTGTTCCATTTGTCAACATAAAGGTGAGGTGAGCAGGCGTAGCTCTTCTTGACCTGCGGGTTGTTCCAATCCCAGTACGGACCGCCGATGTCCCAGTTGTCAAACCACATCTCTTCGGTCTCCAAATATTGCTGTTCAAAATTGAACATTCCGTTGTGCGCTAAAAAGGCTTTGAAACGGCGGCCTTCGTTGTATCCCTTCACATCATGGTTGTGACCGGCGAGCCAATAGACGCTGTAACCACCAAAGCTGGCACCGCACGCGCCAAGACGCTCTTTGTCAATCTGTTTCACATTGTCGGCGAAATAGTCGGCGGCGGTCATGTAGTCCTGCATACAAAGTCCGCCGTAGTCGCCGCTGATGGCCTCTGTCCACTCCTGGCCGAATCCCACGGTGCCACGACGGTTGGGGGCGATGATGAAATACTCCGCACCGCTCATCACCATGAAGTTCCAGCGCGTGCTCCAGAATTGGCCGACCTCGGATTGCGGACCGCCCTCACAGTAGAGTAGGGCAGGATAGACCTTCGTACTGTCGTAGTTGTAAGGATAAATCAGCCAAGTGAGCATGTCCTTGCCGTCATGGGTTTTGATCCAGTGCTCCTCAACCTTACCCATACGTACCTGCGATAGGATGTCATCGTTGATAGCGGAAATCTTCTTGCCTTCGGCCTTGACACCGTTCGCGTTATATACGTAAATTTCGGAAGGATACTGCATGGAGACTTGGTCGCAGTAGAGCTTGCCGTTTACAAGCTCGAAGCTGTGGATGTCGTGACAACCATCGGTGACTTGACGGAATTCTTTGGTGGCGAGGTTGCAGGCGAAAACCTGGTCGGTGCCACGGTAATAGACCACACCGAGGATTTCCTTGTCATCATCCGACCAACCAATGCCGGTGAAATAGTAGTCGAAATTCTCAGAATAGTTGGTGCGTTCACCAGTGGTCAAATCCATCACCATCAGACGGATCAGGTCGCTTTCGTAGCCGTCGCGCTCCATGCTCTCCCAGGCGATGTATTTGCCGTTATGGCTGAACACGGGGTTCTGGTCATAGCCCATGATGCCCTCGCTGAGGTTCTTTGTGGTCTTCTTCTCAATATCATAGAGGAAAATGTCGCTGTTGGTGGAGTGTGCGTAGTCGTAACCCGTTTTCTTGCGGCAAGTGTAGGCGATTTTCTTGCTGTCGGGGCTGTAGTTGTACTGTTCCACGCCACCCCACGGGCGCATCGGACACTCGAAGGTGCTGTCAATGAGACAGACGGCATTTTCGACATCGACTTTGTCGCCAAATTCAGCGAGGAAGATTTGCGGGTACTCATCCACCCAGCAGTCCCAGTGGCGATACATGAGATCCTCGTTGATGCGGCCAGTGGTCTTGTCGAGACCGGCATACAGCTTGTTGAGGTGGCCTGGACGCTCCACCGGTTTGGTGGTGATGAAGACGATTGACTTTCCGTCAGGAGCGAGCTTGAACCCCTCGAAACCGCGTTCGTGGGTGGCGATTTCCTTCTCGCGGCCGTTTTTCACCGTCATGGAGACGATGTTGTTGTCGCGGCAGAAGAGCATCGTCTCGTCATCTTTCCACACGAGGTTGAACTCGGAGGCTGCGGTGGTGGTGAGGCGTGCGACATTGCTGCCATCGGCATTCATAAGGTAGATCTCCGCGTTGCCTTTGTTCTGCTCCATATCGTAGTAGGTCACGATGTAGGCGATTTGAGAACCGTCAGGTGAGACGGCTTTTTCGGTCATTTTACCCAACGCCCACATCACTTCGGGGGTGAAACGACCGTCCTGAACCTGGATTTCAGGCTTGCCGATGACTTTCCCATCGGACTGTTCCTGTTTCTTCGTGCAGGCACAAACCAGTGCCAGCAAAGCAATTGCGATAAAAAATTTCTTCATAAGAATGGTATTTTATTCTTCAAATTTATTAAAGCGCAAAAGTAACATTTTTATCCGAATATATACAGATGCGTGACTTGTGGCGGGATGAAAAGCCTTTGGCAAAATATTTTTCCGAACAAATATGCGCCGTGTGAAAAAAAATTATACCTTTGCACCCGCAAAAAAGGAGAAACTCAAATTCATTTTTTATAAACCTCAAAAAAAATTAAAAATTTATGAGAAAAAAAGTAAGAAATGTGATCATCATTGGTGCTGCTGGAAGAGACTTCCACAATTTCAACACCTTTTTCCGTCACAACAAGAACTACAACGTAGTCGCTTTCACCGCTGAGCAAATCCCCGGTATCGACGACC
>JAEEGL013087982.1_pt1 | contig 12221 bp, 12 predicted proteins | sample 9134231 | NCBI WGS metagenome assembly JAEEGL01 (sample SAMN16246548, study PRJNA631951) | gut metagenome | biome: gut microbiome; feature: rumen; material: fiber-attached | host: Bos | place: Iran: Karaj | collected 2018-10
CTGCACAGCCTTGTCACGCTGCCCGTGTCGATAGCCTTCAGCATGGTTGCACTCTGGACGTTCACCTTAGACCGCGACGAGCGGGAGTTTGCCACACGTCTCATCACATCACGATTCCGCCATGACCATTGACCTGAGCAAGTTCTACCTGATTGAGAAGAGGAGTCTCGTGAAGTTCCTTTTCTATGCGGGAATGCTATTGGCATTTTTCGCCTCGCTGCGTCCGTGGTTCCTGTGGTCCATCCATTCGTACTACCCGGTGTTCGTGTCGTTCCTGCTGCTCTTGGCCATGCTCATCGACCGCACGACGAGCCGACCTGTTTTCAGCCGCACCGACTTCCTGATACCCATTGCCGCCTACCTGCTGTTAGGCTATTATCAGGCCATCGTCGACAGCAAAAGCATGAAGGGACTCATCTCCGTGGTGTTCTTTGCATTCATCTTCTTTGCCCTGTTCCGATACGAAAGGAAGGAACTGAGTACCCTGTCCACCATCTTAGCCAAGTCGATGGCTATCCTGCTGATACCATCGATGTTCTTTTTCTTCCTCTATCTGTTGGGGTTCCCCTTGCCATCGTCCAACCTGCAGTATGGAGATGCCTTCTACACGTTCTCCAACTATTATTTCTTTCTCATCGACGAGCGTCAGTTGCTGGCCTTCATTCCGCGCTTTCAGTCGGTCTTCCCTGAGCCGTCACACCTGGGAACGGTCTGTGCCGTGCTGCTCTTGGCTCAGCGTGGCAAGTGGCGCCGGTGGTGGAACATCACACTGCTGACGGCATTGTTCATTTCGTTCTCACTGGGTGCCTACGTCTATCTCGTTGCCATCGTTTTCCTCAACATGTGGACGAAGGGCCGCCGCATCCTGCTCAACCTGATTCTGATCAGCGCAGTCATCGCATCCGTCATCATAGGATCATTCTACTACAACGACGGCGACAACCTGGTGAACAGCCTCATCGTGCTCCGCATGGAAGTGGATGAAGGCGAGTTGGCAGGCAACAACCGTACGACTGCCGACTTCGATGCCGACTTCGAGAACTTCATGCAGTCGTCCGACATTCTTTTCGGTCGAGAACGACAGGAGATGTTCGGCGACTCAGGTTATAAAGTGTTCATCTACGACAATGGTTTTGTCGGACTGGCATTGATCATTTTGTTCTTCTTCCTCGCCTATAATCCCAGCAACAACCGTCGGGCAAAGATTTCGGCCTGGATCGTGACGCTGCTTATCTTTGGTGTCGACGCATTCGTGCTATGGTTCGGGCGCTTCATCCCACTCTACTGTGCTGCTTACAACGACCTTGAGAATAAAGAAAATAACGAAGACCATGAATCTACTGATTGACTTCATCCCCTTCCAAACTATTGGTGGCGTAAGTGGTGCCGCCAGTTTTACCAAGGCTGTTTACGATGAACTATTCGCATCGTTGCCTTCTGACATAAATGTCATGGCTGTCTACGATTCAGCCCTTCCCATCGACGGTCGCTTCAATTGCCAAGAACTGGCCAAAACATGGAACATCACTATTATCGATATTTCTACAGAAACGCTTTCCAGCATCACACAGCGATTTCCCGTCGATACTTTCTTCATTGCCATTGGCCAGCTCTATGCGAAATACGACCTACGGGACATCAAGTGCAAAGTCATCATGTTCATCCACGACATCTTCGACGTGGAGCGCTGCGACAATCGCATCGACCTGATGCTTTCCGACAAGTTTCGCGAGTCGTCGCTGCAGTATGCCAAACGACTCTTTAACCTCTGGTCCGGACGATGGCAGCGACAGCAGCGGAAGCGTTATGAGCACGTCATACAGCTTTTCTCTGCGGCCAACACCATTCCCTACACCGTGTCTGAATATTCCCGCTCGGCATTGGAGTACTATTTCCCACAGTGCACCAATGGCATTCGTATCTGCTACTCGCCGCTGAAGAATCAGGAGAAGCCTGTCCCCATCGAGCATCCGAAACTCGCCCAGCTCGTTCAGTCAGGGAAGCCCTATCTGCTCATGTTGGCAGCTAATCGCATCTACAAGAATCCGTCGACTGTCGTCAAAGTGTTCCGCAAGCTTCAGGAAGAACACCCCGACCTGCATCTGCTCACGCTCAAATATGGCAAGAGCACCTCTGCCCGACATATCGACATCGATTATCTGAGTGATTCCGACCTCGAGCATGCCTATAAACATGCTTACGCCTTGGTGTTCGGCTCATTCTTCGAAGGCTTCGGCTATCCACCGATTGAAGCTGCACGACATGGCATCCCCACCGTGGCCTCCAACGTCACGAGCATCCCAGAGATACTGGGCGATGCAGGCATCTATTTCTCACCGTTCTATCCTGCCGACCTCTATCGGGCCATCAAAACCATGATGAATAATCGTGAAAAGTATGTAGAATTGACTCGCAAACGCTATAAAGAGGTAACATCTCGCCAGCAGAACGACCTCAAACTACTGATAGAAGTATTATTACAGAAATAAAGGTTATCCTATGACACATATCATCAAATCCCTCTCTTCCAGACTATACACCAGAGTGCTTCGACTTCGTTTCGCTCGCTTCGGGAAAAACTCACACGTAGGCTGGCCAGCCACGAAACTTATTGGATTAAAATACGTTTCAGTTGGCAAGGGCACATTCATCGCACGCCGAGTACTACTGACTGCCTGGGACCAATATCACGGAAATCACTATTCTCCTACAATTCTTATCGGTAACTATTGTACTATTAATGAAAACACCCATATTACAGCTATCAACAAAATTATCATTGGCGACAATTTGCTGACAGGCACCAACGTACTTATTACTGATAACGCCCATGGAGAGGCCACGCATGAATCACTGACCATGCCTCCCACTATACGACCACTCTATTCCAAAGGCCCAGTGGTCATAGGCAACAATGTATGGTTAGGGAACAATGTCTGTGTGATGCCTGGCGTAACTATCGGAGATGGAGCCATTATCGGTGCCAATAGCGTGGTAACTCATGACATACCAGCCTTCGCCATAGCAGCAGGAATTCCAGCAAAGATTATCAAACAAGTATAAAGAAACAAGTAATTTATTGACATCCCTACAGCATATGATAAGAAACAGAAAAGAATTACGGTTTTATATCCTCGCAGACAGAATGATGAACAGAGGTGTTTTCAAGCTGTCGTTTGGTCAAAAAGTCAAGAACCTATTCTTGCCAGACTTTGTCATGCAGTATCTTGAAACAATGAGAAAACTATCGTATTATAGAAACAAAGGAAATCTGATATGGGTATATTACCATTGGCGATTCCAACGGTTGGGCCTGAAACTTGGCTACAGCATTGGTCCTGACGTTTTCGGCTATGGTCTGGTGCTCAATCACTATGGGACGATTGTTGTTGGACTAAAGAACCATATTGGCAATTATGCCATTATTCATTCAAGCACATGCATAACTTCTACCGATAAGCACATCGGCGATGGTTTGAGTTTGAGTACAGGCGGCAAGATAACGTCTTGTCAGTCTTTAGGTAACGACGTCACAATTGCAGCGAACTCGGTCATAACAAAATCATTTGACCAAGACAACATTCTTTTGGCCGGAATGCCAGCTACAATTAAGAGTACTGCTCGTGATGCCTGGTACCTTAACAACGAACCTTTCACTTCTCGCCAATCATTATGCGAGAAATTAAGAGTAGAACTTGAAATAACCCCTTAATACAGGATATGAAACCACGCATCATAGGATTATATCTACCTCAATACCACCCTATCCCAGAGAACGATGAGTGGTGGGGCAAGGGCTTCACGGAATGGATGAACGTGGCCAAAGCCAAGCCTCTGTTCCGCGGCCACTATCAGCCACGCATTCCTGCCGACCTGGGCTTCTACGACCTGCGTCTGCCAGAGGTGCGCGAGCAACAGGCACAGTTGGCACGCGAAGCTGGGCTGGAGGGTTTCTGCTACTACCACTACTGGTTCGGCAATGGCAGGCAGTTGCTGGAACGCCCGTTCAACGAGGTGCTCGCCAGTGGCAAGCCCGACTTCCCCTTCTGCCTCTGCTGGGCTAACCACGACTGGACGAACAAGACGTGGCAAAAAGGCAACAACTTCCGACGCGACTCGATGATCATGAAAATGGAGTACGACAAGGAGGACTATGTAAGGCATTTCAATTACGTTCTGCCTGCCTTCCGCGACCCACGCTATATTACCGTTGACGGGAAACCTCTCTTTGCTGTTTGGGCACCCCACCATATCCCAGATGCAAGAGAGTTCATAGACCTTTGGCAACGGTTGGCACGCGAAAACGGTCTACCGGGCATACACTTCGTGGGACATACCGACAATGCCGGCAAAGCTCTTCCTGGACAAAGTGCCGACTACTACTCTACCGACAAGGCCAAGGAGTACTACCAAGCAGTGCTCGACTTAGGATTCGATGCCGTGATGTCGTCAGGCTATCGGCGTGCTGTTGCCCTCTTGCAGGGCAAGGCACGCATGCTGTGGCGAATGTTCAGCGGGAAGACGTTTGCACCGACCTATTCAAAGATGGATTACACCCGTCTCATGGCAAACTACTACGTGCCCGAAGATGCCAGTGAGAACATCTACCCCACCCTTCTTCCACAATGGGACCGCACGCCAAGGGCTGGGAAAAACTCTGAGATCGTTGTCGACAGTACACCTGACCGCTTCCAAGATACTGTGGAAAGAGCCATTGAACTCATCAAGCAGAAAGAGCCTGAGCACCAACTGCTATTCCTAAAGGCTTGGAACGAATGGGGCGAAGGCGACTATGTGGAACCCGACCAGAAGTTCGGGCATGGCTATATTAAAGCCATACGCAACGCCATCGACAAGTTCGAATAGTCAGTACTATTGCCAATCCACTCTAACCAAGAACATCCATGATGAAGAGAATCGCTGTTTTAGGCCACTTTGCATTCGGTTCCGATGCCACTGGAGGGCAAATCACCAAGACGAGAGTCATTGGCGAGGAACTCGTCAGGCGCTATGGCGATGACGAAGTCTCGCTAAAAGATACAAAGGGTGGTTCCAAAGCATTGCTAACGATGCCTTATACGACATTACAACTGCTTCGCAGTCATCAAAACGTAGTTGTCATGCCTTCGCGTAAAGGCATTCTCGTCATCATACCACTGTTTGCCTTTTTCAATTTGTTTTTCAATAGGAAGCTCCATTACGTAGTCATTGGCGGTTGGCTGCCACTGTTTGCCAGCAAACATCCTATCTATCGCTCGTTTTTGAAACGTTTCCATCAAATCTACGTGGAGACACATCTAATGCACGATGAGCTATCTAAGCAAGGAATCAATAACGCGATAGTTCTACCCAATTGCAAGAAACTCGACATCTGCCCAGAAAACAACTTGTTCAGGCAGGAAACAAGCCCTCTACCCCTATGCACTTTTTCACGAGTCAATAGGGAAAAGGGCATCGGCATTGCCATTGAAGCCGTCAGGAAAGCCAATGAAGCATTGGGAAAAACGGCCTTCACGCTCGACATCTTTGGCAATATTGAAGAACCGGAATGGTTTCATGAGCTCTTGGAGGAGCAATCTGACGTTATCAAATACAAGGGAACCATTCCCTTCGATAAGAGTACTGCCGTCTTGAGTAAATACTACCTTCTGCTCTTCCCCACTTTCTACGATGGCGAAGGCTTCCCAGGAACGCTCATCGACGCACTTGCTGCCGGCATCCCTGCCGTAGCGAGCAATTGGATGGCCAATGCAGAGATTGTTGAGGACGGCAATACTGGTTTTATCATCGAGCCTAAGTCCCCTGATTCACTTTCGGCATTACTCGTAGAGTTGGCTCATAGGCATGACACACTTCTCACCATGCGCATGAATTGTATTCAGAAAGCTGCCAAATACCAGCCAGAACACGTTGTGGATATATTAGCCGAAAACATTTAGCATGAACATAAGACTACTCTTTGAAACCGTCGTCCATCTAAAGCCTACGCAAATCATTCACCAACTGATTCGTAGGTCAGATGCCAGAGGCTTAACGATTGTTGATGCACCAGAAAGCAACAACCCAAAAGCCATAGCTGCGCCCATAGCGAAACCCGTGTCGTTGGCGAATGGAGTGCTTACATTCCTCAACATCAGCGATAGCTTCACCGATTGGAACCAAACAGCTCATGGCGCCCTATGGAACTACAACCAGAACTACATGGATTGGCTGCTTCAACCCGACCTGCTACCCAAAGAAGGCATTGAGTGGATAGACCGTTTCATCGAGAACCTGCCAACTAACACAGCGGGACTTGCCCCCTACCCCACAGCTTTAAGGTCGATAAACTGGTGCAAATTCTTTTCTCTTCACCAACCATTCAAGAACAAAGAGCGAGATACGGCCTTGTATTCTCAGGTGAAATGGTTAGAAAACAACCTTGAATACAGAGTGTTAGGCAATCACTTACTGGAGGATGCCTACGCCTTGTTCATAGCCGCCATCTACTTTTCCGATGCGAAACTATACGTGAAAGCGTCCCGTTTGCTCAACCAGCAACTACAAGAGCAAGTGCTGCCTGACGGAGCCCACTACGAGCAGTCGCCCATGTACCATTGCATCATGCTCGACCGACTTCTCGACTGCATCAACTTTTCGATTCACAATGATGTTTTTGCCAATCAGGCGAGTCTAACAAAGCAACTGATTACGGTAGCTGAAAGAATGTTGGGACATCTGCAAACGATCATCTACCAAGATAAAACCATCCCGTTGCTTAACGACTCTGCCGAAGGCATTGCACCATTGCCCTGCGAACTTTTCGACTATGCCCAACGTTTGGGCATTCAATGGCGTGCGCTGCCACTAAATGAGTGTGGCTACAGAAAACTCGTTAATGGACAAGTTCAAATGGAAGCCGTCGTCGATATTGGCAACATTCAAGCCACGTATCAGCCTGGCCACAGCCATGCCGACACCTTCAACTACGAGCTCCGGTGGAAGGGCAGTCCCTATATTGTGGACACAGGCATTTCAACCTATGAGAAGGGAGTACGCCGACAATATGAACGGAGTACCCTAGCCCACAACACCGTGAGCATCGACGGGCAGGATTCCAGTCATGTTTGGGGAGGTTTCAGGGTTGGCAAACGGGCCCGTGTGACCATCGAGGAAGACACGCCGACGCGAATCACGGCTCGTCACGACGGTTTTGGCAGCAAGAAGCTACACCAACGAACGTTCAGCATCAGCGACTCAGGCTTCAGCATTGAAGATAAAGTCATTGGGAAAGCCTCATCGGCCATCAGTTATCTGCACGTAGCACCAGATATCGAAGTTGGTACCGACCTCCTTGCAGAGGGACTCATCACGATTGGCAGCCTGCAGCTCAGCGTCGAAGGGCACAATGAGATTGAAATCCTACACAACAGCGTTGCTAAAGAATACAATAAGCTCACGGAAACGACTGTCATCGCTATCCATTTCACGACGACAGTCAGGTATCAAATTCAGCAAAAGTAGGGACAGCAAAGTGTTTCTTTATCGCTTCACCTTCTGGTAGATGCGTATATAGTCGAACTGTGTTTCGTAGGTAGTATTCCGATACCGCCCAATACCTTTTATTGAACCATCGCCCACACTTTGATTCAGCACGATGTAGCAAGGCTGGTCGAACGTCCACTGGCCCTCGCGCAACAGTTTCGGGTCCGTGCTCTTCTTATACGTGCCCACGGGCTTGCCATCGATGGTCCACGTGACGTAGGTGGGTGTCCACTCAATGGCATATACATGCCACTTCTTCACATCCAGCGGCACACGGAAACTGTTCTTCTGCCCATGCTTCGGGTTCTTCACCGTCAGCTGCGAGTGAATGTTATGATTGGCCGAGCCCATGTTGCCAAACATCTCAACGATGTCGATTTCGGCATAAGGGTCAGTAGTCCAGTTGCGGGGCTGCCACTTCAGCCAGGCTGCCGGGAAGTTTCCCACCTTGTTATTGGTCTTCATGCGGACTTCTATCCTTCCGTACGTGACGTTGTACTTCCCATAAGTCCATATCGAACCCGTCAGCATGCGCGCCGTATCATTAGGCTCACTTCTGTTTGGGATGGCCCGGCACACGAGATGCCCGTTTTTGATGAACACAACCTTCTCCGAGTCGCTGTTCCAACGGTTGCACTGATCCGGATTGCGCGTCTTACGGCTCCATATCCTGCTATCGGGCTGGCTTCCGTTGGGCAGATTGAACTCATCGCTGAACACCAGTTCGTAGTCGTCATCGCTAAGGATGACCTCTGCTTTGCGTGGCGAGTCGGACATCAACACAAACAGAAAGGCGCTGAAAAGAATCATTTTGTTCATCATCATGTGGGGGTATATGGTTTTTGCAAAAATAATTTATTTTTTCTGTTTCGGCAAATAATGTGCTCTTTTTTTACTGTTTTTTCAATTTTCATGACCATTTTCAACCCACAACTCGCACTATTAAGGAAAAAAATCGTATCTTTGCACCCCAATTGAATGAATATGAAGAAAGTGATGTTAGTCTTTGGCACCCGGCCTGAGGCTATAAAAATGGCACCGTTAGCCATCAAACTGAAAGAAAACGACGCTGATTTTGAGACCATCGTCTGCGTGACTGGCCAGCATCGGGAGATGCTTGACCAGGTGCTCAACATTTTCCAGATTGTTCCTGACTACGATCTCAACATCATGAAGCAGGGACAGGACCTTTATGACGTGACCAGCCGTGTGCTGTTGGGCATGCGCGAGGTTCTGCAGAAGGAACGTCCCGACATCGTTTTGGTACATGGCGACACGACAACTTCTACTGCTGCGGCCCTGGCGGCCTTCTATCAGCAGATTCCAGTTGGCCATGTCGAGGCTGGACTGCGCACTCACGACATCTATAGTCCATGGCCTGAAGAGATGAACCGCCAGCTTACGGGCCGCATCGCTACATACCACTTCTCGCCAACCACGCTGAGCCGGCAGAACCTGCTCGACGAAGGAATTGACGACCGTAAGATTACCGTGACGGGTAACACCGTGATCGATGCCCTGCATTGGGTGGTTGACAAGATAAGCAACAACGATGGCCTGCAAAACGAGATAGGACAATCGCTGCAAGAGAATGGCTATGACGTCAGAAGGCTGGCCGATGGCCAGCGCATGGTGCTCATCACTGGCCATCGTCGCGAGAACTTCGGACAGGGATTCCAGCACATTTGCAAAGCCATCCAGACGTTGTCGCAGAAATACCCTGACGTCGACTTCATCTACCCCATGCACCTGAACCCCAACGTGCGTCATCCCATCCACGAAGTGTTTGGAAAGAATCTTTCCAACTTGGGCAATATATTCTTCATTGAGCCGTTAGAATATATAGAGTTTGTTCATTTGATGGCACGTTCGACCATCGTGCTCACCGACAGCGGTGGCATTCAAGAGGAGGCACCCAGCTTGGGCAAGCCTGTTTTGGTCATGCGCGACACCACGGAACGACCTGAAGCTGTCACGGCAGGCACCGTCAAGCTCGTAGGCACCGACTACGATGCGATTGTAGATGGCGTTTCGACATTGCTCGACGATGCCGAAGCCTACAGCCAGATGAGCCAGGCCGTGAACCCCTATGGCGATGGCAAGGCTTGTCAGCGCATTATTGAGAAACTAAAAGTAGAAGACTAAGAATATGAAAGCATGTTTCATGGGATTGGGCTACATCGGACTGCCCACGGCAATCATTGCCGCAAAACATGGAATAGAAATCATAGGCGTTGACATCAATCCTCAAGTGGTGGAGATGACCAATGCCGGACGCCTGCACATCGTTGAGCCTGGCATCGAGGAGATGCTTCAGGAGGTCATCAGCATGGGCATGCTCAAGGCTTCGACCACCCCGGAAGTGAGCGATGCCTACTTCATCGTGGTACCAACGCCCTTCAAGGCCAACCATGTGCCTGACATTACCTATGTCGAATCGGCCACTCGGATGGTGCTCCCCTACCTGAAGGAAGGCGATCTCTTTGTGATTGAGTCGACGTCGCCCGTAGGAACGACGGAGCAGATGGCCAGCCTTATCTTCGCCGAACGCCCCGAATTGAAGGGGAAAATCAGCATTGCCTACTGCCCGGAGCGCGTTCTGCCAGGCAATGTCATCTACGAACTCGTAAACAACGACCGCGTCATCGGGGGCATCGACGACGCTTCTACCCACAAGGCTCAGGAATTCTATCGCCACTTCGTGAAAGGTGCCCTGCATGCCACCAACAGCAAGACCGCCGAGATGTGCAAGCTCACCGAAAACTCATGCCGCGACTCGCAGATTGCATTTGCCAACGAGCTGAGCATCATCTGCGACAAGGCTGGCATCAACGTCTGGGAACTCATAGAACTGGCCAACAAGCATCCACGCGTGAACATCCTGCAGCCGGGATGCGGTGTGGGCGGCCACTGCATTGCCGTTGACCCCTATTTCATTTCGTCGGCATTCCCAGCAGAAGCCAGGATGATTTCGCTGGCCCGTGATGTCAACAACTACAAGGCCGACTGGTGTGCCGAGAAGGTGCAGAATGCCATGCTGCGCTTCGAGATTGAGAAGAAACGCGTGCCTATCGTGGCCATGATGGGACTGGCTTTCAAGCCCGACATCGACGATTTGCGCGAAAGCCCAGCCAAATACATCGTCACCAAGGTGATGCAGAGCTACAGCAATACCAATATTTTGGTGGTCGAGCCCAACATCAAGGAGCACCGCGTGTTCAAGCTGACCGACTACCAACAGGCCTACGAGCAGGCCGACATCGTTGTATTCCTGACCGGTCACACCCCGTTCAAGCAGCTGCCTTGGAGCGACGAGAAAATCATTCTGGACTTCTGCGGCATCTTCAAGGGCCGCCGTTAAGCTTAACTCACTGACATGCCAATGGCAAACAAGGTCTTAATCGTATCGTTCTACTACACACCTGAGATAGGTGCTGCTGCATCGCGAATCGGCAACATGGCCGAAGGACTGCAGCGGCAAGGACTCAGCGTCGACGTGCTGACCTGTTTGCCGAACTATCCACGTGGCCGCATTTTCGAAGGCTATCGCGGATGCTACTCAAAGAAAGAAACCATCAACGACATCAACATCTATCGTTACTGGACCTATGCCACCGTCGCTCGCACACCACTGGCAAGGCTGCTGGGCATGGCTTTCTTTATTCTGGCCATCTGGGTGTTTGGACTGAAAGTAAGGCTCATTCGAAAGTACGATCACGTCGTCATCCAATCGCCACCGCTGCCCGTTGCCTATTTTGCCACCCTGCTTTTCCGATGCCTTTACCGCAAGCACACCGTGCTGAATGTATCGGATCTGTGGCCGGAGTCGGCTGTTGAGCTGGGAGCAGTCAAGCGCGGAAGTCTCTATTACAAGGTGTTGCTCCACATGGAGCGTTTCATCTACCGTCACAACACGGCCTATCAAGGGCAAAGTCAGGAGATTGTCGACCATGTCAATGCCATGGTTCCACAGAAACTCCACTTCCTTTATCGAAACCTTCAGCCTCAGTCCGTGGCTACGTCGACCAAGAGCGAGAGCCGCCAACCACTGAAGCTGGTCTATGCAGGACTGTTTGGTGTTGCCCAGGACATTCTGGGCATGATTCAGGCCATTGACTTCAAGGCTTGCGGGGCCGAGCTTCACCTCTATGGGGGAGGCAATCAGGTTAATGCCATCAACGACTATCTGGCCACTCACGACTGTGCCGTGGTCAACCATGGCTACGTTTCAAAAGAGCAAATCAACCGCGAACTGTCCCTATACCATGCCTCCATCGTGCCTCTGGCAGTCAGAATCAAGGGAGCTGTGCCCTCTAAGATTTTCGACTTGCTGCCTCATGGCGTGCCCATCCTGTTCTGTGGAGGCGGCGAAGGCGAACAGATTGTGGCCGACAACCATTTGGGTTTGACGTCGAAACCTGGCGATTACGAGGCTCTGCGCAACAACATCTGCACTATCGCATCGCTTTCGGATGCTGATTATGAACAGATGCGCCGCAATTGCCTGACAGCTGCCGAAAACGAGTTCAACTTTGATAGTCAGATGGTTGCCTTCAGAAAGTTCCTCGACCAAGTATAAACCAAGAAAAACAGCCGTTTTGCTTTCGCGTTTTTTTTCGAAAATCTTTTCAGCGAAATGCAATAATTCATCAGTAAGTGCGTTTATAATATGAATAACATATTATACAAAGCATGAC
>JAEEGL014647060.1_pt1 | contig 12221 bp, 9 predicted proteins | sample 9134231 | NCBI WGS metagenome assembly JAEEGL01 (sample SAMN16246548, study PRJNA631951) | gut metagenome | biome: gut microbiome; feature: rumen; material: fiber-attached | host: Bos | place: Iran: Karaj | collected 2018-10
GCCGCCGCACCGCCTGAAATCCCGCCGCGGCGCCATGCGCGCCACTGGGCCTCGCGTCGCGCGACAAGCTGCGCCCACCGTTCGCGCAGCGCGGCCAGCCGACTCTTCTCGGCGCGGGCGACGTCGGCAAGCCGCTCCGGATCGGCCAGATACCTCATCGCCTCGCACGCCTTCGCGCAGATGACCGACATCTCGCCGCGCACCACGACGTCGTCGAGCAGGGCGGCCTCCGAAAGCGGATCCGCAGGCACCGCCCCATCCCCTGGGCGCGACGGCGCCCGGCGGAGCTCGTCCACCGCGCTCTCCCAGCGCGGTATCCTGTCGGAGGCCGGCGGAGCGTTGAGCGCCTTGTCGAGCGACGCCGCGTGGAACTTGAGCTTCCTCTGGTCGTGCATCAGCACGCCGAGGGCCCGGCGCTGCGCGGCGTCGCACGTCGGATACGCCGCCGCGATCCCCGCGTCGAGCCATTCGCCTCCAGCGAGCGAGGCTCGGCCGGTCCACAGCAGCCCGGCGCCGAGCACGCGCGGCAGGAACGCGCCGTGGAAGTCGTTTTCCATCTCCCACTGCGTGAGGAACTCGCCGAGCGTCCGCCTCCGCCCGGCGTATTCCGTGAACGTGCGTATGTTCTCGTACTCGAACCACGGGCATACAAGGCAGTCGAAACCGAGCCGCCCGTACTCCTTCAGCACGTCGCGCCTCAGCCGTCCGCCGAAATGGCCGCGCGGACCGGTCTTCTCGATCGCCATGTCGTAGTTCCAGCAGCACAGCACGACGTCGCGCGGCACGGCCTTTATCGCATCGCGGGAGAAGAAGTCGAAGAAATCCTCCCATATCCACATGCGCTTGCCGAGCCTCCTGGCCACGCCATGCGCCCAAAGCACGCTGTTCAGGTACAGCCTGTCGAGACCCTCCTTCTCCATTATCGGGCGACAGCGCTCGCACCAGCCGATGTCGAAGGTCTCGTCGAAGCCGAAGTGGAAGTTGCGCGACGGAAACGCCGCGGCGACTTCGGAGATGTAGCGCTCCATCCACGCCCTCGCCTCAGGATCGGAGAGGCAGAAGTCGTTATGCGACTTCCTCGGGCCGAAGCGTCCGACGCCCGCTCGCGTCTCCGCAAACTTCGCCAGCTGCGGATGGCGGAGGAACCGCTCCGTGTGCCCGAGCGGGGAGACCACCGGCACCACGTCGAGCCCGATCTCCGCACCGTATGCCGAGACTCCGCGCATCTCCTCGAGCGTGTAGCTTTCCTCGTCGGATGCATAGGGATACGACGGCGTCTTTACGCGATCCTCGAGATACAGCACCATCGTGTTGTAGCCGGCAGACCGCACGCGGGCCATGTAGCTCTTCACGAACGCGACGCTCTCGATCTGCCGTGCAAGGTCCAGCTGCACGGCGACGACGTGCTCCTTCGCCGTCTCCGCGGCCGACCCGGCCAGAGCCGCCGCCGCAATCATTGCCGTCATTGTCGCTCTCTTCATGTGTTCGCTCCTTTCGGTTTGCATGTCGGAAAACTACCTGGCCGTCCTCGGGGTGGCCTCCACCCTGAAGAAGCGGTGCGTGCCGTCGTATCTCGCCGGCTCCCAGCCGCCCGCGCCTCCGTCCAGGGCCGACCGCCCCTTCGTGACGTACTCGCACCGCTCTGTCGCCGGGCTGCACGTGACGCAAGGCGCGCCATTTGTGAACTTAAGCTCCGCGACGATGTCGCTTGCCGCATTCGTCGGATCAAGACCGAGGCACCAGTTGTCGACGGCGGTGCGCCCGTTCGCGCAGACGACGCCGGCGAGCGCGCCGTACGTGTTGCCGTGGCAGGCGGTCTCCGCATAGCCGGAAAGCCACGACACGACGTCCGCCCCGTTCGACACCGACGCATTGGCCGCAGCGCCAGCCAGCACCGGACGCCTGGCCGTCGCGACCGGACGCGCGAAGGCCTTCAGCACGAGGTTGGCGCGCTCGCTCTCCTGCAGCCGCACGAATTCCCCGGCGTCGTAGGCGTAGGCGTAGGACATTCCGTAGACTGGATCGACCGCATCCTCGAACTCCTCCTTCGCAAGCGGCAGCGTGACGCAAGTCTTTCCCTCGTCGTCTTCGTACTCGACGCGGGGAATGTCGATCTCCAGCCCGACGTCGAACGTCTCGCCCGCCGTCACCACGGCCTCGTTCGTGAGCGAGACGACGTGATAGCCCATCTCCGACAGGCTGCCCGACAGGCTCGCGAGAATCTCGCCGGCGCGGCTCACGGAGACAGTGTAGTCCGCCCCTTCAACGGTCGCCATGAAACCGACCGCGACTATCGCCTGGTCGCCAGAAGCGACATAGCGGTTGAAGCCCCTTCCGCAGACGCGCACGGCGTTCGACCGGCAGCAGTCCGACTCCTTGCAATTGTAGCCTGTGCGGTCGTACTGGTACGCGACGGTTCCGGGAAACCCGTTCGTCTCGACCACGAACGCCTCGGCGCCCATCGCCGTGCAGAACGTGACGTCGTCGTAGGCGATGCGATAGTAGCCGTTGTCACCACGTTGCCCACCCCACGAGTTCTTGACGATGAACGCGCCCGTGTGGCTGCCGATCCTGAACGAGTCGTCCCACCCTACGAGCGTGACGGCGTGGTTGGCATATCCCCAGTACCAGGTGTTGACGATGCAGGAGGTGCCGGCCGCGTCATTCTCCATGCCGCTAAAGTAGTTCACGAACAGCGCGCCGTACTCCATGAGCGCCGACTTTATGGCGGCGTTGTCCCCGACGTCTGCCCTTGGCGGAAGGATGGCGACCTTGCGGACGAAGCATGACGGCACGAGCTCCGGCGACGTACCGAACGTTGCGACGGTTTTACCGCCGGCCGGGTACCGGTCCTCCGCCTCGAGCACGGGGCCCTGACCGCGGGACAGGTAGCCAAGCGGCGTGTAGACGTCGCCGCCGAAGATGCCGTGGTCGCCCGCAATTCCGATCAGGTTGACGAGGTTCTTCTCGGAGAGGTCAATGCTCGCATCGGCCAGCCCCGCCTTGATCATGGCGCTTTCCATCGCGCCGAACGCAGCGAACGCCCAACAGGCGCCGTAGCCGCCCTGGTCGCGGACGGCCGTCACCCAGCCATTGGAGCGGATGTCGTAGAATGCCGGCAGGGGCAAGGCCCGGAGCATTCGTCCGCGCGACACCGGCTGCCTGTAGTGCGGCTTGCGTATCTTCGGCAGCCGGAAGCCGCGACCGCGCACGTCGGGCGGCTCGTCCGCCGCCGCGCAAGCCGCGAACCCGGCAAGGATAGCCGCGCAGAGCAGCCGCATGCCAGACCTCAGCCGATCAGCTCCCTGGCCGAAGCGTAGACGTTGTCCACGGTGAAGCCGAACTCCTTCGCCAGCACCTTGTAGGGGCCAGAGGCGCCGAAGTCGTCCTTCGTGACGAATTTCGTCGTCTTGAAGTCGAGGCGGAACCTGTCCCAGCCGAAGCGGGCGCCAGCCTCCACAATGACGCGGCGCGTCATGTAGGTCGGAACCGTCACCTCGCGGTATGCGCACTGCTGCGAAAGGAAGCGCTCGACGGATGGCATGGAGACGACGCGGACGGACTGGCGGCCCTCCGATTCGTCCCACATCCTCTTCGCAGCCTCGATGCAGAGCGACACCTCGGAGCCCGTGGCGAGGAACATCACCGTGTCCTTCGTCTGCGCGCCGGCCTGCCAGATCACGTACGCGCCCTTCGCGACGCCATCGGCGGAGGTCCCCTCGAGGATCGGCAGGTTCTGGCGCGTCGTCATGATGCACGAGGGGCCTTTCGTGTTCATCAGCATCTCGACCCAGGCGTAGCCCGTTTCGTTCGCGTCCGCCGGACGGAACGTGAGCACGTTGGGCATCGTGCGCATCGCGGCGAGCTGCTCGACCGGCTCGTGGGTCGGGCCGTCCTCGCCGACGTAGAAGCTGTCGTGCGAGAAGACGAATATCGACGGCACCTCCATGATCGCCGCGAGGCGGATCGCCGGGCGGCAGTAGTCGGAGAACACGAAGAACGTGGCGCCGAACGCGCGGAAGTCCTCGTAGGCCGTAAGGCCGTTCACCATCGCGGTCATCGCGATCTCGCGCACGCCCCAGTGGAAGTTGCGCCCGGAGAAGTCCTCTGCGGAGATCCAGCCGTACTTCTTGAGGCCCGTCTTGTTGGACCCCTCGAGGTCGGCCGAGCCGCCCACGAGGTTCGTGAAGACGTCGGCGAGCGCGTTCATTACCGAGCCGTTCGCCGCACGCGTCGCGATTGGCTTCTCGGGGTCGAACTTCGGCAATGCGGCCAGAAGCTGCTCGCGCGTCGGCGCGGCGGGCTCTGCTGCTCCCTGCGCGGCGCGGGCCTTCGCCTCTTCCTTCTCCTTGCGGACATCGGCGTTGCGCCAGCGATGGCAAAGCGCGGCACGCGCGGCGAACGCATCGTAGACCTCCTGCGGAACGTAGAAGCTCTTCTCAGGGTCGAAGCCAAGCGCCTTCTTTGTCGCGGCGACCTCCTCCGCGCCGAGCGGCGCGCCGTGGCAGCCGTGCGTGCCGGCCTTTGTGGGCGCGCCCTTGCCGATCACCGTCTTAGCGATGATGAGCACAGGCACGTCAAAGACGTTGAGCGCGCGCATGTAGGCGCGGTGTATCTGGTCGTAGTCGTGCCCGTCGATCTCGATCACCTTCCAACCGTACGCCTCGAAGCGCTTCTTCGCGTCGTCGCGGTTCGTATCGGTGACATGGCCCTCGATCTGGATGTCGTTGAAGTCGTAGATGGCGGTGAGCCCGCCGAGCTTCAGCGTGCCGGCGAGGGACGCCGCCTCGTGGCTGATGCCCTCCTCCATGTCGCCGTCTCCCATGAACACCCACGTGTGGTTGGCGCGGCACTTCATTTTCGCGCCGATCGCGAGCCCCACGGCCATCGCGAAGCCCTGCCCGAGCGGCCCCGTCGTGACCTCGACGCCCGGCATCACGCCGCGCTCCGGATGGCCGGCGCAGCGGCTGCCGAACTGCCGGAAGGTCTTGAGGTCGTCCATAGTCACCCCGCCGGTGCCCGAGAGATGCGCAAGGGCGTAGACGAGCGAGCTCGCGTGTCCGCCGGAGAACACGAGCCGGTCGCGGTTCTTCCACGCGGTGTCCTGCGGATCGACGCGGAGATGCCGCAGATAGAGCGTCGCAGCCAGGTCTGCCATGCCCATCGCAGCGCCTGGATGCCCCGAGTTCGCCTTCTCGACTGTGTCCGCACAAAGGCAGCGAATCGTATCCGCCGCCAACTTAAGCTGTTCGTTTGAGACTTTCATAGTGTGTATTATACCAAATCTGCGAAGCCCGCGGCAATCATACTTGACTCTGTGAGGCCGCCGGCGTCCTCGCCGCGGCGGCACTGCTTCGCGACATACTTGCCGACTATGTCGCCTTCAAGATTGACCATGTCGCCGACGGATTTCGCGCCGAGCGTCGTCGCCGCCGCGGTCGTCGGTATGAGGTCCACGCCAAGCCAGTCGTCGCCAAGCGCCAAAATCGTGAGCGACACGCCGTCCACCGTCACCGATCCCTTCAGCACGGACTGCGCGGCAAGCACGCGGCCGCAGCGTATGCGCAGCTGGAAGTCGCGCCCCTTCGGAACCTTCGCCGTCACGGTGCCACGCCCGTCGACGTGCCCCTGCACGATGTGCCCGCCCATTGACTCGCCGGCGCGAACGGCGCGTTCTAGGTTGACCTTTGCACCCGGCACCAGGTCGGAAAGCCCCGTACGCTCCTCTGTCTCCTTCAACACGTCGGCAGTGAAGCGCGAGCCCTCGCACCGCGCCACCGTCAGGCACGCGCCGTCGACAGCGACCGACTCGCCGACCTCAAGCGGACGGCCCCACGGCTCGTCCGCGGCGATCTCGAGCACAAGCCCGGCACCGCGGCTGACGCGCTTCACCGTTCCGATTCTCTGTATTAGTCCAGTGAACATCCCTCTCCTCCATGTCTCAGTTTTGTATTATACCACATTCAGAGAGCCTACGCCAACGGCATCCGGAGATGGTCATAAAGTGGGCACAACCCTTCCGCGGCTTTGCGTTCGCGTAGCCGCAGCGGTGCGGCCGCGCGGCAACCTGTCGGGCTTTCGTGTGCCGACGCGAAGCGCCTCTATCTACTGTGGCTCCGGCACATAGACAAGCTTCGTGCCGCCGGCCTTCACGACTCCGTAGGACTTCTTCCGCGGGTCGTAGTATGAAATCTCCAGCCGCGGCGTCTCCGGCGCCCCGTCGGCGACGAAGAACCTGCGGTACTCAATCTCCGCCGCGCGCCCGTCGCCCTGGCGCCCCCACTCGAACGCGACATCGCGCGGCTGCCAGCCGGGCGGCACATAGCCCTTCGCTCGCATCTTGTACGTTATCGTCACGACGTCGTTCGTGCCGACCTTGAGGATGTCGGGCAGTTCGACAAGCGACAGCCCTTCCGAGACTATCCCCGAGAAATCCTCCGGACGCCCCTGCTCCGGCAGCGGCCGCACGCTGAACTGAGCTGTGCGCGGGCCGCTTGCGAACGGACGCCCCGTGCGGAGAAACGAGAATCCGAATCCGCCGCGCGAGACGTACTCGCCCTGCACCGAATAGTGAAGCGGCCCGTTGAACGGAACGACAGCGCGCATCGGGAACACCAGTCGGCTGATCACGTTCGTCGGGTTCTTCGACTGCTCGGCCTTCAACTGGTAGCCACTGCCGGTCTGCTGCATCTTGTCGCTCTCGCCGAGCGACAGCTGCACGCCCTCGGAGAGAGCGATGAACCGCGGCATCTCGATGGACAGGACGATGTCGAAGTCCTCGCCGACCGACACGACCCTCTTGCTCGGCTGCAGCCCGATGCCGATCTCGACCTTCTGCCGCCGCGCTCGCTGGCGCCTGCCGCCGAACGGGCCGAATCCCTCGAACATATCCTCGAACGGATCGTCGTCAAACGGACTCGCCCCGAATCCGCGCGGCAGCGCGACTCCGCCGCCCGTGCCTCCCGTCGTGATCTGGTACGTCGAGTTTCCGTTGCGGACCGTACGCGTGACCGAACCGTCTGCGTTCGTCGTGACTGTCTCCGTCTGCGCAGCGAACGCCGTGCATACAGAGAGCAGAACTGCGACGCACGCCAGCGCGCGTATCGCGCGTCCCAGCAGCCAGAACACGAGCGCAAGCGCCGCGATTCCACCGAACACCACTCCCGCGCGGCCAACCCAGTCGAGCCTGAGCAGCGGACGCAGCACCTGCCGCCACACCGGCAGCTCTACGCTTGGGTTGTCATACCGAAGCGAAAGCGCCGCGACGATGACGCGCTCGACCTCTGGCGTCTGCCCGATACGCCACTCCAGCCTGCGGCAGATGCCAAGTGCGCGCGCCCAGTTCCCCTCGCGCACCGCGCACGAAGCCTCGTTCAGCCGCGCCGCCGGGAAGTCGAACTCTGCGAACGCGTCCGCCGTCGGCTTCGCAAGCGCCTTCTTCCACGCAAAGAGCAGATCGTCTGAGACCGGCGTGTCCGCCGCGCGCGCGAATCGGATGTCGGCGACCAGGTCCGGAGGCGTCGGCAGCGCGTCGGTCTCCTCGCCCATCTCCGCGACCACGACCTGCGCTCCGCCGCGGGCATGCACGGGGATCGCGTTCGCACGCACGATGCGCGCCTCGCCGGAAGCGCCGGCATACGAAAACTCCAGCGCGGGAAACCACAGCAGCCCCTCCCGCATCGGCCTCACGCGGTACTTCAGGCGCCGCGCGTCGCGGAACGTGTCGGTCTTCGCGCTCGCGTCGTCGAGCTTCCAGTCGCGGCGGTCGATGGCCTTCGAGAGCGCTGGCGGATGGAGGTCGGTGAACTCCGCCTCCCCCAGAAAGTCTATCGTGAGCACGAGCGGATCGCCCACCTTGACGTTGTTCGCGTCGAAGTACGCCCGCGCGCGGAGGTCCTTTCCGGTGACTCCCGTCAGCTGTATCGCGCAGAGAAGAATGGCGCCAATCATTTCCGTCGTCACCTGTTGCTAACGTTGTACTTGATCGTGAGGGACTCGCGCCGGAACCGCGAGATGAACTCCTGGCTGAGCCCGGGGATCGACGTGACGCGCCGCGCGACCGACAGCGCCGCCTCGTCGGACAGCTTGTCGCCGCAGCTCTTCGCGAGGCGCACGTCCACAAGGCCACCCGCCGAGTTGAAACGCACCGACAGCAGCACCGTGCCGTTGTTGCCTATCTTCGGCGCCAGCTGGTCCCACTTCTCCTTGATCGCCATCTGTATGAGCGACAGGCACCTCTGCTCCTCGCTCGTCGCCAGCTGCTCCGACGTCCCTGGCTTGTAGCCCTTGTTGAGGAGATCGCGTATCTGCGCATCGGTCAGCGTCTTCTTCGTCGTGCGGCCGTCGCCGCTCGGCGCGTTCTTTACCTCGATCGTGACCTTCGCCTTCACGGTCTTCGCAGACTCGCGCATCTGCTTGAGGCGCTCCTTGCGGAGCTCCTCCTTAGACTTCTTCTTCTCCTCCGGCTTCTTCTCCGCTTTCTTCTCTGGCTTCTTGTCCGGCTTCTTCTTGTCGACCTTCGTGACGATGTTCGTCACGACCTGCTCGAGCTCCTTCGGCTTCTCGGGCTCCTTGGGCTTGGGCTTCGGCGGCTCCGGCTTGGGCTTTGGCTTCGGCGGCTCCGGCTTCTGCAGCGGCGGCGGCTCGTTCTCCTTGCCCTCGAGGTTCTCGTTCACGACGACCGTCAGGTCTATGGGCGTCACCTTCAGCGGCTTGTCGAACAGCCCGTGGAACGCGGCGAACACGTAGAGCCCGAGGAATCCGACGGCGTGGATGGCCAGGGCAATGATGACATTGCCGCTGCCAAGCACCTTCGGGCGCCTGCCCTCGATCACCTCTGAACGCCAGACCTCCAACCTGCCGACTCCTTCTTACTTCTCCTTGCTGACCAGCCCAAGATGCTTCACGTTGCAGTCCTTGGCCGTCTTCACGATGTCGTACACGTCGCCGTAGCCGACGCGGACGTCGCCGCGGATGACGACGCTGACCTCCGGATCCTCGGCGACGGACTGCGCGAGCCGCGCCTTCAAGTCTTCCATTGTGACGGGCGTCTCGCCGAGGAACAGCTTCCCGGTTGAGTCTATCGTTATTGAGAAGTTCTTCTTCTTCTCGTCCTGCTTCTGAGCCTTTCCGACTGGCAGCGCGACCTTGATGGTCTGCTCGAGCGTCGGCAGAGTCACGATGAATACGACGAGGAGGATGAACGTCAGGTCGATGAGCGAGTTCATGTTGATGTCCGCCTTCGACCCGCCGCGCCTCGCGCGCGCCCTGCTTCTCCGCGACATGCTACGCGCCCCTTCCCTGGAACTCGCACGCGATGCGGCCCATAAGCTCGTCCTCGAATCCTTCCATGTCGGACGTGATGTTCCTCACGCTGGCGTTGAGCGCCGCGTGCATCACGATGCCCGGTATCGCCACGATGAGCCCGACGACCGTAGTCGCGAGCGCGGCGGATATCGACGGCGCGATCGTCGCCAGGTTCGCGCTGCCCGCGGAGCCCATCTCGGCGAACGCGTCGAGGACGCCCCACACCGTGCCCAGCAGCCCCAGCATCGGCTCGAGCGCGACGATCGTCGCGATGATGCCCATGCCGCGCTCCACGCGAATCTCCTCCTCGTCGAGCGCATGGTCGCAGGTGCCGCGCACCAGCTCGATCTCGCGTGCCGTGAGCGCCGCGCCGGTCGCGCCATCCTGCCTCCCGACGAGCAGCGAGCGGACGTCCGGCGTCAGCAGCTTCAGCAGTCGCTCGCACGTCACCTTGTAGATGCCCTCCAGCCCGTTGGCTACGGACGGCCTGCGCTGCAGGTAGTACTCCAGCACGTCCTGTCCGGTCGAGAAGTCGCGCAGGAACCGCCGCGTCGCCATGCCGACGAAGGACAGCTCCTTCCACTTCCCTATTATCGTCGCCAGCATTATTACCGAGCCGACGAGCTGAACGACCACGACGATCTGGCCCATTAGGTTTGAGCCGAGGAATCCGTTTATCAGTGAGTTTGCGAGTATCATTGTTCTTCTGCGGTTTGTGTTGTTGACTTTCTTAGTTGAGATGAAACTATCTGTCCCTCCGGAGGCAGCGCGTCGCGCCCGAGCCCGCATTCCGCCAGCACCTTGTCCGTCGTCTGGAAGTGCGCCTTGCAATGGTTCATCAGCCACTTCGCGCCGTGCTCGCGCACCATCTCGGCCGCAAGCTCCCTGACGCGCGGGTCCGACGACCCCGCCGGCACCTTCCTCTCCCTCTCTCCGTCCTCGTTCGGCGGACCGAACACCTCCGTCGTCATGTCGGCGATGGCCCTCAGGAACAGCTCCCTCGCGATGACGGACGCCGCGGCGACCGCAATGTCGCTCTCGGCCCTGTGGCGCTGCTCGACGACGGCCTTTCTGCCGCGCTCCTTGAGCGCCCGCCGGATCGTCGCCTCCGTCGGGGCGAACTGGTCCACGACGACGCGCGGGCACTCCGTGCGCTTGCACAGCAACTCTTCGATCGCGGTGCCGTGCGCCCAAGCAAGCATGCGGTTGATGTTCTTCATCTTGGCGTACAGCCTGTTGTACGCGGCGGGGCCGAGCTTCACGACCGCATACCCGTCCGGCCCGAGCAGCGCGCGCAGCCGCGCACCGACCGTCAGCACGGACTTGTCGGACATCTGCTTGCAGTCCTTCACGCCGAGCTTGGCCATCTCTTCCGAAAGCGCCTCGTCGGTGTACGCGCAGCACACGACGAGAGGGCCGAAGTAGTCGCCCTTGCCAGACTCGTCGCTGCCAGCGTGCGGCGCGAACAGCTCGGGCGTCAGCTCCTTCTCGTAGCCGAGCGTCGCCGCGCCGAGCACGAGCGGCTCGAGCTGGAACAGCACGAAGTCCTCGGCCTTCGAGCCCTGTATGCACAGCTTGCGCCTGCCGTGCTTCTGCTTTTCGTACAGCGTCGCGTTGAAATGGTCGCCCTCGATGGAATACAGCGAATACGGCACCTCCCGCCTGCGGTAGTTGCCGTTGACCATGAGCCCCAGCAGTATTTCCTGCTGGTCTTCGGTCAGCTCATAGGTGTAGCTGGTCTTCTTTGTCGTCGTGTCTTCCATTTTGGAGTTTGTATTATACCATATTTCCGCGCGCACACACCATCGACAGTCTCCCTTGTCTCACTTTTCCATATACTACTCGCTCCCCGAGGCGAAATCTTACACGGGCGAGGCAAAAAAGAAATGACGCAACCCAAGGCGGGGAAAATATGGTATAATACGCGCCAATGAACAAAGAACTACTGCTTCGACTTATTCTCGGACTTAGCGGGTGCCGATCCGCTGAGGAGGTTTTCGCATAGAAAAGAGAACCGAATCAAAGAGCACCCTAAACAAAGCGGATCACCTGCGGCGGCGGTCCGCTTTTGCGTTGCCGCCGATCGACAACCGTCTCAAACAACTTCAACAACCAACTTACACACAATGAACTCGCAGAACAAGAAAGACAGCAAGAACAAGGCAGGCTCGCGCATCCGCGCATACCGCGAACGCCACGACTGGAGCGTCTACGACCTCTCGCAGAGGTCGGGCGTCGACGAAAAGACGATAAACTCGATCGAGAAAGGCGAGGTGATGCCCGCGCTCGGCGTGCTCGTCAAGATCGCTCGGGCCCTCGGCCAGCGGCTCGGCACGTTCATGGACGACCAGTTCAAGCCAGACCCGATCATCACCCGCGCGGCGGACCTCGAGGCCAAGAAGGTCGCCGGCGAGGGGATGAACGAGCTCGGCTACGCGAGCCACTCGCTCGCCATCGGAAAACCCGACCGACACATGGACCCGTTCCGCATCGAGTTCGAGGCCGACGGCGTCGACACCCTCTCCGCCCACGAAGGCGAGGAGCTCATCATCTGCCTCGCCGGCGAGGTCGAGCTTTCGTACGGCCCGGACAAGACGGTCCTCAAGGCAGGCGACACCGCCTACTACAACTCCTGCGTGAAGCACGGCCTCAGGGCGCTCGGCGGCAAGCCCGCGTCGATCTACGGCATAGTGTTCGTCCCAGCATAAGGAGCCCGCAGCCATGTTCAAGCTGACAGATCCATTCGGCAGCGCCCCTTCCAAGGCGCCGTTCGCGCAGAGCGTGTCGACGGGCGTTCCGTGGCGCAACCTGCCCATCACGCGCGAATACACGCTCGGGCAGCTCCTCGACCAGACGATCGCCCGCTGCGGCGAGAACGACGCCGTCGTATACGCCGACCGCGACTACCGCCTCAC
>JAEEGL014869691.1_pt1 | contig 12221 bp, 7 predicted proteins | sample 9134231 | NCBI WGS metagenome assembly JAEEGL01 (sample SAMN16246548, study PRJNA631951) | gut metagenome | biome: gut microbiome; feature: rumen; material: fiber-attached | host: Bos | place: Iran: Karaj | collected 2018-10
TATGAACAGGATGATCTCACCGTCCGAGTTCTTTACATCACCCAGAACAGCCTTTAAGCGCTCCTCAAATTCGCCCCTGTACTTGGCTCCGGCTACCAGAGCACCTATATCGAGAGAGAATATCTTCTTATCCTTAAGGCCCTCGGGAACATCTTCATCGGCTATTCGCCTGGCCAGGCCTTCAACAACAGCTGTTTTCCCGACACCGGGTTCACCGATAAGTACCGGATTGTTCTTGGTCTTACGGGAAAGTATCCTTATAACATTCCTTATCTCTTCATCACGTCCGATGACAGGTTCAAGCTTCTGTTCTTTAGCCTTTCCGACGAGCTCGGTTCCGTATTTTTCAAGCACATCATAGGTGGCTTCGGGATTGTCGGATGTTACTCTCTGATTGCCCCTTACACTTGAAAGTGCCGTAAGGAAGCTCTCTTTCGTGATACCGTATGTGGCAAACAGTTCCTTTATTGCCCTGTTGGGATACCTGATCATGGCAAGGAACAGATGCTCAACGGATACGTATTCATCGGACATTGCCTTCGCTTCAGGCTCTGCGCTTATAAGCACCTTATTAAGATCCTGGCCGATATACGGCTGTCCGCCCTGAACCTTGACTCTCTTTTGGATAGCCTCCTCTGTTCTTTTAAGGAATTCATCCGGGTTAATACCCATTTTCTCGATAAGACTGAGTATCAGACTGTTATCAAGAGTAAGCAGAGAATAAAGAAGGTGTTCCTCCTCAATCTCCTGGTTGCCGTACTCCAGTGCGATCTTATCGAGATTCTGTACAGCTATCGTAGACTGCTGTGTGAATCTGTCTATGTTCATACTCCTGCCCTCCTTTGCGGTAAAGTTCTGTATAACCTGCGTTTTTTATCTGATGATTAAATAATTCACCCGAAAACGACTATTTTCATATGTCAGCATGATAGTACTACTCGTTATTAGCACTGTCAATCGTCGAGTGCTAATCTTTTTATAAATTTTTCGTAAATTTGGATCCGATCCTGCTGTTTTTTACTGTGATATCGTTTCAAAACCCGTTTGGGGACAACTATTAAATCAAGATTTATCGTTTTGCGAACCGCAGTATTTATGCGGATCTTCTTAATGTTTCAGGTCGATCACGCAGTACTTTCCGGCTGTTTTAAGAGCGTTCGTTATCTCTTTTGTGATCTCGCTGTCATAAATGCCCGATTCGGCCATAACTTTGGCGTCACTTGTCAAAATACACATGTGATCGCTCCCGTAATATTTGTTATTTAAACTCTCCGGAGTGTCTTCCGGACCTATAAGCCCTTCGATCACATCCGGTCTGTAATACAGTGATCTGAAATCGAGATTGCTGAATATCACAACACTCTTTTGAGGGATTTCGGCATAATCCTCATCCCAGTTCATCTTTATGATGTCGTAATAGGCTATTGAATTGCCTGAAATATGGTCCGAAGCATAGCTGCAAGAGATGACGATCAGGAAGGCTCCAATAAAGAATCCCACAGTTTTAAGTATCTTTTCGGATCTTATATCCTTAAGGATAAGTCCTGCAAGACCCAGCGTGAAAAGGAATGTAGCCGGAGCGAAGAACCTGTAATAAAATGTATCCATTGATGAGAAATACCTGATCACAATGAACATTCCATAATAGATAACAGATGTCATTATAAGGACCGTTTCTCTTGAAAAACCGCGTATTCTCGGCACTGTATAAAGAGCGACAACCACGAGGATGACCATAATAAACAGTGCTTCCATCACAGGTTTCAGCGTGGCTATATAAGCAGGAACATCCGTATGGAAGATATTGAAGAATTCCGCAACAAGGGCCTTTATAAGGTCGTTGGTGAGTGTAACGTAGTCATCCCACCACATGCTCCTTGATACTCCCGAGGGCATTCCGTTCCTTATCTTGTTATTTATAAGGTAGAGCAGGCACGTAACGCCCGAAACGCCGCAGGTAACTATAAGTCCAAGTACCCTGCCGCCAAGCAGTGTTTTGATGACCGGCCATAAACCCCTCTTATCCGAAGAAGCTTCCTTGGCGTTCTTCTTTTCTTTGATAAGACCTGAAATACGTCCAATGACCAGAACGAATATCGTGAATGCAGCGACTCCGAAAAGGAACATTCCGAAGTATCTCGTAAGGAATGCAAGCAGCATGAAACACCCAAGGAATATATAGTCCTTTATCTTTACGCTGTCGCTTTGTAAAATCTTTGAAAGTGTCAGGGCAAAGAGCAGGATGAATATTATAAATGGAAGTTCGCTCCACGAATACCAGTACAGATACATAAGTCCGAGGTTTGTTGCACAAAGCGCATATATCCATGCTTTTCTGCCATATTCGGCACGAAGTACCGCTAGGAGTATCCCGACAAGGATCATCGAAAGGACCTTCGATGCAACATAGACCTCAAGCCCTGTCAGCTTCATTACAAGGGCTATAAGAGCAGGGTAAAGGATCGGCCAGTTTGCAAACCAGCTGTCGTTATATCCTGCCAGAGCATCGTAATGAAATCCGTTCCCTGAAGCCAGGTTTACCGCTTCACGAAGATATCCTGCAGAATCGGCGCTTATGTTTATTCCCTCGAGATATCCGTTTACCCATATCGAAAGGCAGAATGTAACAAACATCAGCACCAGCAGTATCTCATTGCCGTATTTCACGATAAAGCTTCTGTCCAATATAAACGTAAAGAAGCCTGATACCCTGGAATATCCAAGCAATATAAGACATATTACAAGGATCGCTGCAAGTACAGTGATCACTCGTGAATAATAGAATGTATCCCCGTAAGTGAGGGCTTTATCCGATATAACGCCCGTTCCGAGCGATATTCCGCAGTCAAGCTCCTTATCGCCGTTAATGTCATCCAGAAATACCCTCTCTTCAAACGGAAGCACCTTGTTAGTCGCATAAAGCTGCGTCTTTATAAAATACGGATCGCAATCGACAGGTTCTATGAGCAGTTCATAGGTTTGGCCGCTTTCAAAATATGTCGGAGGATTATCTAATGTGAACCACTCTCCGACCGAGATGTCCGATTCGGCAACTTCAAGATTCCACAGTTCCCCGGATCCGCTCATCATTGTAAATCTGACAGATCCGGTTCCGCCGCTCTCGGTATTTACCATTACAACATTAAAACCGCCAAGTGTAACACTGTCCTTTGCCGTCATCTTTACGGTCAGCATCCCGTCAGACCCCGGTTCCACATAGGACGGACTGTCAAAAAGAGGTGGGTTTATCTCCTCTGTTTTGTTGGAAACACCCACCTGTCTGCCAAGCAGCACCAGCATCACGATAGCTGCTGCCGCCGTTAATATACATCCTGAAACCTTAAATATCGTTTTTTTATCCACGATCTTTTATTCCTTCCAGACGTTTTTTTCGTGTTTTTTAAGCTTAAAAAGAATACTCAGAGCCTCAAATACGTTGCCGGCATTAAGACCCGAAGAAGAACCCGCATAATGTATCGGAACCTCAACACAGTTAAATCCCCTGCAGTAATATCTGACCTCGGTCTGATACATATGGCCGGTTGAAAGGACCTTTTCAAAATTCATCTTTTCAAGAACATGCCTCTGAAAAGCCTCATATCCGCTCGTCATGTCCTTAAGACGGGTTCCGAGCACCAGATTTGCAAGGATCGTTCCTCCGCTGCTCAATATCCTTCTGTATAGAGGAAGATCGCTTATTCCTCCTCCTTTGACGAATCTGGAACCCCAGACGCAGTCATAGCCTTCATCCAGTTTCTTTATAAATTCGGGCAGTGAGGCGGGATCGTGTGACATCCCTCCGTCCATCTCTATTATCCTGTCCGCACCGTCATTAAGAGCCTGTCTGTATCCTTCAAGATAACAGCTTATAACCCCCTTTGATTCCTTATAGTAGATCACCTTCATGCGGGGATTGCCCTCGGCTTTTTCACGCAGTATCTCTTCCGTACGGTCTCGTGAATAGTCATCTATTACCGGATAATAATATAGATTTTCATATGGCAGCTGCATAATTGTATCAACTACCTTTGCCATGGTCGCTTCTTCGTTGGCGACCGGCATCACTATGACTGTTTTGGGTGTATTGCCTGACTGTTCAGTCATGAAATGTTATTTCCCTTCAAATACGGGAGCAAAGATCTTTTGGTATGTGCGGTACTTGGCAAGTACTTCAGGCGTCTTCTCCCTTATTATGCTTACGGCATCCATATTGCCCTTTTCAACCTCGTGGCCTGCAAGTTCAAGCTCATAAGCCATGTCTCCAAGCTTCATAAGGCCTACGATCCTTGATGAACTCTTAAGCGCATGAACCTTTACTGTATAAAGCTTGTAATCATCGGATTGTGACAGAGCCTCGATCTCGTCGGCATCGGCGCTTATACCCTCCCAGTAATCATGGAGGACATCCTCAAGAAGATCCATTGTCACGGTATTTTCCAAAGCGTTATCAAGTGACAGCTCGGGATCGTTCTCATAGATCTCGTCAACGGTCGATCCGTAATAAAGATCACCCTGTGTGTTTTCGAATTCACTCATCTTTTCACCCTTTACCTTTTAAATAAACGTTTTAAGTGTTTGACCGGATCAGTCAAGTTTTGACTTTCCGGTATAAAGTTCGTAATATCTTCCCTCATTCTTAAGAAGATCATCATGGTCACCGCGTTCAATGATGCTTCCGTGTTCAAGTACCATTATGGCATTGGCATTTCTGACAGTCGAAAGTCTGTGGGCTATGACCAGTGTGGTCCTCGTAGCCATGATCCTGTCCATTCCACGCTCAATATGTTTCTCTGTTCTGGTATCGACCGAGCTTGTCGCTTCATCCAGGATAAGGATCGGAGCCTTTGAGATCGCTGCTCTTGCAATATTTATAAGCTGTCTCTGGCCCTGGGACAGATTAGCCCCGTCGCCTTCAAGCAGCGTATCATATCCGTTTTCAAGACGCATGATAAAAGAATGGGCCGAAGCTACTTTGGCTGCTTCAACAACCTCTTCATCCGTTGCATCCAGTCTGCCGTATCTTATGTTTTCTCTGACCGTTCCGGTAAAGAGATGTGTATCCTGAAGGACCATCGCTATATTACGCCTTAAAGAATCTCTTTCGATCGCCGTAACAGGGATGGAATCCACGGTTATCGTTCCCTCATTTATATCATAGAATCTGTTTATGAGGTTAGTGACCGTTGTCTTTCCTGCACCCGTAGAACCGACAAAGGCTATCTTCTGTCCGGGCTTTGCATAAAGCGAAATGTCTTTAAGTACAGTCTTTCCTTCAACATAGCCGAATGTTACATCCTTTAAAGCAACAGCACCCTTTACTTCAACATAGTAGTTTGTATCGTCTTCTCTTAATATACCGCCGTCGAGTACAGCACGGTCCGAAGTGAGGAAATCAGCAGTTTTCGGGATAACATATACGCTCGTGCCGTCTTCTTCGGTTATCTTTACGGCATTTTCAACATCTTCCTTCTCAGGATCCGAATCCATTACCGCAAACACTCTTTCCGCACCGGCCAAAGCCGAGAATATGGTATTGACCTGCATTGCCAGCTGATTAAGAGGCATTGAAAAGTGTCTTGAGTAATTTACAAATACAGTAAGCCCACCGACATCGAAGCCTCTTGCCACGCAGAGGATGCCACCGATCGTAGCCGTGATCGCATATGATATTTGACTTAAGTTACCCATCACGGGTCCCATGATACCACCGTAAAATAACGCATTGATCTGTTTATTTCTCAAATCCTGATTTAAGTAATCAAACTCTTCTATGGCAGCATTTTCATGGTTGAAAACCTTTACAACCCTTTGTCCCTGCACGGTTTCTTCGATATATCCGTTCAATGTTCCGAGTGCTGCCTGTTGTGCTTTATAATACCTTCTCGAAAATGAAGTGATGAACTTGAGAGCCATCATGATGACCGGAATGGTAACTAGTGTTATTATAGTGAGCCGCCAGTTGGTATATATCATGAGAGCAAGCGTTCCCGTGAACTGGATGATACCCGAAATGAGTTGGACGATCGTGTTGTTCAACATTTCGGCAACAGCATCGACGTCATTTGTAAAACGGCTCATGATATCGCCGTTGGCATTAGTATCGTAATATTTGACCGGAAGCTCCTGCAGCTTATCAAAAAGATCGCATCTTAACTTCTTGATCGCATTCTGCGAAACTCCTACCATTATCCTGGCCTGGAGGTATTGTGCTGTAACTCCGCATACATATATAAGGGCCATGACAAGGATTCCTGAAAGGAGTTTTCCGACTGTCTCATTTTCATCAGTCAGGCCGTTTATTATGGGACGGAGCATATATGTAGCCGCCAGTGAAAGTACTGTCGAAGCTATAACACAGAAAAATACCAGAACGAGTTTCCATCCGTTTCCGGAAAGATAAGCAAAGAGCCTTTTTATCGTATTCGCGGTGTTCTTGGGCTTCCCGCCTATCATGGGATTGCCGGGACCTCTTCGTCCGCCGCCCGGCCTTGGACCGCCTCCGCCGCCCGGAGCTTTCTGCATATCCTTAAGGAGTTCTTCATCCGTTTTGGGCTTTAGCTTAAGTTCATATTTCTTCTGGAGGAATTCAAGTCTTTTCTGATCCATCAGGCTGTTTCCTCCTTATCCATCTGAGAATAATAGATCTCCTGGTAAGGAACACAGGACTTAAGCAGTTCCTCATGTGTTCCGACAGCCGTGATCTTTCCGTCATCCATAACGACGATCATATCCATATCGATGACCGATGATATCCTCTGGGCGATTATTATCTTTGTAGTATCGGGCATATTTCCCGAAAGATATTCTCTGATACGGGCTTCGGTAGCAGTATCTACGGCCGAGGTCGAGTCATCAAGTATCAGTATCTTCGGCTTTTTCATTAAAGCTCTTGCTATGCAAAGACGCTGTTTCTGGCCTCCCGATACGTTGTTTCCGCCCTGCTCGAGCAGATAATCGTATCCGTTTTCCTTTTCTTCTATAAACGGAGCTGCCATTGCATTTTGTGCAGCATCCTTAAGTTCTTCATCACTTCCTTCTTCATTGCCCCAGAGCAGGTTTTCTCTGATGCTTCCGGAGAAAAGTACGTTCTTTTGAAGTACCATTCCGACTCCGTCTCTTAAGTTCTGAAGCGAATAGTCCTTTACGTCTGTGCCGTCAACCAGTATCTGGCCTTCATCCGCATCATAGAGCCTCGGGATAAGTGAGACCAGCGTGGTCTTTCCGCTTCCCGTTGATCCTATGATACCCACATCGGTTCCGGCCTCTATCTTAAGCGAAACGTTATCAAGCACCGATTCTTCGGAATTCTTGTAGTATCTGAAAGTAACGTTCTTAAATTCTATGCTTCCTTCGGTCACTTTCTTATCCTTAAACCGGGCATCATCGTCGTTTATATCAACCTCGGTGTTCAGTACCTCGTTTATTCTACCTAACGACGCCATAGCTCTTGAAGACTGCATGAAGATCATAGCAACCATCATAAGAGAAATGAGTATCTGAGTGATATATGTGATAAATGCCGTAAGATCACCGATAGACATAAGGCCTGCAATGATCTGCCTTCCTCCGAACCAGACGACCGCAAGGGTTGTCGCATTCATCATTATCGACATGAGCGGCATTATCGTTATAACTACCCTTAAGGCTCTTAAAGTGTTTTCCTTAAGGTCCTCGTTGGATATTTCAAACCTTTCTTTTTCATGATCCTCTCTTACAAACGACTTGATGACCCTTATTGATGTTAAGACTTCCTGTACGTTTGTATTAAGCTTATCAAGCTTGTCCTGCATGGCCTTAAACCTCGGGAATGAGGTCTTAAGCACGATAACGATAAGGATTATCATGATGGGAAGGACCACCAACAGGACTAGTGCAAGCTGAGGATTCATGACGATCGCCATGATCACGGCACCGATAAGCATTCCGGGAGCCCGGAGCATCATCCTTAACATCATGTTTATGAAGTTCTGAACCTGAGTGATATCGTTGGTCAGACGGGTTATCAGCGAACCGGTGCTGAAATGATCGAGATTGGCAAATGACATCGTCTGGATCTTGTCAAAAGTATCCTTTCTCATATCGGAAGAAAAGCCTACGCAGGCTCTTGCGGCAAAATACGCTCCTCCGACTCCTCCGATCAGCATGAACACGGCAACAAGCGCCATCAAAAGTCCCTGTTGCAATATGAATCCGTAGTCTTTTGATGCAACTCCGACGTCTATGATCGTTGCCATGAGTTTCGGCATGAGTATCTCTCCCAGGACCTCAACTATCATAAATAAGGGTCCCAGGATAAAGAAAATAAGATATGGTTTGATGTATTTAAAGTACTTTTTCATGATCGTTTATTATTTTGCTGCCCTTCGGATCATCTTTCACATTTAAGGAAGTAAACACCGTAACCTTTAAGGACAGCACCGCCTCCGAAGTCGAAATTCTCTCCGGTTATAAGGTCCGTAGCCATTCCACAGCCAAAATCGGCATGTGCCGTAAATTCATTCTCGTCGGCATTTATTGCTACGAGCACTCTTTCTCCTTCGCAGGCCCTTTCAAAGATACACTGTCTGTTGGTAAGGACCAAACTTCGCATAGATCCGTAGTTAAGTGCCTTGCTTTCTCTCTTTGCCGCAGCCATTCTGCTTATTGCTTCACTTATCTCATTGAACTCGGGCTTATCAAAGCATGCTCTTAAAGCCTGATCGCCCTGGGATTTATCGCCCTGGGCACCCCATTCGGAACCGTAATAAACGCAGGGTATCCCCGGCATTCCGAACACCATACCGTATACGGGTATGATATGTGCGGGATTGCTCAGGATAGTCGCTATTCTCGTAACATCGTGGTTGTCGCAGAAGCTTAAAAGATGTGCTCCCCTTGCAACCGTCCAATCCTCCGGTCCGAAAAGACGAAGAAGTGAATGAACTATCTCAAACATGTTATAACTGTTAAATGCCGAATAAATGCCCTTGTAGCACTGATAATTAGTAACGGAATGGATGTTCATCTGACTTAACATCCTGCCGTATTCCCCGTGAAGGACCTCACCAACGAGGAAGAAATCCTCCTTTTTACTGTCAGTAAAGCTCCTCAGTCTGTTAAGGAAGCCCGTATCAAGGCAATAGGCAACATCAAGCCTTATTCCGTCGATATCAAACTCATTTATCCAGCCTTCAATTGCAGAGAATATATGATTTACAACATCATCATTATGGAGGTTAAGCTTTACGAGGTCATAATTGCCCTCCCAGCCTTCATACCAGAGTCCGTCGTTATAATTTGAATTACCGCCGAAATCTATCCTGTTAAACCATGATACATAGGGTGAACCCTCGCGGTTTTTAAGCACATCCTGAAAAGCCCAGAATCCTCTTCCGACATGGTTGAACACTCCGTCCAGAACAACCTTTATACCTTCCTTATGAAGAGCCTTGCATACCTTCTTAAAATCGTCGTTTGTTCCGAGCCTTACATCTATCTTCGTATAATCCCTGGTATTGTATCCGTGAGTATCGGATTCAAATATCGGAGAAAAATAGATCGCATTTATATTGAGTTTCTTAAGATGAGGGATCCAGTCGATGACCTTAAGTATCCTGTGTTCCAAAACACCGTCATTTTCAAAGGGAGCCCCGCAGAATCCAAGCGGATAGATCTGATAGAATACACTTTCATATGCCCACATATCATTTTCTCACTTTCCGGTTATTTTCGTATGTCTGTCGGCCATCGGCCAGGCAAAACAACCGTCCTATATTATATCATGGAAGAAGCACTTCCCGCATCTTTATATTGCATAAATATCCAAAAACACAATATATGGAGTTTTCACCATCCCGATATCGCCTTAAAACGCAAAATATTGATTTTTGACTGGTTGAGTCATTTAAAAAGGCTTCTGCCTGTTGACTTATCCACATGGATTTTTGACTATTCAGGTTATTTTTGTGTATACATTCATACCACTTTCATGTTTTTTTATGTTAATCGGGGTCATTTTATGCCGATTTCATGGGAATAATCCTCATTTTCCACAAAGTTATCCACAAATGACACTACTGTCATATGAATAAAATATGATGTCATTTTGAAAGTTTTTTCCAAAAATCGGAAATATGATCTTCAATTTTGTTAATATCCGTGATCATATAATTACCCCACTCGCGTGGAAAGAGCCTGAGATAATTCCGCTCGGTAAACCGTTCATCCAGAAGTACCACTATTCCGGTGTCTTCCACGGTCCTTATAACTCTTCCCGCGGACTGAAGGACTTTGTTCATCCCAGGGAACTTATATGCATAGTCATAGCCGTTAAGTCCGTCTTTATCAAAATGATCCTTTAAGATCTGCCTTTCGTTGCAGACCATCGGGATCCCTGTACCTACTATGATCGCTCCGATGAGTCTGTCCGCCTTAAGGTCGATGCCCTCACTGAAGATACCTCCTATTACACACATTCCGATGAGTGTCTCCTCATTCTCTTCGGCAAAGTTCTTAAGAAATTCTTCCCTGTCCTGCTCCCGCATCGCCGACTCCTGGATGAGAAGCCGGTCAAACGGATATTCGGATTCATATATTTTCCTTACATTGTTCATGAATGCAAAGGACGGGAAAAACACCATATAGTTTCCTTTTTTAACCAGGGTGATCTTCCTTATATACCCGGCGATCCTTCTGTATTCACTCTCGGAGCGCCTGCTGTATCTGCTCGTTACATCGGATGCAACAAACAATCCCCGCCTTTCGGGATCAAACACGGACTTTGCATATACCTCATAATCTCCCTCTTCAGCTCCGAGAAGTTTCTTGTGATAGTCGATCGGAAGGAGCGTTGCCGAAAACAGGATACTCGACCTGCCCCTTTGCATACAAAGCTTAAGGTTTTCCGCCGGATTGACGTTAAGAAGCTTTATCATAAACCTGTTATCATCATCAAAGTCCGTATAGATAACGTAATCCGGACTCAGAAGATCATAGATCAGCAGGAAATGGGACACTTCAAAGTAGAAAGCAAGGATGTCTTTCCTTACCGGACTGTCCTCGTTATCCTCGAGATAATCTTCTATATTGGAAGAAAGCCTGAGCAGTTTTCTTATAAATCCGGATATTTCGGGTTCATCTATTACATTTACGGTTCCTGACTTCCTCTTCAGTTCAAGGAGTTCCTTATTGCACCCGTCAAGTGACAGAGTTATTTTGCGGTCATGATCTTTGACCTTGCGCTTCAGCTCCAGAAAATCTTCCTTAAAGAGCACAGCACTGTACATATCCCGTCCGCGTTCAATAAGATTGTGTGCCTCATCAATAAGAAAAGCATACTCGCTTCGAATCCCTTCGATAAAAAAACGCCTGAGATATGCATGCGGATCGAACAGATAATTGTAATCCCCGATGATCATATCCGCGAATATGGATGCATCGAGTGCAAGTTCAAAAGGGCACACCTGATATTTAACCGAATACTTTAGGATCTCATCCCGGGAAAGATTGTCCGATTCGGTCAACAGAGCGTAAAGTGCTTCATTTACGCGGTCGTAATGTCCTTTGGCATATTCACATGAAACAGGATTACAATCAGGCTCATCCAGGAAACATATCTTATCCTTTGCGGTCAACGTAACTGATTTAAATGATAATCCCCGTTCCCTCAAGTGAGATAACGCCTGTTCTGCAACCGTCCTTGTGATAGTCTTTGCAGTCAGATAGAATATCTTTTCAACAAGCCCTTCACCCATGGCCTTTACAGAAGGAAATACGGTTGCCATGGTCTTGCCGGCACCGGTCGGAGCTTCGATAAAAAGCTTTCTGCGGTGATATACGGTCTGATATACATAGGTAACGAGGTCCTTTTGCCCCTCGCGATATTCATAGGGAAATTCAGTCTCCTTTATCGAGGCATCCCTTCGTTTTTTCCATTCAAACTCAAAATCAGCCCATTTACGGTATTCAAGGATGAGTTCATCAAACCATTCCTTCAGTTCATCAAATGCATAGTCAAAGTGGAAATACTTTATCTGCTCATTTTCGATATTACAGTATGTGATGCGGACCCTGACAGACTCCAGCGAATTCTGAAGTGCAAAGATATAGGCGTAGCACCTGGCCTGAGCCAGATGCACCTCATCATACTTCTTCATTCTGGTCACATCCCTGTATGTTCCCTTTATCTCGTCTATTGTGACCTTAAAGCCCTCTAAAGGATATTTCTTCTCATCGGCTGATGA
>JAEEGL014951981.1_pt1 | contig 12221 bp, 9 predicted proteins | sample 9134231 | NCBI WGS metagenome assembly JAEEGL01 (sample SAMN16246548, study PRJNA631951) | gut metagenome | biome: gut microbiome; feature: rumen; material: fiber-attached | host: Bos | place: Iran: Karaj | collected 2018-10
AAAGAATTAGTTTTAAAGTTCCTTCTCCTTGATGAGAAGTAACCGAAGAATCAAGGCCAAAATGAATGGCCCACCGCACAGCCGCCCTAAATGCCTGACCCTCAGGTCGCGGAGTGCCTTCTCCGAAGGCAAACGACAAGCGCCGCTCCGTGAGGGTCAAGCGCTTAGCCATCCCTTGCGGGCGCTTCCCCGCCCAGCGGCCCCTCCTCCCCGCCCAACCCAGTGAAGTGTAGGCGTTCCCACCCACGGCAAATGTGTGGAAAACAGCACATGTTCCATTTTGGAACTTATGGGTAATGATGGAAAACTGGTCGCAAGACCGAGTTGCGCGCCACTCGCACACGCGTGCACGACCGTTTCCTTGTCATCGACAGCCAAGTCTATCATCTGGGAGCATCGCTCAAGGACTTGGGAAGAAAACTTTTTGCCTTCAGCAAGATGGTGTTGGACAAGGACTTGCTACTAGGACAAGTAATCTGAGATGTCTGTTGTGGCTGGTATCAGGAATGAGGTCGTCCCTACGCAAGACACCAGCAGCCATGTCATGCCAACGCTGGCCCGTGCGTGGGCGGGCGTCTATGGCTGCGTCAGCCTATTTCCGTTCCTTCTCCTTGATGAGAAGTAACCGAAGAATCAAGGCCAAAATGAATGGCCCACCGCACAACCGCCCTAAATGCCTGACCCTCAGGTCGCGGAGTGCCTTCTCCGAAGGCAAACGACAAGCGCCGCTCTGTGAGGGTCAAGCATTTAGTTCGTCTCTTAGGCGAGCGCCCCTCCCATTTTGGCCGAGCCAACGCACCCAACCCAGTTGGGTTTTGGCGTTCCCACACACGGTGTCCGTAGTATCCACTTCCATTCTTAACGACAACACCTGCGCCCCTTACCGTCATGGCGGACAGGGATCCGCCATCTCCTGAGCGGCAAGGGAAAAACAATAAATACCATTTCAGATAAACGATAATTCTAACGTCCTTCCATCAGTTTATGCTCCACAATGAAATCGCGAAGGCGTGTGCGCCACTCTTTGCTTTGGAGCAGCACCCAAAGGTCATCATCGAAGCTGGCATAGGTAACGTTTTCTTTAAGCCAAGCCTTTGAAGGTGTCGTGCTCATTTTTTCCTTAGTTTTTAGTTGAAGATGCCAAAAACCATCACTGGACAAATGCCAGAAGGGATTGTTGATTTCTGTCGGCTTGTCGAATTGCGATTGTCGGGTATATTGAAGCATCAGCTTCATATAATGTTCCTCCAGCCACTCATTCAGTACGAAGCGATTGTTGGCGAACACACCCGATTCAATACCATCAATAAGTACAAGCATTAGGACAGGCTTGGCCACGATGACCTCACCACGGTTTTTAGCTTGGCGAATGCTCATGATTCTGTCCGTGTAGTGTGCGTAGCACTGAGAATAGTTGTAGTATTTGAGGGTGCGGTTCATGGTGTTAATACAATTATCTTATTTCTGGGAAACATAGCCTAAAACTATTTTCTAGGTATGGTTATATTTCTAGGCCTAGCCTTTCTTAGTTCTACATTAATATCGCTTGATGCACTAGACGCAGGTGTAAGCTCGCCAAAAAACAAGGGTATATCAAGTGCACCATTGAGACTCATTATTTCCCTTTCAAGTTTTTCGAAAGATACTATCGCCGCCACATCATTTGGTGAAATTAGATTTAGCGTTTTTCTGTTAGCAGCCAAGATGACGGCTTGTTGCATACCCTCTTTTTTGCACACCTTTATAGCATCTAGAATATCCGAGCCTAAACTCATCTGATGCCTGAACGTAATTCTGATCCACGTCCGTTCTTTAAAGAAATAGCCAGCCTGGCCCATCCATCCATTTGACGTAAAACGACTTGTGATGACTTCATTTAGATATCGCTGCATCCCTTTTGGGGCACTTTGGCCTAATTTCATTTTTGCTTCACGCTCAGCAGCAAATAACACAGATGCTTCCTTCCAAACATCATTTTTTAAGAGTTCTATCGCCTCTGTTGTTTCCTTTGTTAGTTGCGGCTTTACCCAAGGACATGCTAACAATCTTGTTTTCATAATACTAGCATTATTCAACCCAGTACGTTGGAGCGGGTTTTAATTCACATTCTACTGCATAAGATAGATCCAAACGTCTACTATTCGGCAACATGGGCGGATAACCCATTAATACATCTTCTCTATTAAGTTCTTCTTTTAATATGACCTTGGGGATACTTGAATGTCTCAACTCAATAGTCACGCCATCCTTGTTTATGGTAAAATAAGCAGGCCTTTGATTCAAATCTTTTACCACTTCTAAGCTATCATCACTGAATTTGAAATAATCCCAAATAATAGACTTCAGCGAGATACTTTCTGCCATCCCGCTTTTAGAAGTCAGACTATACCTAGCACCATTAGGCGTTTCGAACACTTTAACAATTCCTTCTAAATCAGTGTCAATCTGTTTGCTGTAAATAGAACATATTTCCATCAGGCGTTCTCTCATCAACTCGCTCTCTGTACCATTACCAGATTGGCTCCAAAGTTCCTCCAGTGCGGCTACTTGTTTTGAATTCCGTATCTCTAACAACTCCTTCAATCCCAAATTCTCATTGTCTTCTCCGTCCATGATGGCCTTCCTAATCTTTTTGGCTACGACATCGGGGAATTCTCCAATGGCAAGATTGCTATTCTCAAGACGTTTTTGGATTCTATGATACATGCGAGCTTCAATGCTATGAGGATACCAAACATTGTATACGACCACCTCGTCCGCAATTTGCCCTAATCGCGCGATACGACCAATTCGCTGTTCAAGTCTAGCAGGGGTCCAAGGAACATCCACATTTATCATAATTCTTGCAGCCTGGAGATTGAGACCCTCGGATGCGGCATCAGAACAAAATACGATTCTAATTTCTCCTGAAAAGAGTTCACATTTCAAATCGTTCTTATTGCACTGCTTTTCTTCCCCATTTGATACGATACAAGACTTCTCCCCAGTATAAACACCGTATCTATAGTATTTATTCAAACCAAGGAGATTGAATTCATTTATTAGTGCATCTATTGTGTCTGTATACCTGGAAAAGACCAAGACCTTATCCATTTCGCTAAGGCATTTTTGAGCAAGTTTGATGGATTCCAAAATTTTCAGGTCCTTACGTTCTTCTAATAACGAGTTTGCTCTTCTTAAAAGCGGAGTTATGTAAGTTGATTCCAATGCTATGGCCTGTTGTAATGCAGAAATATCAATCTTAGACAAGTCTACATTAAACGTGTCATCATAACCTTCATCGAGCAACTCTTCAAGATCAAAATCATCTAGTCCAGTAGGATTGTCCAGCATAGCAGTCCTAAGGCTAAGATAACGTTTCAAGTTTGCTTCCAGGCTTTTTATTCTATCTAAACGTCTTTCCAAACTCTTTTTGCATGAATAAAGGGAAGATGCAACCCTTTGTTGGTAACTGACGCGCACAAAACCAATGGAAATCTTTCTGTCAGGAAACAGAATTTCCTCAATAGAAAAGCATTTTTCGGTAAGATAGCTATTCACACTATCATAAAACAACTCGATTTCCATCGAATTAGGAATCGGGATTGGTGTCAGTTTGCGATTAGGAAACTTATATCCCATCTCTGAAAGAGAGCGCCTTGTATTCCTAACAGTTAACAGATGTGCAGGATGTAATAGGACTAATAATTGACGTATGGTTCGCCAATTTTCACGAACAAAGTTGGTGATAATCGTAGAATCCTGATTCTGAAGGTCAATAAGCTGAGTTAGAATTTGTTTTTGTTCGATGCTTAATCTATCAATAGAAGGCTCCATGTCTTCTATTGTTTTATAAAGCATTGACGCTGCACTATTCAAGTCTGAAAGACTAGGAAACTCGGAGCAACCAATTAAATCTAAAGATTTCATATAGGCAAGATTCTTTTGCCAAGACTTTGGCAGGCCAAGAAGCTTAAGCAATGAATGATATTCCCCGGCTTCCTTTTGCATCGGTGTTGCGGTAGCTAGAATTATATGTGGAATCTTGGTTGATACTCTTTCAAGCATCGAATAGATTTGTGTTTTTTTTGTACCATCGGAAATATCCCTGCTTACCCTAGCAGAATGAGCCTCGTCCAATATTAGCAGTTCTGGAAGGCATGTTCCTTCTTTTGAAAAAATGTCACCATTCTTTCCAGTTCCTCTTGCATATTGTGCAGACATTAAGATTATGTCTGGAGAGCCTTTTCCAATTGGATTTGCCGAACCAACATATCTTGAATTGTCGTATGAATCGATATATGACTTGCTGGCCGAATCAAACCTCCATACGTTCAATTTGAAATGCTCTTTCAACTCATCCTGCCATTGTTTAAGAACAGATTTAGGTGTCAATATTACTACCCTTTTCACATCACAGTATTTCAGCATAAAAGACATTGTAGCTGCGACCTCAAATGTCTTTCCCAAACCCACCTCATCTGAAAAAAGTACCCTGACTGGCCATCTGGATAGTGCATCAATCACAGCTCGCTCCTGATGTACAAACAGAGCAGGGATGTCACCGGAGACAAAGAAGTTTGATAACATTGATGAAGACACCTTGATTAAATCATCTTTTGCGGATTGATTTGTCACAGGATGGTCAGATGACCTCAACCCCTGTTTGATGATATCTGCAGTTTCCTCTGTAACATCCATTGTTATCACATTCTCTATTTTATTATCCCATAATGAATTAAAGAAGTCTTCTTGAACAACTACCGCAGCAGGTTGCTCCCAAGACTTTGCCACCATAACTTGCTCAAAATTGCCACCTAAACCTGAACTTGTCTCATTCGGGCTACCAATTGCCACAATCTTTTCACCTTTTTCATCTGTTAATATCAATGTCTTAGGGTGAAATATGCCTTCCCCTAAAACGTCAGCTGTCTTTATCTCAAGAAGATTATCTTCAATCATCCATGCAACCGTAGCAAGTCGTCTTTTTTCTAAGTTATCTTTGATTGATTCTATTCTTAGCCTCAGTTTTTCCCTTATCTCTGATATTTGATTTTCAAGGTATTTCTTCCTAGTCACAGCATCGACAAATTCTCCAGGGAAACTATGAATGCCAATAATCAGCCTCATCTTTCCATGTTTTCTATAAAGAGAATCTATTCCTTGGGAGATTGCCAATAATGATTCGACAGTATAAAAGCTTGTGACTCTATCATAGTGGACACACGCATCTATTGAAGGCAAAAGAAACTGTTTTAAAATGTCTTCTCCCTTGCCTGCATAGCTAATCTTAATGTCTATGTCTTTGAGTCCCATAATCACCTGCCGATAGCATCCAACACTTTGTCACACAATTCTTTATCGCCATCGATGCTATTGCGTTGGATGACGTTATTATCCGCCAAGTCATTCAATATGCTTATCACTACTTCTATCTGTCTTTCACTCAGCACTTTCCCCCTTTTCTTCTGACCCGCTACACTATATAAGAATTTAATTCTTTTATCTTCCATATTGAAGTCCTTGGCTTTATTTGCCAAATAGAACAAATTATCTCCAGTCAGTTGAGAGATAATTTGTTCTGGAGTCTCTCCAGCAATCTCTATCATCTGTTGAAATACAAACTCGCTGATAGACTCATTTTTGGGTCTAGAGGATGTTGATAATGCTTCCAAGGCTTTCTTAATCTCATCATCATTGCCGCTGGCCAGCAATGGCCATGTGGTCTTAGGAGGATTTGCTTCGGAAATCATCCTGATTAAATCACCATCGAGACTGCTCAACGATATGAATGCATCAAATTCTGACGGAGTAGCCTTTATATAGTTCGCAGTAGTTGCAATATCAAGTCCAACTGAATAATACGCATCAGAAATCTTGATTATCTTTTCTTCAAGGCTAAGGTCTTCATTTTCCCAAACCTTTTTAATTAAATCTAATATATCGATTTTATCCATAGTTATTTCATTGATTCGGTCCTTTGAGAAACCCATTCATTCCTGATTTTCAATGCCTTTCTTGAGTCGACTCCATAAACTTCAATAAGACATCGATATATAGCATCAGAAGTCGCTATTATTTTTCTAACCTCGCTATCTATCTTTTTGAGCCATAGTGGATGGTTTTTATATACAATTACTTGTAATTCCATAGGTTCCTGCATTATTTCGGGAATATAATCATATGGGCCAATGTCATGACCATCTTGTTCCTTTTCGACAAAGGTGATTTGTATTTCGTCCCCATCTTCCAGTATTAGCGACCGTTCACTTACAATAGTTTTTATGGTATTGTTTATGCTAATGCTTGGTTTAGATTCATCGTTATCATTGTCTTGATGATATGGCGCAGAAGTATCTACTTCCTCATCTACAATCGTATATTCCTTACCTAATTGTCCAATAATAGCTTTCTTTTCTGCAGGTTTATCTACATTATGATTTTTGCTCAGATTTCTTGAAGCGGAAACAACACCACTAAGAAAATCTCTCATATGGATGGCAACATATCTCCAATCTTCCGATTGCTGCACCCCTTGTTTATAGAAAGTCGCATCAAGAAAATCCATATTAACTTCACCGATAATACGGCTGGTCATCAAGTGTGCTGAAAACCAACTTTTATCATGAGTAAGGACAAGTTGCCCTCTACGGTAGATGTTGAATCCATAAAAACCGTCGTTATGCACCTGAGAATCAATTGCGACCCACCCTGTGATGTGATACTTGCCTCTAGGTCCAAACCTTTCGTCAATCATTGCTTTAGTCCCCTTAATGAATTTGTATGTCTTTGGCGTAGCTGGACGACTACCCGAGTCATCTATTATAGTAATGACATCACCTCCTTCGATGTGTCCTTTGAAGGCATTTCCCATATATTCAAGAACGGCGCTTACTGGAAAACCATCCTTGATTTTCAGTCTGCTAATAACGAACGCTGTACCATGAGTCGCTGTCCCCAGTGGAGATGATGCAGTAGGCTTTCCGTCTTCAATGGTAATATCCCAAGCATCTGAGCCTGAAGGACGAGTGCTATATTCTTTGATATCAAAGGATGTGTGGTACTCCAAATTTTCACCATATGGCCTGGTGTAAATCTCATAAAAGTCGCCTAATGTGGAGCAAGATGTCTTGAATCCCATGCCGAAGTGTCCTTTTGTTTCTTCACCCCTTTCTAGGTACTTAGACATATCTTCAGCAATGCAAACAGCTTTCTCCAGAATCTCGGAAGTCATTCCTTTTCCATCATCCATAACAATTATTCGATCATTCCTCATGTCAATGGAAATATGGAGCTTTTCCTTGTTGCACCTGGCATCAAAACAATTTGCCACAAGTTCTCCAATCGCTTCTTGCGGCTTTTGGTTCGTTGCTCCAATAGTCTCCATCAATCTTGGAGAAGGATAATTCTTAACAACTCTTTTTCCCATAATGTTTTTATGTTTTCTTTTGTTTATCAATCACGCTAGACATATAGTTATTGTGATTATCATCCTAATATTTATCTAAAAATTCTCCCCAGCAACGTATCTTTATACCAATACCTATTAAGTTTTACCATTTCATAGTTGGGCAAACTCTCCAAATATTCCAACTCAAACACTAAACGAGGCTCTTCATCTTTTGACCCTGGTTGTATCTCTGTTTTTTTGCCAATGCGGGCAACACGTATTAAATACAGGTCGCGTACGCCTTTCTCTTTTATATAAGGCATAAAGTAATAGAGCTTGTTGATGGACACAGTCGATGGAAACGTCTTTGCCTTGCCGGTATAATACACCTTTGTAGGTTCTTCTTTCAAAAAGTATTCTTCATTATCCTTTTTCACCAAGCCAATCAACAAATGCTTTGTGAGGTCAAGATCGTACTGTTTCTTCGGACAATTCACCACCAATGGCTTCTGCTCATCTGCAAACAATCCAAGGTCAAGCATCGGTTTGGCATCGCGGTTTGTAAAGATAGGGCGAGTAGACACTGGGGCTTCATCATAAATAAACTGATATAGGCTTTTACCTATCTGTTCAATGATGCCACACACTAAAGCATTACCCATCAAGAAAGCGCGGCGACCATCTGTCACCTCTGGATGCATCGTATGGTTGTCGGGGAACATATTCATGCGCTCTAGCTCAATAGGTAGCAACCTGCGATAACGACCCGACTTTGTCCTAATTACATGCTTGAAACGAGAAGGAGCTGTGCCGCCTTCTCCTGTGATTATTGTGCGTGACGGTTGGTCAAGATTATCGGGGAAAGCCATTCCTCCCTCTGAGAACACGTATTCGTAACCCTCTTTCGAAACACGATTGATTTTCTTGGCGCCCTTTTCGTATTGCCATTTAGGCAATTCTTCATCAGTGATAAAGAAGTCTTCTGGCACAAGGTTTTCATCCACAAGATTGCCACCCAATGTCTGTCGAGGTCCATCGTAAACGGGCTCTGCATCTACCGAATATACGTGACGATTCATCATCATTCCGGCGTTACCAAAAGGACTATCTTTCCCGTCTTTGTTGAAACTGGCAGAAACCTTCTGGATGGAGCCAATTATATCAAACTCTGAAGCAGTCCCTTCTTTGGGTCTAAACTCAAATGATTTTGCCATTACACCATCAAAAACCACCCAATCGTCCATTCTCTCTATCTTCCGTGCAACCACTGAGTCCATCTGGTATCCAACAATATATGTTCTGCGTCTACGCTGAGGCATGCCATAATCTGCCGCATTTATAACGCGCCATTCTACGACATAACCAAGATCTGCAAGTGAAGCCAGGATAATCGCGAAATCACGTCCACGTTGGGTTGCGGGAGAATTTAGCAGACGATCCACATTCTCGAAGAATATGTATTTTGGTTTCTTATCGCCTTTTTCCTGAAGGATACGGTAGATTTGCCACCAAAGCACTCCTTTCTTTCCCTCGATACCTCCAGAGCGACTTAATGTTGCGGCCACTGAATAATCCTGACAGGGAAAGCCTCCCACTATCAAATCGTGGTCAGGTATTTCCTCCGTTTTTACCAAATTAATGTCTTTATTAGAGTGTCCTTTCGTACCGAATCTTGCCATATAAACCAACGATGCGTCCTGATGCTTCGTTGATGGTTCCCATTGGTTGTTCCATATGGTTTCATAGGCATCTGAAGCGCCTTCAAGGCCAATGCGGAAGCCTCCCACACCGGCAAATAATTCTACTACTTTTATATGATGTTTAGGCATTTTCTAATTCCTTTCTTCTATTATCCACTATCTCACGAACATAATCATTATTGAACCAATAGCAGAATTTCTTTGCCCCTTTACCATCAGGTGTTGGCGCAAGGTCAACAGCCTTTTGAGCTTTAGGACGTACATGGAACTTCTTCTTATCCGATCCTTTCCACCAATATTCTTCTGAAATATGGTTTGCTAAAATGTTATTCTTGATATGCTTCCAATACTTTTCTGCCCATTCTAAGTCTTTTTGCGGCATTGTCCAGAAAAACACATCATCCAGCACATAGTCTTCCTCCCCTGCGGTTTGCTCCCTAAAAACCACAAACATAAATCTACTGGAATAAAGTTCATACAAGCGCGATTCTATCCATTCATCACACTCTGCAACCTCAATGTAATCAATGTTCTCAAAAGACATTGCCTCTTTGATAATGCCATTGGCCTGGACTCGAATCGTCTTCATGGTAAGACCTGCTTTGAGGAATTCCTCCGAGCGATTAACATTGGCACACTTCGCAGAAGCGGCAATCGCATTGGCAACCATTGCGAACTTATTCTTTGGATTGTTCGAGATGTCCACATTCTTTCGCTTTGCAATCTTTTCAAATTGCATATTTAAGAAGGGCCTAAAACGACTTAACAAAATATCATCAAAAGAGTGTTTTAAGAGTGCATTTGTGCTGACAAGTTCCGATTTTGCACCAGCAACATTAGAGACTGCATTTTTCCCACTTTTGGCAACATACTGCAGAACCGTACGCATATAGGCCATTTTGAGACTGAATGCTCTGCGTGGAGCATCAATCTCAGGATTGTAGGGTTGCTTCATCAAACTATCGCCCTTTTGTCCTTTTCGACAAGCTCCGAGATACATCGTGTCTCCTTCGGATAGCTCGTGAGCCTTCCCTTGTTTTATCTTCTCAATGATGATTTCGTAATCATGCTTAATGATTAACAAGTCTTTCTTTGGTAGCTTCCACAAAACGGAGAAGATGAATTCGAGGTCTAAGTTATCGCAATTCGACTGATGCAGATAGAAAAGCAAAAGCATCAATTGACATTTCAGATAGAAATGTGAATGCTCGAAATCGTCTTTCACTACTTCACAGTAGTTAATCATATTACACACAAGACGCTCTTTAATAAGATAGTCATCCTCTTTGCTTTTTTTAAGAGGAGTACATTTCAATTCCATTCCTGCTTCCGAAAAGTCGGCGCCAGCATAGTTATTTGTTTCTAATAAGAAGAAGATATTCTCCACCATTTGACCTAGGCTCCCCTTACCTCTTTTCGGCTCATAGTTTTCCCATACGAAGTCACGCAAGGTGTTACCCAGCAAGCCTTTGCTATATTCAAAGATACTTGTGGCGCTCTTTATGTCGTAAGGCAAAGTAGAATGCAATTGGGACATAAAACAAAAACTTTCCTAAATCTTAATTGCGGATTTAAACTCGCTACAAAAATATGAAAGATTTCCGAGATTTCATCGACTAGAATGAAAAAACACCAAAGGAATTTCTCCTTTCAGCAAAATACCAGTCCAATCATTCCACTTACCCGCAACACAATGCCCTTATCCCAAAATTTCCCTATCTTTGCGTCACGATTTCCATACATCAAGAGTGCGACGCGCACACCAACCGAGCTTAAGAGTTATGCCACGGTGGTCGAAATGATGTGAGTTAAGTATTAACTAAAATGATAACTTATGCACTACAACAGGATTGTTTTGAATGAGCCCCATGCCTCCGTCGAGGGCTTGTATGACGACAGGCTGAGCGGCTGGAGCATCGACGAACACTTCATCAACGAGGTGGTCTTTCGCTTGACGGACTGGCACACGGACTATCTGTTTCATGGCACACGGCACCCCAAGATCAGGACGGTGCGCTTCCCCTTCTCGAGGTTCATCGTGGATGCAGAGCGGCTGTGGGACGACCCGATGGACGACATCGGCCAGGGCATCATCTACCGCCACTTCGACGGCTACCGCCGCCAGGTGCCCCAAGACCACGAGGCCTTGCTGCTCAGGCTCTGGGAGCGCCACCAGCAGAAGCTGAAGCGGCAGCTGTGCGAGGGCGCGCTGCTGCTCGACTGCCACTCCTTCCCCGACGACATGGGTGACGTGGACGTGTGCGTTGGCTTCAACGACGACTGGTCGAGACCCGACAAAGCGCTGCTGGACTACACCGTCAACCTCTTCGAGGACAACGGCTACTCCGTCGGCATCAACTATCCCTACAGCAACTCAGAGGCCCCGGAGTGCGCATTCCGCTACCAATCGATGATGCTGGAGGTGAACAAAAGGGTGTATCTGGAGGGGAGGTCGCCTTACCTGAGGACGCATTGCGACAAGAAAAGGAGCGTGCGCGAGGTGCTCGGCCAGCTGATGGAAAGAGTGGCTGAGCAACTGGTTAGTGGGACTAACCACTTCATTTTGTTAAGACATAAAAAAAAACGCCTCCCCACAAGTCTTTCAGCTCATTGGAAGACTATCTTGGCATACTTATACCAGGCATTTCCTTCGCTCTTCCTTCGCTCTTCCTTCGCTCTAGCCATACTCAAAGGGTATGGTTGAGCGAAGGTAGAGCGAAGAAACAGTATGCCTAGAGTATGCGAAAGCCTATCCTCTTCTTCCCTTATTGCCGAACAAAGGAGACAAAAACTGCAGCCATAGATGCCTACTGGCTTTCTGACCACAGCTCGCCCGAAGGGTTCGACCTTTCCATGGTGACACACCCACCTCTAAATAAGTTTACACCCATATCTAAACTTTTTCTGATATGGGTATAAAACAGTTTAGATATGGGTCTCACGGAGTTTTACAGTACCCCTGTGTAATTGTACTGCTTTAGGTTGTCACTTTTACGGCCATAGATACCCTCCATCGCACAAACCCGCGTTGGCATGACATGGCTGCTGGTCTTTGCCGACGCCAATTACAAGAATGCCATGTACGGGAACGCCTACCCTTCACTGGGTCGGGCGGGGAGGAATGGCCGCCGGGCGGGGAAGCGCCCGCAAGG
>JAEEGL016587082.1_pt1 | contig 12221 bp, 11 predicted proteins | sample 9134231 | NCBI WGS metagenome assembly JAEEGL01 (sample SAMN16246548, study PRJNA631951) | gut metagenome | biome: gut microbiome; feature: rumen; material: fiber-attached | host: Bos | place: Iran: Karaj | collected 2018-10
AATGTCTCCTGCACCGCGTCTTCGGCTGCTGCGTGGTCGGACAGCAGGCCGAAGGCCAGTCGGTAGAGGCGCGCGCGGTAGAGGTCAATGATTTCCCGCAGGGCTTCCTCGCTGCCGCCGGCGACGCGTTGCATCAATGCTATGTCCGTTGTTGGTGCCATTTGCAGGTAATACGTCTTTCATGGGTGAAAGTAAAAACAGACCTGCAAATTTTTTAGTGGATGACAATCTCGTCGGTAAAGAGATAGGATGGCTGTCCGGGGGCGGGATGCCACTCGGGTAGCGGGCCGGGGTTGGGTACGACGACGCGTATCATTCCCGGCACACGCAGCGGCTTGTCGAACGTGATATTGCAGTGTTTCAGACGCATACCCGTCTCGCGCGGATCCATATCGAAATGCCGTTCTGCGGCTAGCGTCCACTCCCTGCCATCGCTGGATATGTAGACATTTATCTCGGTGGGGGCGAGTATCCAGTCGAAGGTGTTCTGCATGAAACGCATGGTGACTTCATGTATTTCCGTAGGCTTGCCGAAGTCGATGACGGCGTCGATGCTATCGCCCCAGTAGCCCTGCCAGTGTCCGTCGGCGTAGGTGATATTGGAACCGAGCTGGCCGTCAACGAGGGCATCGTAGCTACCACCGCTGTATATGGCCTTATAGGTGCTGTACTGCGTGTTGAGCTTTATCTTGGCACCCATGCCAAGATGGGAAAGCAGATACTGCTCCGATATTACACCTTCGCCGTAATCATTATAAGCTATGGCCTTGATGGTGGCAGAGCGCTCCAACGGGAACGGTCCCACATAAAGGGTAGATGAGGCGGTGGGCTCGGATCCGTCGAGGGTGTAGTAGATGGGGCTGTCGTTGTAGAGGGTACTCAGCTGAACCATCGGAGAACTCGGATCACTCTGATTATCCTGAATAATCCGAACAAAGACATGCCGGTCGAGTTCCAGCGCCTCGCGGGCCAGCTCGTCATACCTGTTGCAGACAATATATCTCTCATACTCGCCGTTCTCTTGATCCCACAGCCGCAGGTACTCCCGCTTTAGGTCGAAAAGCTCCTGCAGGTATTCTGCTACAGCATACGGTATCTTCTCGCGACAAAGGGCAGTGTCGCTGATATAGAGGCGCAGGCGGCATTTGTAGATAGTGGCCGAGATACGCTTCAGAGCATAGTGAGCATGTGGGTTGGCGGCAGAGTCGACTTGGATTGCATCAATCATGTGACCCACCTGCTCGATGCGCTCATGCATAGCCTGACCGGTATTGTCCGGGTTGAAGTTGAGCAGGGGTTCCATGAGGGCGGCGGAGGTGTACCAGTCGCCGACGGCGGGGTTGTACATCAGGGCGCCGACATCGTAGAGCTGTTGTGTAAGCGGGTACTTACTCCCCTCTCCGCTCGGAGAGGGGCTGGGGGTGAGGCTATAGAATAGTCTTTCGAAGTTCTCGTTGAACTGGCATTCGCGCCGGCGTAGTTCCTCGGGGTCGTTGCTCTTCAGCGGGTTCCAGGCCATCTCGGCAGCCCAGTACTGGGCGTGCCAGCTGTTGTCGAAGAGGGCTTCGCCGTTGTCGTCCCAGCAAGTGAGCATGGCGCCCTCGGCACCGTTGCGGTAGCCGTCGCGGTAGAGGTTGGCGATATTCTTGATGTAGCGTTGCGGAGTGGAGGTCATGGTGGCGCTGTGTCCCGTCGAGGCGGCCACCCAGAATGGATTGCCCTGCTCCTTGAAAGGACGTATCAGGTGCGTGAAGCTGTCGATAGGCTCGTAGGCCCACATTATGTAGGTCATATCCTTCGGCAGTTGCCGCATCATCGCCGGGTTCTTCCCCACGATGTCGCCCCACATGGCCACACGGGTACTGCCTGCTTGCTGAACAAGGTCGTAGCAACGGTTGATGAAGTTGACATACACCTGGTCGGCACCTTTACTGTCAACCAACTTCTTGGCACGCCCTGTGCCAAGTTGCTCGGTCTCGTCGCAGTTGATGATGAAAAAGGGCGAGTTGGGGATACGTTCATAAGCAGCCTTGATGCGCTTGCCGAGAAAGTCATATACAGCCTCGTTGCCGGGGTCGAAGTTGGCCTTGCTGTCCATCATGTACTGGTAGTACGGTACCCGCAGCGTCTTTTCGGCATGGGCGAAGAGCTGCAGGTTGATGACCTCGTCGGAATGCGGCCTGCATTCAGCCGCATAGGCAGGTGCAAGGTCGGGGAACTCCGTCTGGTACAGGGTATGCTCGGTGTAATAGTTGCAGAAATTGTATTTCAACGCGTGAAGCGTCTGCCACTGTTTTTGGCGGTAGGCGGCGTGCGGCACGGGGCCTCGGCTAATGTCATCCATCCACCCGCGGTAGCGGTAGGCAGGCCAGTCGACAATACGGACACAAGGCAGCACGTCGCCATAGATGCTGTGGAGCTGCGCCAGTGTGAGCCGGGCATTGGCAAGGCCTTCGGCTTCGTAGTATTCGATTGTGACACCCTTTGGCGCTATGGTCAGAATGTAGGCCTGCTCAACATTGGCCTGCACCTGTTTCCAAGGATACCTTTCGGTGACATAGGCATCGACCTCTACCTCTTGCACCTTCATGCGGCGTGTGTCCACGCTGTCCTTCTTCCACTTCCCTGTCTCAACAATCTGCGGCGTGGGTATAAGGCCGAGATTGACTCTTTCCTGTGCCGCCGACGACATTCCGACCGCAAGCAGCATTGCTAATATAATCCGTTTCATACCGATTTAATTTGGCTGCAAAGATACATAAAAAATCAAGATTAAGACAAAAAAAATGTTTTTTTTGTAAGATTTGACACCCCCGGGCGTTATATAGGTGTAACGAGAAATTAATCAATGATGACGCAAGACCAATTCCTGAACCGCATATTGCCACTGCAGCCCACGCTGCAACTGGTGGCCGAGAGGCTGCTGGGTTCGGCCGACGAGGCCGAGGATGCAGTGCAGGAGGTGGTGCTGCGTATGTGGGAACACCGCCGCAAGCTGGAGTGCATGGCGAACATTGAGGGCTATGCAATGAACAGCCTCAAGAATCAATGCCTCACCATGTTGCGTCGCCGCCACCTCACAGTTCCTGCCGAAGTGCTTGAGAACGTGAGCGACGACGACATCCGCCGCGAGGCAGCCATCACCGAGGAGCGCGCCGCCATGCTCGACAGCATGATGCAGCTTCTGCCCGAGGTGCAGCGACGCGCGGTGCAGATGCGCTACATCGACTGCCTCAGCCACGAAGAGATGCAGCGCCGCCTCGGAATGAGCAGCACCAACGTCTACGCCACCATATCACGCGCTGTAAGCGCATTAAAATCAATGAGCCATGGAAGATAAAGAATTGCAAGAACTGTTTGCCGCCAAGCGCACCGTCGAGGCAAACCGCCATCGACAGGAGAAGCTGGCCGAGATGATAACCGGCCAACCCAGCCAACCCGCCAACAAGAGCCGTCGCTGGCCGCTGTGGGCCACCTCGATTGCTGCCGGCATAGCCGTGCTGTTGATGACCATGCCGCAACTGTTCCGCAGCAATAGCACAGAAGAGCCACTGCTAGCCCAAACCCAAGAAATGGCAGTAATAGAGAAACCGAAAATCCAAATGAATGATTTTTCAACCCCTAGCATGACTAGTAAGACTAGTATAACTAGAAAAACTAGCGAAACTATCAAGACTAGCGAAGCTATCACCCCACCAGACCTCCCAGCCCCACAAGCCGAAGAGCCGATGCCCACCATAGAAAAGCCCCCAGCAACAACAGAAGAACCAGTTGCCGCCCCACAGAAACAGCAGAAGCGCATACACCGCCGCACCTCGACACGAATGGTCAACAGCGACAACACAGCTCCCGCCCCAAAGGTCAACTACCGCAAGGCAATAGCCGATGCCATCTGCAAAGAGGAGAGCAACACCATAACCCTGCACACAATAGAATTGTCATAAACCACAAAACATCAATATCATGAAACGCATAGCACACACACTAAAGGACATTTTAGCCACAGTCGGTACCGCCGTCATCCTCGTCATCACTCTGCTCATGGCCTGTAACGCCTCGGCTCAAGAAGAGGATATCTACGAGATTGAGCAGACCATCGACCAACCCTTCAACCAAATCTACATCTCCAGCGGATGGGATGCCCGCCTTGTCCAAGCCCCCAAGGGCAGCCCCACTCGCGTGGTGATGGTGACGCCCCACGCCGAGTTTTTTGAAGATGGCAACGAGCCAAACATCATCGAGGTGCAGCGCTTGAACAAAAAAAACAGCTGGCTGCACCTAATGCCAAACCAGTCTATGCCCAGCAGCACCGTCATCGAGATACACACCGCGCAGCCAATAGACGTGATACACCTCTATCGCGACGCACACCTCACAATAGGGCATTTCGACTTCGACTCCGTCTCCCTCAACATCGATGTCGACACCAGTGCCACCCTGGTAGTCGACACGATGAACAACCGCTGGAGCACCAGCTTCAACATCTACGACGGCACCCTCGACCTTCGGCACTTCTACGGGAAATATTTGCACATGTGGGCCTACGGTCATAGCAGCGTAACCTGCGGCGAGATACGCGCCACCCGCTTCTGGCAACGCCAGAGCACATACGCCAGCCTCAAAATAGACAATATCGACTCGGTGCGCCACCACCACGTCTTTCAGAACAAGTCCCTAAACCATGCCAACGGCTGGTTCCGCGTACTCAACCTCAACTTTGGCTTCAATGTCAGTGTCCCCATCGCCGGCACCGACGGCGCACGCCACGGCTCGCCCTACAACACCTACGTCGACATAGGTAGCGTATTTCTGTTCGGCTTCAACACAATGTCGCTCAACAGCAAGTGGAGCCTGGACTTGAACCTACAGGTTAGCAACCACTCCATGCTGCTCGACAACATTGTAAAAGTCGATGGAGACCGCCTGCTGCTCGACGACAGCTATGGTGCCATTGCTCCTAGGCAGAACCTTGAGTACTGGACCATTGGCATCCCAGTCCGTATGCGCTACGCCCTCGGCAGCAGCTTCAGACCCTATTTCAGGTATTGCTATATCGGCCTGATGCCTATGGTCAACCTCAAACAGACACTAATCACACAGACCCTCAACGAGAACAACCGATGGAGTAGGCATAAGGTCGAGGACCTCAACCTGCTCAACCGTTTCAACCTCCGTGCATCGTTCGGCATCAACACCAGCATCATGGGCCTCAACAACGTAGAGTTCTTCCTCGACCTGCTACCCACCTACAAGCCATCGTCCGGTGCACCGCAGACGAGGATGATGGGGCTGGTGTACCATTTCTAAACAAAAAAAGAGGCACCGGTGCTGGTGCCTCTTTTCATTTGCAGCCGAAATGCAGCTTTAGGTCTTCTAACTTCAAGCGGCGGTGGCGATCCCATATCTCGGTGATGAGTTTCTTGGTCGAGAGGGGGAAGTCGCTCTTCATCATCCAGTCGTAATACGACGGCTCCATTACGAAGATGTCCTCCACTACTTTGCCTTTATGCTTGCCGAAGTTGAACACCTCGCGATGCTTGGCATCATATCCGATATGTCCCACAAGGTCTGCCCATTGGTTGTTGGCGGTGAAAGCACTCAACAGTGCCACGTCGTTGACCACCGGAGTCTTCTGCTTCGGCCCGTGCGGGTCGTCATAGTCCACGCCCTGATAGCGGTCGAGCTGTGCCTTTAGCACCTCGTAGGTGGCCAGTGTGTCGGCGGCGGCAGAATGGGCATTCTCCAGGTCTTTGCCACAGTAGAACATATATGCGGCCTTGAGCGTGCGCTGCTCCATTTTGTGGAAGATGTTCTGCACATCAATCATGCGGTGCTGCTTAAGGTCGAAATCTATGCCCACACGCAGGAACTCTTCGACCAGCAGAGGTACGTCGAACCTGTTCGAGTTGTAGCCCGCAAGGTCGGCGTCGCCAATAAATTCGAGCAGCGACTGTGCCAGATCGCCGAAGGTCGGTTTGTCCTTCACGTCAGCATCGACAATGCCATGTATGGCCGTGGTCTGTTCCGGGATATGCACGGTTTTGCCCTCCTTGTCAACAGGGCGAACACGCTCCACGCGTGTCTCGCTGCTGCCGTCGGGCATAACCTTGTGCATACATATTTCGATGATATGATCCGACCCCACCTGCACACCGGTGGTTTCAAGATCGAAGAAGATGATTGGCTTGGTAAGGTTCAGTTCCATTAATAGCTCATTTCTTCATTGGCGTAGGGGTCTGACGACTCCTCTTCTTCACGACGGCCATTGCGTTCGGCCGAACGCTGCAGCGAGATGATGAGCGCACCCAGCATACGGGTGAGTTCCATCAATAGCTCGCGTGAGTGGTTGTACTGCTCCTCGCCGAAGATGTTCATGTTGTGTGCCACCTCGGTGTACACGACGCATTCGCGTATGGCGGTCTTGGCAATCTTCAGATAGTGGTCGAACTGGCTCTTGCTGCGGCTCGAACCTTCAGCAATGTTAAGGGCGATGTCGAATGCCGAGTGGCAGAACGACGCAGTCAGGGCTTTCTGACCCTCGGCCTCGGTGGCAGGCAGGTTCATGGTCACCCATGTAGCAAAGTCGGTGGCCTTGGCGTAGACCCTCAAGTCCTCGAACCGGAAAAAGCTGACAATACGTTCTTCTTGTTGTTCCATATTGTATAGTGTTTAATTTGGTTTATGGTTTATTGTAGCTTATAATAAGCTTTGATTAGACTATCTCGGCGAAATATTTCATGAACTGTGTACGCATGGCCACCGATGCCTTGTCGGTGGTGGCCACGGCCAGACGTCCGCGGAACTGCTGCAGATTGTCGAAGCCCTTGGCTTCCATCCAATGTTTCAAGCCGTCGTTCAATTCACGCAGATATTCCACTCCGTTCTTATACAGGCAGCTGACCACCTGCACCGTGGTGGCACCTGCAAGCAGCATCTTCACCACGTCGTTGGCAGTGTGTACGCCAGTCGAGGCGGAAATGTCGCAGCGCATCTTCTTGCCCATCAGGGCAACCCACCGCAGTGTGTTGTAAATGTCCTCGGGGGCGGAAAGGTATGACGCATTGCGCAGCTCCATTGTGTCGGTGTCGATGTCGACCTGCACGCTCTTGTTGAACATGGTAACACCCTGTACACCCATCCACGAGAACTGTTGCAGCTGGCGGGCCATGTCGGTGAAATAGGTACCAACCTTGATGCTGACGGGAATGGATATGGACTTGCGCATGGTGCCAATAATCTGATTAAAGGTGCGCTCCACATCGTCGGACGAGAGGGTGGTTTCGTAGGGCAGTATGGCCATGTTGAGCTCCAGAGCGTCGCATCCGGCATCTTGGAACTTCTTGGCATAGGTTATCCAATTCTCGTAGGAGTAGCAGTTGATGCTGCCGATAACGGGTATGCCGAGACGCTGCTTGGCATCACGTATCATACTGAAATAGCGGCCCATCGAGTCATCGGCCACATGCTGGGCTATATATTCGTAGCTGTCGCCGTAGTTGTCGGTAGGTGCCACAATGTGAGTGTTGCGCTTGATATCGTAGATAATCTGCTCTTCGAAGACCGATTTCAGCACCACGGCACCTGCACCGGCCTCCTCCATGGCGACCATTTTGTCGACATCAGCAGTCAATCCGCAGCTGCCGACAATGATTGGGCTCTTCAGTTCGAGACCCATATATTTGGTTCTAGTATCCATATTTTTCTTGTTTTTTCACTTGTCAATAATCGGTTGCAAAATTAAGTAAAATATATTTACGAAAAAAATTTTTCTTTATTTTTTTAACATTTATTTTCTCACAACACTGACAATCAACACATTCATTCGTAACCCTAAAAACAAAAAAAAGTCCCATACATTTACTTTTTTCTTTTTTAGATGGCCAATTCATAAAAAATGTGTAATTTTGCACGCGCAAATTTCGAGAAAAACAATAAAAGTAAGCAACGATAATGGAACAGAAAATCGAAGAAAAAAACACCGAGATGGGCAGCATCATCACCCGCTCGGAGGAGTTTATCAAGAAAAACGAGAAGAACCTCATCATCGGCCTCTGCGTCGTTCTGGTGTTCATTGTAGCCATCTTCGGACTGCGCCGCTGGTATTTCCAGCCGCGCCAAGAGCGTGCCAGCGCCGAAATGTACGCTGCCGAGCAGTGGTTTGCCCAGGGCGATTTCCAGAAAGCACTTGACGGTGATGACACCTACCGCGGCTTCACCAATGTCGCCTCCAGCTTCAGCGGCACCAAGGCTGCCAACCTCGCCCACTACTATGCCGGCATCTGCAACCTGCAACTCGGCAACTACGACGAGGCCATCAACCACCTTAAGAAATACAAAGGCCGCGACACCTTCACACGTCCGCTGGCCGAAATGGCTCTCGGCGATGCCTACATCGAGAAGGGCGACACCAAGGCCGCCGCTGCCGCCTACACCAAGGCCGCCTCGATGGAGAACAACTTCGTCACCACTCCCACCGCCCTCTTCAAGGCCGGCATGGCCTACCTGATGCTTGGCGACAACAAGAAAGCCCTCGACAGCTTCAAGCAGGTCAAGCAGAACTATCCCGAGAGCACCGAGTACGCCGAAATCGACCGTTACATAGCCATTGCCGAAGCAGGCAAATAATAAGTTTACGAACAACCCCACAGCAGGGCACCGCGGTTGCGATGCCCTGCTTTTTTTTCTACGACAGGCAATATTACGTGCGGGGGCGCGTTAATAATTATTATGAATATTGCAGCATTGGTTTCGGGGGGCGTGGACAGCTCGGTGGCAGTGCATCTGCTCAAAGAGCAGGGTATCACTCCAGACATCTTTTATATCCGCATCGGCATGGAAGACGAGGAGGGTTTCATTGACTGTCCAGCCGAAGAGGACATTGAGATTACACAATGGATAGCTAAGCACTACGGCTGCCGCTTCGAGGAGGTGAACCTTCACCGCGAGTACTGGGACAACGTGGTGAGCTACACCATCGAGAGTGTCCGCAAAGGCCTGACCCCAAACCCCGACGTGATGTGCAACAAACTAATCAAGTTCGGTGCCTTCGACGACAAGCGCGGCAAGGATTACGACCACATTGCGACAGGACACTATGCGAGAATTGAAAATGTAGAATTGAAAATTGAAAAGGCTGACGCATCCGACAATTCTCAACTTTCAATTTTCAATTTCCTTGCCACCGCCAAAGACCCCGTCAAAGACCAAACCGATTTCCTTTCTCAGTTAGAATACAAGCAGATACAGAAACTCATGTTCCCCATTGGGGATATGATGAAGAGCGAGGTAAGGGCTGTTGCGGCTGCGGCACATCTGCCCAGCGCCGACCGCAAGGACTCACAGGGCATCTGCTTTCTGGGCAAGATAAACTACAACGACTTCCTGCGCCGCTACCTTGGTGAAAAGGAGGGCAAGATTGTGGAGCTCGAAACAGGTAAGGTGCTTGGCACCCACAAGGGCTACTGGTTCCACACCATAGGCCAGCGCAAGGGACTATACCTCAGTGGCGGCCCGTGGTTTGTGGTACGCAAGGACATCGAAGAAAACGTGCTGTATGTGAGCAACGGCTACGACCCCGACGCAGCACACGGCAACACTATGAAGCTCATGGGCTTCCATACGCTGACACCCATCGATCTACAGCTTCCGACAGACGTTAAGTTTAAGATACGCCACGTGCCTGAATTCCACAGCGGAATGCTGCACGACATCGGCGACGGACTGGTGCAGATTGACAGCCCCGACCGCATTCAGGGCATCGCCGCCGGACAGTACGCCACCATCTACGACCGCGACGCGCACCTTGTGCTGGCAACGGGCATGATAATATAATATTTATGAAAAAGGCACTAAATCGTCTGGTCGGACTAATTGCAATGATTGGACTAGTCGGACAAATTCAAGCACAGGTCTCCCCTCTTCAATTCGGACTGCGCGAGGCTACCGATGGTATTGGCCGCTACCGTGCCTTGTATATGGCTCATACTACGGCACTGGAGACAGGCGCAACGGTGGACTACAGCGGCATCGACACCTTGGAGCTGGAGCTGCCTGAAGATTTCCGCAGCATACCTCTCGGCCGCGAGACCGACTTCAAAGGGCTGGTGCTTTACGTCACCAACAACTCACGCCACGGCGCATTGTTCGAGATGTCAACGAGCACAGCCCCAATAGAGTTGGACAAAGCACTTGTGGACAGTCGTCACTTCGACAGTGTCCCTGAACTTGCCGAGGGCTGGCACCTGCTCATACTCAACGACAAGAAACCCTGGACAGAACGCCGGGGCTACGGCTACAAACAGTACCGCGCCGACATCATGGTGGTGCATGACGGCTTGGGCATCAATGACCCCATCGCGCCTTGGAACACCGACTCGACACTGCTCAAAGCATCGTACTGCCACATCGACACCGCCGCCAAGTTTTTCCGCAACCTCACCATGCACCGTACCAAGGACTGCACCTACCGCACCAACTGCCTGTCCGTCAGAGGTCAATACAATGTATGGATTGAGAATGTACGCGTCACCACACCGAAGAGCAAGATGATTGCCGACGGTGTCTTCTCGGTATCTAATTCTGCACGCATCAACTTCTTAGATGTCACTGTCGACGGCACCTATTCGGGCTACGGCAGCACCCGCAACTACGGCTATGCCTTCTCGATGAACAACGTGTGGTTCGCTCATTTCCAGCGCGTCAAGGCTCACGGCAACTGGGGCGTGTTCGGCACCAACAATATGTCGAATACACAGCTGTTTGACTGCGACCTCGACCGCTTCGACATCCACTGCTACGGCCGCGACGCGTGGCTAGTCCGCTGTACCCTGCGGCAACGTCAGACGCAGTTCTCGTCCATGTACGGCACCGTGACTTTCGACTCGTGCAACTTCATCGACTGCATCCCCGTTCGCATACGCTCCAGCTATAACGCCTACACGCCGTTCGACATCGTGATGCGCGACTGCACTTTCGAGCTGACACCGCGCTACCACTCGCTGGTCAACGTCATGCTGCTCGACACCGCCGACAACCCGCGCCCCGAGCTGAAAGAAAAGTGCTGGCCCAACCTGAACGTCATAAACATGACCGTTGTGGTGCCGTGGACTGTCGGCGCGATAAACCTGTTCCACCCCACCGGCACCTTGAAGGAGCTGAAGAGAGAGTTCGAATACATCAGCGATGTGGAGGTCTACAACCTCCAGATGGTGCGTCCCAACGGCAAGAACAAGGTGACGATACCGCTGAACCTGTCATCCCGCAAATTCAAGACCGCCAACAAACTAAACTACACCGTAGAATAATGCAACTCTTTTATTGTAAAGACATAACACCCAAAGGCTACTGCACCCTCGATGCCGAGGAGAGCCGCCACGCCGTGCGTGTACTGCGTCTGCGCGAGGGCGACGAAATCAACGTCACCGACGGCCGTGGCAACCTCTATACATGCCAGATTGTCGAAGCCAACGACAAAGCCTGCAGCCTCTCCACTCTACACTCTACACTCTCCACTCCACCCTCTCCACTCTCCACTCCTAGTTTCCATCTTGCCGTGGCTCCCACCAAGAACCCGTCGCGAATGGAGTGGCTTGTGGAGAAGGCCGTTGAGATGGGTGTGGCGGAGATAACCCTGCTGCAATGCGACCATTCAGAGCGCACCTTCCTCAAGACCGAGCGTCTGGAGAAGCTGGCCGTCAGCGCCATGAAGCAGAGCCTCCACCTCACCCTGCCCCGCATCAACCCCGCCGTCAGTCTGCGCGACTGGCTCACTGTGGACGATGTTTCGAACGTCGCCACACAACGCCTTATCGCCCACTGCGAGGCCAACAAGCCACGCACATTGCTGCACGAAGCCTTGCAGGCAGGTCAAGACACGGTGGTACTCATAGGCCCCGAGGGCGACTTCTCGCAGGAAGAGATAACACTGGCATTGGAGAAAGGGTTCACGCCCGTAAGCTTCGGTAGCGCTCGCCTTCGCACCGAGACCGCCGCACTCTACGCCACGGCAGCATTTAATTTTATAAACGAGAAATGAAAAAGACAGTAAAAAAAAATTGGCCAGTGGTTAGTGGTCAGTTATCGGTTAGGCTGGCGCTATTGATTTGCATCGGCGCATTTTTCAATTTTCAATTTTCAATTTTCAATTCTTCATATATTCTCTCCGCCTGTTCCTGGCTGCAGTCGGCCAGCCGGTTCAGCCCGTCCCTGAACGCTATCGCCGG
>JAEEGL016990224.1_pt1 | contig 12221 bp, 13 predicted proteins | sample 9134231 | NCBI WGS metagenome assembly JAEEGL01 (sample SAMN16246548, study PRJNA631951) | gut metagenome | biome: gut microbiome; feature: rumen; material: fiber-attached | host: Bos | place: Iran: Karaj | collected 2018-10
AAAACGTAAAAAAGAATTCACAATTGTTTCCGCGGCGACTTGTTTACGCCAATCACCTTGACAGGCGATCACCCGCCGAGTATAATACTTTCAAATCAATCTACAAAGGATCGCAAAGTATGAATTCTCCCGCAGCAACCCTCTCCCGCATCGCGCGCGCCATGACGGCGGACGGCAGCGTGCGCATCGTCTGCGCCGACACGACCGCCATCGTCCAGCGCGCGCATACCATCCACCATACCGCCAAAACGGTCACCGCCGCGCTGGGACGCACGCTGACGGTCACCGCGCTGATGGGCGCGCTGCTCAAGGACAAGACCGATACCCTGACCCTGCAGCTCAAGGGCGACGGTCCGATCGGCACCGTGATCTGCGTCAGCGACTACATGGGCAACGTGCGCGGCTACGCGCAGAATCCGGACGTCGAGCTGCCGCCCAACGCGCAGGGCAAGCTGGACGTCGGCGGCGCGGTCGGCCGCGGGTCGCTGGCCGTCATCCGCGATTTCGGAAACGGGATGCCGTATATCGGCGTCTCCGAACTGGTGACGGGCGAGATCGGCGACGACATCTCCCAGTATTTCGTCACAAGCGAGCAGACGCCGACCGTCTGTGCGCTGGGCGTGCGCGCCAATACCGACAATTCCTGCAAGGCGGCCGGCGGCTTTCTTCTGCAGCTGATGCCGGGCGCAAACGACGCCCTGATCCCCACGCTGGAAAAGAACGTCACCGTCCTTGGCTCCGTCTCGAAGCTGATCGAGCTGGGACGCACGCCCGAGGAGATCATCGCCATGGCCTTTGAGAGCGTTCCGTTTGACGTCTTCGATTCCTATGCCATCGAATACCGCTGCACGTGCAGCCGCGATAAATATAAAAACGCGCTCGTCGGGCTGAACGAGAAGGACATGAAACAGCTGGAGGAGGACGACGTGCCGATCGAAACGGAATGCCGCTTCTGCGGCAAAAAATATACCTTCCCGGTCTCTGAAATCCTCACAGCGCGAAAGGAGCGTCAGAAATGAAGCTGCATTTTCTCGGCACCGGCGCCGCGGACTGGGACATCACCCATCCGCAGAAAAGCATCGATTACCGCCGGTATTCCAGTTTGCTGATCGACGATCGTTTGCTCGTCGATCCCGGCCCGTGCGTCTATGAATTTGCAGAAACGTTCGGCTATCCGCATCTTCTCGACGGCGTCGGGACGGTCGTCAACACACACCGCCACAGCGATCATTATTCCGAGAAGACACTCGGGCGGCTGGGCGTGCCGCTGACGGAGATCGGCGACATGGAGACCGTCGAGACGCCGCATTATACGATCACCGCGCTGCCCGCCAACCACGCGACGGCGCCGTCTCCGCACGCGCTGGTGATAGCGGACAGGGAAGGGAAGCGCATCTTTTACGGATGCGACGGCGCGTGGCTGCTCTATCCGACCTGGCGCGCCGTCAAGCAGACGCATTTTGACCTGATGATCTTTGACTGCACGATCGGCGACGTACCGGGCGATTATCGAATCTTTGAGCACAACAGCATTGCCATGGTCGAGCTGATGTGCCAGACGCTGCGCCCATACAGCGACCGCTTCATGGTTTCTCATATGGCGCGCACGCTCCATACCGATCACGAGACGCTGCGCCGCCGCCTCGAACCGGCGGGCATCGTTCCGGCATATGACGATATGGTGGTGGAACTCTGATGCGGGCGGTATTTCTGGATGCCGCCACGCTCGGCGACGACATATCGCTTTCTCCAATCGCCGCGCTCGCCGAGACGGCGGTCTGGCCGCTGAGCGCGCCGGAAACGATCCCCGCCCGTCTGACTGAGGCGGAGATCGCCGTCGTCAACAAGGTGCGAATGAACGAGGAGACGCTCGCCGGCGCCGATCGCCTGCGGCTGATCTGCGTCGCTGCGACCGGATACGACAATATCGATCTCGCTTTTTGCCGCCGCCGCGGCATCGCCGTGTGCAACGTCGTCGGCTATTCGACAGAGAGCGTAGCGCAGCTGACTGCGGCGATGGTGCTGACGCTGCTTCTGCATCTGCCGGCGTACACGGAATATGTCCGCAGCGGCGCTTACACGGCGTCCGGTGTGGCGAACCGTCTGACCCCGCCGTTCTGTGAGCTGGCGGGAAAAACCTGGGGCGTCGTCGGAGCCGGGCACATCGGATCCCGCGTGGCACGAATCGCCGACGCCTTCGGCTGCCGCGTCCTCGTCTGCCGCCGAAAGCCGGATCCGAGCCGGGAAACGTCGGATATCGACACACTATGCCGCACGTCGGACGTCATCACCGTGCACACGCCGCTCAACACGGAAACACGCGGCCTGATCTCCCGCGCACGGATCGCGGAAATGAAGCCCGGCGTGATCCTTGTCAATACCGCCCGCGGCGCCGTGCTCGACGAGGCCGCGGTCGCCGACGCCGTGCGGGAAGGGAAGATCGGCGGATTCGGCACAGACGTCTATTCCGCGGAGCCGCTGCCGGCGGCGCATCCGCTCTACGCGCTGCGGACCCATCCGAACGTCTGTCTGACGCCGCACATGGCGTGGGGCGCGCGTGAGGCGCGCCAGCGCTGCATCAATGAAATTGCCGAGAACATCCGTGACTTCCAGTGCGGCGGGCGGCGCTGCCGCGTCGACTGAATAAAACAAAAACAGGCGGAAGCTGCAGCTTCCGCCTGTTTTTGTTTTGATTCTGCCTCAGAGCTTGAGACCGGTGATGACGCGCTCCGCCCACTTGACGATGTCGGTGCGCTCCTCAAGCGTAATTTTGGAGCCGCTGAGAAAGCCAGGGGACTTCAGATAATAAATATCGTCGATCACGTTGGTCCCGGCATCCTTCAGCGTATCCTTAACGATCTTGATGCCGCGCGTCTGATCCTTGTTGTCAACGGCCAGCGCCACGTTGTAGGCGCGGGAAGGATTCAGCTCGCTGCAGAAGAGGCGGAGCTTGTCGCTCGGATCGCCCTTAAGCGACATTACAATGATGACAAGGCGCTCCTTGTCACAGGGATAGGCGGGGGGAACGTCGTTGACAAGGCATTTGAAGGCCTCGCCGAGCGCGGTCGCGTAGGTGCGGATTTTTCCCTTGGAAGAGGCGCACATCACGCGCATTTTGACGGGAGCTTGCACAGGCATGGGTTGTACCTCCGGATGTGAATTCTGGATTCATCAGTATGCTCTTATTATTTTACCATAAATTCCGCGCCGTGACAATATCGAATTTTAGAAAATCCTGCAGATTTCCTGTTTTTTTTCGCATAATAAAAAACGGCGGCCTCCGGACCGCCGTTTTCGTTTCGTTTTTGTCTATGGGTGCGTCTTATTTGCGGAAAAATCTGGTACCGCGCAGTGCGGCGATCAAAACCGGGCAGACGACCACATTCAGACCCAGCTCCAAAAGGAAATTGATACCGATCAATCCGGTCAGCATATAAACCAGGATCGGCTTTCCGCCGGCCCAGGCGACGAGCTGCTCATTGAAGATCGTCAGCATGGCGACGCAGAAGATCAGCGTGTTGGTAACCGGGCAAACGGCGGCGGAGAACAGGGAAGAGACGTAATTGGTGGCAGCCGACGCCGGTTTCTTTTTCGTCAGCGCGCGGTCCATCGCACGGAAGGTCAGGCCGGAAAACCAGCCGGCGACCGTTCCTTTCAGAAGGCACAAGAGAACGCAGAGGATGGGGTTGGCTGCCAGAAGGATCACGCCGCCGGAATCCAGGCCGCTAATGCAGCCGATTACGGTCACAAGTCCGAATACAGCGCCGAGGAATGCGCCGACGGCAGGTCCCAGAAGCGCCCCACCTACGACGATCGGGATCAGCACAAAAGAGAGGCTGAAGATGCCGACGCGGATCGGGACGATGTAGCTGAGGATCTGCATGACGAAGACCAGAGCCGCCAGAAAGGCGGTCTGAACCATGCGGCGGGTGCGCGCTTTGCGCTCGGTCAGGACATTGCTGTTTGTCATGGGAATACTTCCTTCGGGACTAAATACCCGTGCTGCCTCCTCGAGGAATCGAGTGAAGCGCAGTGTAAATATATAACCGGCCGGAGCCGAATTATACAAAATTATTTCGCATTCCTGCGGTAAATTTCCGCGATGCCCAGAAGGGTCAAGGAAGGGATAATTGTAAATTTATTCCGACAATGTGGAATTATTCGTTCCGCCAGACCGCCGGTCGCGATCAGCGACAGTATTTCGCCGTCCTTTGGAATCGATTGTCGGATTTCCCGCACGAAGCCGTCGATCATGATGATGTGGCCGTTGACGACGCCGGAATTGATGGAATCGGCCGTGTTTTTGCCGATCAGCATCTCCGGCCGCGTCAAATCCTGGGGATTAAGCTGTGCGGCGGACTGCGCCATCGCCTCCATGGAGGTGCGGACACCCGGGCACAGGATCGCGCCGATAAGCGAGGACTGGGCGTCGACGACGGCGATCGTCGTTACGGTGCCGAGATCCACGATCACGGCGGGAACCGGCACGCGAGAGACGGCCGCCACCGTATTGGCGACGATGTCGGCGCCGATCTGCACCTGATGATCGATACGGATGTTGAGACCGGTGTGCACGCCGGGACCGATCACGAGCGGCGCGCGGTCGGTGAAAGAGCGCACGGCTTCGGAAAGCGTCGGCGTCAGCGACGGGACGACGGAGGAAATCGCGGCGGCGTTGATCTGCGCGGGATCGACGTCATACATCCGCATCAGATCGCGCAGCAGAAGACGGTATTCATCGATGCTGCGTCGTAAATCGGTACAGATACGCGCGCGCGCGGCCATCCGCGGAACGTCGGAATCCAAGGAGAAAAAGCCGATGGAAATCCCGGAATTGCCGATATCCAGCGCCAACAGCATGATCTTCTCCTTTTCCAATGCCCTAAATTATATAAAATTTGCATTTTATATAATTCTTACGATCTCCGCCGTGGAGAACTCCCTCCGTGCTCTATTCTATTATAGCAGAAATTGCGCGCGCTGTCAATGGGCGCCGCGCGACATAGCCTGCCGCCTCTCGCGGATTTTCTGATATTTCGTCTTGGTTGCCTGGCCTCCGCGGATGTGACGCTGCGCTTTGTTGAGCGCCAGAATCCGGCGCGCAGCCTCGTACAGCGCGGTGTTGACGTGCGGCAGCTTTTCGGCAATGTCCTTGTGGACCGTCGATTTGCTGATACCGAAATAACCGGCCGTAGCGCGCACCGTCGTCTGATTCTCGATCAGATATTCAGCCAAGCGGACGCACCGATCCGCTTCTTCGCCGCACAGCCCTTTTCCCGGGCCGCATATCGAACGGATGGAATTTTCTTTCATTTTCATCTGTATCGCTCCGATTGCCAATTGTTGGTACAGTATATGAGCGATGCAATGAATTATGAACGAATTTCCTTTTCGTCAATCGTTTTCTATCAGCATGGCGCGGATCTGGTACGAGTCGCCGCGGCGCTGCATACAGACCGTCAGCGTGCCGCTGTAGCTGCGGTGTACCGAATAGATGTCCTGTTCCACCGCGAAACGCACCGGACAGATCCACGTATCCTCGGCGATTTCCCAGGCATACGACGTAGTGATGGTGCGGGTATCCGCGGTCACGGGCGTCACGTAGACAAAACCGATAAGCGAGCGGCGCAGACGCGCTTCGAGATCGCTTCCGGGACGGACGTATTCGAGCACGAGACGGAGATTTTCATCGGTATTATTAAATCCCATGGACGTATATGTGAAATACGCATCGACAAAATTCCGCGCGAAGGCGCAGAGTTCCGCGGCGTCCGTCCTCGGATATTCGGCCGTAAACGCGACCGTCCTTCCCTCCTCGCTTCTCTCCAGCGTCAGGGCGCGTCCGCGCAGGCGCACCGTCGGCTCCTGCGGCGGCAGAAACAACGATTCGATCACATACCGCTCCCGTCGCGGCGCCTCTGTCGGATCGTCGAAGAATTCCGCGTACTCCACCGCAGTTTCCGCCATGCGATATGACGCGCAGTCCTGCGCGCGCATCGTGACCTCGGCGCCTGCCGGAACAGATATCGTGCAGCGGTACAGTGCGTCAGCCGGAAATTCCGCGCGCCAGGCGCCGTCCGATATCCGCGTCAGCGGCAGCGCTTCACCGCCGCGCACAGCGGTCAGCGCCGGTTCGGCCAATAGACCGTTCACCGTATAGCGCACCTCGTACGGCAAGTCCTCAAGCCCTGTTTCCAGCGGCTGCGCCGCATAGGCGATTGTTTCCTTCTCTTCCCAGTTTTCCGGGATCGCCACGCCGTTGAGACGCACCTCACTGCCGTTCGGGACAGAGACGACGACCGAGCGGTACGCACCCGGCGGCAGGAGAAACTGCATCTCCCCTGCCCGGCTGCCGTCTGCCGGCGGGCATTCGACGCCCTGCCAGAGGCAGGAAACCTGCGGCTCGCCGTACAATCCTGTTACTGCATACGTGATGCAGAACGTCTGTGCGATCTCCATTTCAAACGGAAGTGCGACCGGATAGGCCGTCCGCTGCGGCAGGCGATATTCCTCCTCCAGACGCACGCCGTTGACGAAGACGTCACATACCTCCGGCGCGCTCACCCGTACGGAGTGGCGTCCGGAAGCCAGCGCGTCCGCGAACAGGGTGGAATCCACCACCTTCCAGATGGGGAAACCGTACTTGTCCTTTGTATCTTCTGTTAGGGTGATTTCGCCGACGCGGCGGTCCTTCCACAGAAGCGCAAAGTGCGGCGCGTCGGCGCCGCCGCCCATCTTCTGCACGTCGAGCGTCAACGCGCACAGCGCTTCTCCGCACGCGCGGCGTACGTCCTCTGCCGATTCAAAGGGCGAGGGGCGGTCTGCAATCGATTCGGCCAGCACTCGCGAAAGCGCCTCCTCCGTCAGGGAGGCCGCGTACGCTTCGGCCGCGTGGATCGGCTGCGATGCCTCATAGGCGGCGATATATTTCCAGAACAGCCAAAGTCCGATGAAGACTGCCGCCGCAAGAACGACGGTCAGTACGGCGTAGATCCGCCAGAAGCCGGAGCGGCGCCGGGCGTTTTCCTTCATTTTCATCAGCGCACCAGTATCGCCGTGGCGACGACCCTTTCACCGAAGATATACGCGCTGGAAGTCAGGTATTCCCCGTTCTGAATCATGATCGACGAGGAGCCGCCGTCCAGATTGGTGGCGTTGACGGCGCCGTGGTCGAGAAAGATCTCCACCAGATCGTCCAGCGTCGCGCCCAGGCTGTCGAGCGAGCGTCCGTTGATGACGAGCAACATCATCGCGCCGTCGGCGCGCTGACCGATCGCTGTGCGCGGATTCAGACCGCCGCCGAGGCTGTAGGACCCGGCAGCCGCCTGGCCGTTGATGACGAGCGCCGGGCCATAGCTGGCGGCGTATTGCACACCGATGTCCAGCGCATGCTGCGCGGTCATGACGCCGACATGCAGAATGCCGTCGCCGTCGATCCCCGCCAGATTGTATCCGGCGGCAGGATTGCCCCAGAGCAGCTTCCCTTCATAGATGACAATTCCTTCCGGGATGCCGCCGGTGCCTCGTCCGTTTGGATCGTAGAAGCCGCCGGCGTTCGTACCGGCGATACAGCCGTATTTGCGGATCATTGAGGCGACGGTCAGGCCGGAAGAACCCTCGCCGTAGGAATCCGGCACGCCGACAAAAACCCGCCTCGGATCCGACACGATCATCAGCTTGCCGTTGTAGGTGCTGCCGGTGATGTCGATCACTTCGATCCCGTCGTCCTCCTCCGCCGGTGCGGACGCGGCTGTTTCCGACGGCGCTGTGACGGCGGGGAGCTCCGCGTCGGCGCTCTCCTCCGGCACAGCGGTCTGCGGCACATCTTCCGTCTCCGGGAGCATCGTCGTTTCCGGCGCGTCCGGGACCGGCAGGGAGATCAGCGAAAGATCCATCTCTTCATATTCGATCTTTGTCTCGCCCTCGCCGAGGATCGAGGCGATCTCCTCTTCGCTCAGATACAGATTGGCCAGAAAGCCGCCGGCAGAGGTCTCCTTCACCGAAAGCACGAAGAGACGGCGCGCCGTCGGCGAGGGACCGTGGACCAGGATCCACATGACGCCGTAAGCGGCGAGAAGAAGCAGCACAAGTGCCGTACAGACCGCCGCGAGGATACGGAGCACGACCGAGCGCGCGTGCGAAGCAGTTTCGTGAGACATGGACACTCTCCCAAGAATTGTTCGGAATCTTTCCGGAACGCTTGCATTTTCCCATGAATTATGATATTATAATTATAATATACTTTGAAAGCCAAATCAAGCGGAGAAACCATGAAATTGCGAATTCTCTGCGGGATTCTCTCTCTCGCATGGATCCTTTCCCTATTCGGCTGCGCCTTTCGGCCGCTCACTCCATCCGATCCGACCGCTGACACACAACCTCCAGAGGAAAGCGTTCTTCCGGCGGCAGCGACCGGTACGCCGCCTGTGACCACTGTCCCACCCGAGACAACCGAACCGCCGCAGACCGAGCCCGCACCCGTCTATGAGGAAGCGTGCGTATCCTTTCTCGGCGCCGGCGACGATATCATCTACTACGGCAACGTGCGCGACGCGGCGTCCTGCGCTGTGCCGGGCGGCCGCACCTACAATTTCGCGCCCATGTTCAATCAGGTCGCTCCGTTGATTGCCGCCGCCGACGTCGCCTTTATCAATCAGGAGACGCTGATGAGCGGCGGCGCGTTCTCCTACTATCCCATGTTCAACGGCCCGCAGGATCTCGGCTACGATCTGGCCGAGGTCGGCTTCGACGTCGTCAACATCGCCAACAACCATATGCTGGACAAGGGCGAGAGCGGTCTTGCCGCCACGATCGATTTCTGGCGTACCGTCGAGGGCGTGACGCTGATCGGCGGCTACAAAAGTCAGGAGGAATACGACGCGCTCTGCGTGCTGGAGGCAAACGGGATCCGCATCGCGTTTCTCTCCTACGCCTTCATGACCAACGGTCTCGCGCTGCCCGCCTCCTCGCCGCTTGTCGTTCCCTACCCCAACCGGGAAGCGGTGCCGGGTCAACTCTCCCGCGCGCGGGAGGCCGCGGACTTCGTCATTGTCTCCGTCCACTGGGGCGACGAGAACGTCTTCACGCCGAACGGGGAACAGCCCTCCTTTGCCGAGCTGCTTGCAGAGAACGGCGCCGACGTCATTCTCGGCCATCATCCGCACGTGCTGCAGCCGATCGAATGGCTCGAGCGTCCGGACGGCGCAAAGACGCTGTGCGTCTATTCGCTCGGCAATTTTGCGGCGGAGATGGCGCGCGACTACAATATGCTCGGCGGCATGATCACCTTTGACATCGTACGCCGTTCAGACGGCAGCATACAGACGGAAAATGTGCGCTTTCTGCCGACGGTCTATTACTTTACCACCACGTTCTATCAGAACCGCATCTATCTGCTCACCGATTTCACCGACGCGCTCGCCGCGTCGCACGGACTGGCCTACTACGGCCGTTCTCTCTCCCTCGCCGCGCTGCACAAATATCTGAAGCAAACCATCTCCTCCGAGTTTTTACCCGACTCGCTGCATTGATTTTCCGGAGGCATGACCCATGGATCCATCCCGCGTCACCGTCGTGATTCCATCACTGAATCCCGACGAAAAGCTTGCGCGAACGGTCGACGGCCTGATCGCGCTCGGTTTTACCGATATTCTGCTTGTCAACGACGGCTCCACGCCCCAGGCCGCCGCGAATTTTCCCGACCGCCCGGAATGCACGCTGCTCGTGCATCCGGTCAACCGCGGCAAAGGCGCCGCTCTGAAAACGGCCTTCCGCGCCTTCCTTGACAGCGGACGCGCCGCCGCCGGCGTCATCACCGTAGACGGTGACGGGCAGCATCTGCCCGAGGACGTTCTCCGCTGCGCCGAGGCCATGGCCGAGCGCGAAGAAGTCATCCTGGGCGTGCGCGACTTTTCCCAGCCGGACGTGCCCGCCCGCAGCCGATTCGGCAACCGCACGACCTCGCTGATCTTCCGCATCTTCTGCGGGCTGAAGATTTCCGATACGCAGACCGGTCTGCGCGCGATCCCCGCCAGGTATCTCCCCGCGATGCTGGAGGTAGAGGGTGACCGCTACGAATTTGAAACGAACATGCTCCTCATGATGAAATCAAGCTCGATCCCCTTTTCTGAGGTACAGATCCGCACCGTCTATCTGGAGGAGAACCAAGCCTCGCATTTCCGTCCGATCCGCGATTCGCTCCGCATCTATTCACAGCTTCTTCTCTATGCATTTTCCTCGATCACCTCGTCGCTGCTCGATCTGATCTTATTCTTTTTGCTGTCGCTCGTTCTGACCTCGCCCGCCGGCGTCATGATTTCCGCGACCGTCGCCCGCGTGCTTTCCTCAATCCTCAACTATATCCTCAACAAGAAGACGGTATTCCGCACCGGCGCGCCCACCGGCCGCTCACTCTTCCGCTATATCGTGCTGGCGACCGCGGTCATGCTGGTCTCTGCCGGCAGTGTGACCGTCATCGCCTGGATTTTCGGCCTGAATTCGGAAAGCGACGCCACGCTGAAAACCGCGATCAAGTTCGTGATCGACGTGCTGCTCTTCTTCGTCAATTTTCGATTGCAGCGTGAATGGGTCTTTGCCGCGGACGATGTGATACCATCTGAGAACAAGGAGTAAAACAGTGGATCCACGAAAAGTATTCTCCTACGACCACAGCTATATTCCGCCGGTCTATGACGGCGGCAGAAAGAAGCCGGTACGCCGCCCGGCGCCCGTACATCCGCAGACGTCCGGGCGCTCCGCGGCGCCGGAGCGCCGCGGAGCGCCGCGCCGCCTTCCTGCCGACGAAGTCCGGTCCCAAGACTATGCCGCCCGGACAGCCAATCCGTCCCGTGCGGCGGCCTCCCCCGTCCGCACGCGTGAGAATCCTAAAAACAAGCGCAGCGGCATCACCGTCGGCTGCGTCGTGCGGCGCACGGTGCTCGTGCTGTTCACCGTGCTGCTCCTTGCCGTCTATGCGCTCCTTGCGCTGGTCAACACGATCGCCAAGGGGCCGAGCGAATCCGTGCGCAACCTGCTCGTATTGTCCGCGATGCAGGCCAGCGCCACCAAATGGGTACCCGGCCTCTTTCTGGACGATGAGACCGTCGCAAAAATCATCGCCGACAGTGAAGTCATCAGCACCGACGTGATCTCACTGGAGGAATACGCCGCATCAACGAAAAAAAAGTCCGCCGGCACAGACAATCCGGGCGAGGAGACGGACGAATGGGCGAATGCCATCGACGGAATGAAACTGGAGTTCATCAGCGGATCGACCTACAAGGCCTACGTCCTGCTCGTCCGGGATCCCGCCCGTGTCTATGTCGGTACCTCGAGCGACTATAAAAGCGGTATGATGGGCGCACGCATCTTTGACATCACGGCGCGGGATCACGCCGTCGCCGCCATCAACGGCGGGGAATTCTATGACGTCGGCGGTCAGGGGACGGGCGACAATCCGATCGGGTTGACCTATTCCCACGGAAAATGCGTCTGGAATGACAGCTACCGCCGCACGTTCATCGGTTTTGACAGCGAAAACCGCATGGTCGTCAACGAAAAGATGACGAAAGCGGAGGCGGACGCCCTCGGCATCCGTGACGCGGTGTCCTTCCAGACGGGCAACGTGCTTATCAATCACGACGGCGACTCGCTGCAGCTCTATTACGCCGACAGCAACACCGGCACCGCCCAGCGGACGGCGATCGGCCAGCGCGCCGACGGCACCGTGATCTTTCTAGTGACGGACGGCCGCACCGCCAGCAGCCTCGGCGCGACGCACAACGACGTGATCGACGTCATGGTTTCCTATGGCGCGATCTGTGCGGCGATGCTCGACGGCGGTTCCTCCACGATGCTTTATTATGAGGACTACTACACCAAATACGGCATCGACACCGCCACGCTCGACCAGTACCAGCTGCGCGGTCTTGTGAACAAATACAAGGCCTTCACAAATCCGCGGCGCATTCCCACCTATTTTATGGTGTCCGGGGAGGAATGACGTCATGCGAAAGAAAAAACGTTTCCCGATTTTTTACTCGGTCTATTTCCTTCTGATCGTTATCTTCCTCATCGCCGTGCACATCGGACTGCGCGTGGTTCGCGTCTACCTGGCCGATTACGAATCCGCGCAGCCACAGTAGGAAGCGCAGCGCGTCTTCAATACCTACTATGGCGACGGAACGTATACCAGTCTGGTAAAAGCGGCCGATCTGGCGCTC
>JAEEGL017345060.1_pt1 | contig 12221 bp, 5 predicted proteins | sample 9134231 | NCBI WGS metagenome assembly JAEEGL01 (sample SAMN16246548, study PRJNA631951) | gut metagenome | biome: gut microbiome; feature: rumen; material: fiber-attached | host: Bos | place: Iran: Karaj | collected 2018-10
CCGCTTCAAACCGATAAGGCGGCGTACCTGAAAACGAGTTGGTGACGACGAGATTACCATGAGAACCATTCGCGCCGGAGATGAGAAGGATGCCACCGGAATCCGACAGGTTTGCAATGGTGGAAGTCTTGCCTGCGGGCACATTGAAGATCGCCCCACCCGACAAGGCGAGCGTGCCAGGGAGATTCATGCCCGTCGGCGTGTTGTCCTTGAGTGATGCAAAAGGATCTTGAACACGAATCGTACCATAGAATTTAGACAGGTCCCCACCATAGCAGAACTGCGTAAGGTTATCGCTTTTATTCTTGCCCTCATCGCGAAAACGGAACACGGCGGAGGATTCGCCTTTGAAATCAAGATTGCAGTATGCACATACGTAACCAACCACAACGTTGACATACCAATAAGACGGCTGGGACGATGTTCCCTTGATTGTGCACGATCCTTCCACGCCTGCCGCCTGCGCATTGGCATAGTAGATGCCGCCACTAGGAAGCAAGGTGAGCGCGGGAACCCGCAAAAAGGCATTCTCGGCGCTATAGGAACTACGCTTGAGAAGGGGCTGAAGCCTGCCCCCCAATACAAGTTCATCGCCGGGGAAGGTTAACGTCAGACTGCTGCTGGCAGAAATCGTAATGTTCGAGGTGTACAAGACATTGATGCCGCTCCCCATGCCTGGCCCCGGCACATAGAACTTCATGCCGGCGCACGGCCATTCCGCTTCCGCCACGCCATTGGTCTGCCATTTCCCCGCCGCATTGTCGCTAAACGAAGGCGTTGTAGTGGAGTCGGTAGATACATGCTGTACGTAATCCGAGTAGTCGGCGGCGGCGAATGTCATGACAGGAACGGACGACATGACGACCGCCACAAGCGCTCCGCAAAGAACGCGCGCATCGATTTTGTTTTTCATACAGACTCTCCCTTTCCTACTTTGAAGCTACATTGAAAAGACCGCCGTCCGCCAGATTGCGCACCTGGAAACCGCCGCCCGGCCGGATGCGCGTCGCAGGAATCGTGCGCCGCCATACGCCATCCTTCACCACGCCGTAGAGCGCCATCCCTCCTTCCGGCGCAACCTCTATCGGCACCAGTACGTCCCTGTCCGGCGACACCACCTCGACCTCGTAGGCGCCCATCACTGGTCTCACCCGCACCGCGAGCGGGCTGAGCGCCTCGTCCGCCAAAAGGAACACCCTGCCGCCTGTGGTTTCAAACGAGACAGGGACTTCCGTCTTCCCCTGCGTCACGGCACAATGAATCCTTTTGTGCGCAATTATATCATAAACTGCGCCTGATGTGCGAGAGACTGTGATTTTTCCTGAATTTGGAAGGCCCTTCTCCATGATACGCTTCCACGGACCAGTCGCGCCGCCGTAGGTACGTTTGTCGTTGATTGCGAAAAGATAGTCCGCGCCCGGCGTTGACCTCACGCGGGCGAGAAGGTGCGGTTCGTCAACGTCTGTATGCGGTCTGGCGCCCAGCGACACAACCTGTTTGCGCAACTCGCGCGCGAGGGCACGGCGGGAGGCATCATATTCCTCGCCGTTCATCTTCAGCATCACCTTGTGCCATTCCGGAACGTCTGGCAGGATGGCGTCCGGCGCGCCGATGGCGGGGCATGTCGTTTCCTCGCCCAGTATCTTGCCGCCGCGCGCGCGGAAGGCGCGAACCTTCTCCGCAGTCGTCTTCGTGAGGACGTCGCAGTTGGGCGTTATCAGCACCTTCACCGAGGGCGGCAGACCGTCGCGCGCAATCTCCTCTTCATAAATCGTGTATGGAGCAAGGTTCGCCAGGCAGGCCAGTTCACCATATACGAACGAATGCATCTTCCAGTCCCACGGCGCTGTGCCCGAAAGTATCGCCGACGCATAGCTCTCAAGTATGGCAACCTCTGGCGCGCGCTCCGGAATCGCCTTGAAAAGCGGCCCGAGCGGAATGGCCGCGCGACGGAACTCCTCCGCGATGACGCCGGCGGTGTTCGGGTCGGTGTGCTGATAGCCCTTGCCCAACTTGGAGAGGCCATGCGGCGCGCCATCGAAGATGGTGTTCCAGCCGTGGAACCCCACACCGTCGCACTGGCGCGAGAACACCTCCCACAAGCCCACGCGCATCAGATCCGCCGGCGTCGTCAGGTAGGCGACGTTCGGACGGTCCGTGTACCACGCAGGCCGTTCCGACTCGGGCGGTGCTATCTCCTTGGGCGCTATTTCCCAGCGCGAGGCGATGCCTTGAGGCATAAGAAGCATCCGCTGTCCCTTGCGTCCACGCGCCATCGCCTGCACTTCGGAGGCGATATACGCGAGCCTCGACGGAAACGGATACACTATCTGCCACTGGTTGATGTGGGAAACGGGACCACCTGAACCCCAGAGCGGTGGGCAGCGCACGCAGGGGTCGTACATCGAGAAGGTCGTGTGTCCAAAGGACTTGCTGAAATAATTCACGGCCAACTCGTAGAAGGCATTCCATCCGTCGCCAGACTTCCAGAACCAACGGTAGTAGGCCAGCATCGGATGGTTCTCGTCCACCGCACGGTCGGCAGGAATGCCCTCGAGCTTCGACCAGTGCGGCGCGGCGCGGTTGCCGGCTTCGGACGGCATTTCGCGACCCGTCTCGCGCAGGTAGCGCGCGGCGTGGGCAGGCGTGCACGAGGGATGCGTGCGGATGCGCACCTCCGACGCCGGTTGCACCCCAATGCAGGCCGGCCACTTCGCCGCCCAGGCGGCGCAGGCTTCCGCCGCCGTATCCAGCTGCGCCATCACCTCGGGATTCTCCACCTCAAGAACGCGCATGTCCTTCTTGCCGTCCTTGAACGTACGCGGGTACTTTTCGATCAGCAGCTTGTTGTGCAGATAGGGAAGCTGCATCACGTAGGATAGGCCATCCGCCGCCATGCGCGGCATCAGGTTCGTGAATGCCGGCGGCTGCTTGGTGTAGAATACATGGCGCAGAAAACTGTAGTTGGACCCTACGCCATCGCAGAGCGTATTGAAGCCCATGGACACGAAATTGGTGTACACGCCCGGATGTATGCCCCAGAAGAAGCGGAACTGGTCGTCGGGATCGGCATGGATCGCCCGCGGCCCCTTCCAGCCGAGCGTCGTTTCGGCATAGTCGAGCATGGCCTTCCAGTCCTCCGGCGTGATGGCATGCGCACCGGGACGCGCATGCCGCCCGATTGCGCCGCCGAACGCGCGCCAGGCATCCTCGGCCGCATCGGCCGTGGCGTTTGCCATGGTTGTGGGTTGATAGCGGTCCTCATCGGCGGACGAGACGAACAGCGCGCGCGGCGCGATGCACTTGAGCAGGTCGCTCTGCTCGAAACGCAGAGGATTCGCCTTTGGCTTGAACCAGTTGGGGAACCTGTCATACGGCAGGTCGGCGAGCGGTTTGAGGCCGCCTCCGTTCGCACAGACAAGGGCAAAGCGCGTATCGTAGGCGCCAACGATCACCGCGCTCTTCGCCATCCGGCTGTGCCCGACGACGGCCACGCGATCCTGGTCCACCTCGATGAGCGTCCCCAGCAGATCGCGTACCCGCATCGTCCCCCACGCCCACGCGCCGTGCGCGAGCGGATGCGCCTCGCGTACGTCCGGGAACATCCGCCAGATGCTTTCGCCGGACATGTCGCGTTCAAAGCAGCCGGGCGTTCCATCCCCCGTGACATCGGGGTACGTGGAACCGTAGCAGTACGTGGCGAATATGTATCCCCGGGCGAGGACGTCGCGCACGCAGTGACGGCTGGACTTCGCGTCGCGCGCCAGCACCTTGCCGCTGTACGGACGGCAACCCGGCATGAACACCGCCTCGTCGTCCGTAACAGTGTGGTTGCCGTAGAAGTTTGGACAAAGGAATGCCGGCAGCAGTCCGCGCGCGTCGGCCGGCACGTACACCAGCACGTCAATCACGTTCGACACGCCCGCGTTGCGCGACACCACGCGGTACTGCCGCCGCACGGCCGTACCGTCGAAGGCCGGCCCTTGCTCGACACAGGCAAATGACGTCTCCGCCGGCCGCGGCGGTATCGGACCATACACGTTCGCGGCGAACCAGTCCCGCACGCGACTGGATTCGCCTTCGCCGGACGCTAAAGCCGCAAAGTGGACAAGAACGGCCATCACCGCCATCATCATAATCTTAGCCATTTTATCTGCTCCTTTGTTTTGTGGTCTTGCGTCAGCGCATCATATCAAGCGCGGCGCGCTCCGTGACGACGCACGGCGAATCGTACGCAGGGATGCGCACGAGACTCACGCCGCACGAATGCACAATCTGCTGTTTCGCAGGAATCTCGTATACGGCTCCCGTGAAGAGATCGACCCATACCGGTTCCTTCATCGGTTCCCCCTCCCACTCGAACACAGCCGGACGCGTCGTGAAGTCGTCAGACGGAATGCCCATGGTTTCCACATGCGCCAGCCGCGAGAACTTCTCATTGTCCTTCTGCCACTCGGGGACAGGTATCCGCGTGCCGGTTATGGTCGCCATCTTGCGCTTCAGCCCGTCGCTTGTGTTGACTTCCGTGAACGTCTTCTGCGTACCCACATATCCGTGGTCCCAGAACGTGAAGAGCCGGTATTTGCCGTCCTTGACGTATTCGTAGAGCGAAAGGCAGCGGTCGATCGTGGTGACCTTCGGCGACGGGACGAGCACCACCGAGTCGTCAAACACCGCGGCGACGTTCTGCACCGCATAGTACGCCTTCTTGATCTGATAGACCTGATGTTTCGCGTTGGCGCGCAGAATCCCCTTTCTGTTGAGATACTCGAACGGCGAATAGGGGCCGTGGTACTGCAGGTCGCAGAGGGAATACACGCTGCTGCCGCAGCCGTGCCCGAGGTCGCCCAGCATGCGCCGCATATCCCACTTCGCCTGTGAGTTTTCGCTCCAGGGATAGTTGGAGAGCGCAAAGCGATCGCTCCATTCCGAAATGCAGCCGTTTTCGCCCTGGCGCATCTTGGCCTTGGGGGCGTACTTCCGGCAGACCTCGATCAACTTCTCCACCCGCTCGTAGGAGGAATCTGGATTGTAGGCGTAGCCGTGGTAGATGTAGGTGTCGAATAGGTCGATGCCCCCTTGTTTCGCGATCTCCGAGATGCAGGCCTCGAATGTCTCGGGCTTGTTGCTGCCGAGCGAGAGTCCATGTAGGCGGCAATCCGGCATGATACGCTTGAGGATACGCCCAGTGCGTACGTTGAGGTCGGCGATCCGCTCCGGCGGATTGCGCTTCATTCCACCGTTGTCCGGCTCGTTCCACATCGCGTAGTCGCGCACGCGCCCCTTGTAGTGTTCGCCCAGCTTCTCAATCCACACATCCCACTTCGCGAGACCTTCCGGAGTGTTGGGCATGCCGTCCGAAAGCCCGGCGCCACCAGCACCCTTGTAGATCGGATTGCCGTAGCTGATGTCGAGCAGGACGTTTATGCCATGCTCGTTCGCCCAGTCCACGCAGTGGTCCAGCCACGCGAAGTCAAACTTGCCCGGTTCCTTCTCGCACTTCGCCCAGCCGGCGAAAAGGCGTATCTCCTTGATGCCTAGCGGCACGATGTAGTCCTTGTACTGGTCGAAGTCCGTGAAGTCGCGGTCGAGACATTCGCAGCCCACCGTCCAGGGCGACCCCTTGATTTCGTCCGTGCTGCGCGGACGCAGCGTTCCGATTCGCTTCATCTCCACCTTCAGCGGACTCGGATTGCGGTCCGCCGAAGTGTCTATCGGCGCAAGGGCAGATCCTGCGGACATCGCCGCCATCATCAGTATCGTAGCCATTCTCCATTAACTCCTGTAGGATGCTATAAATTGCGGAAATCAGCTTTCACGTCCACTCCATCGGCAAGATTGACGACCCGCACTTCGGCGGACGAGTCGCGGAATACATGTCGCCAGGAGCCGTTCTTCACGACACCGTAGAACGGCTTTTTGCCGACACCGTCCACACGGATCGGAACCATCACGTCCTTGTCGGGCGAAACAACCGACACCTCAGTACCGTCCGCGACACGCTTCGCCGAAACGGTCAGGGCACCAAGCTCGCGGTCGCACGCCAGGAAGAGCCGCCCTTCCGCCCCGCCAAGCGAAAGCGGAATCGTGATCGCGCCTTCCTTTGCCGGACAATCGATACGCTTGTGCGCGAGAAGGTCGTAAACTGCCTTGGCGTCGCGTTTCAGCGTGACGGTCCCTTCAATCGGAATCCCCTTGTCGAGGACTGTATTGAAGACTCCCGCATATTCACCCGGAGCGCGCCTGTCGTTCACGACGAACAGGAGATCGTATGCCTTCTCGCCGCGCGCATGGGCACAGATGAACGGACTGTCGGAAGCTACCCGTGGCGTGACATATGCCGAGACGGTATTTTTCATTTCGGTGACGGCCGCACGGAAACCTTCCTCGAACTCGGCTGCGCCCAGCAAGTGCTTCGGCGGCGGTTCGCAGAATGCAGGAAGACGCGCATCCGCCGTCAGCGCCGGCGTCAGGCTCTTGAACGCGACCAGCTTTCCGCCCTTGCGCTGGAAATCGCGCAGGCGCACGTAGGCGCCCTCCGTGAGCACTTCCGCCTCGGGCATCAACAACACCTTCACGCCTTCCGGCACGCCGTTCATCTCCACGTCTTCCTCAAAGAGGACGGACGGCGAAAGGTTCGCCGACACTGCGGTGACGCCGCAGAGATGCGGGCGATCCCAATCCATGTACGCCGTACCGGAAAGGATCGCAGACGCCCAACCGAGGAAGATCGACACTTCCGACGGACGCTCCGGCACCGCCTTGAAAAGCGGCCCGTACGGAACAGCCACATCCCGGAAGAAGTTGGCGATCGCATTTTTCAGGTCGGGGTTCGTGTACTGGTAACCGGAAAGACGCGGGTCTGGACCGCCCTTCTTAACCTTCTTGAACTTGTCGGGATAGACGGCAGGATCGAACACGCACTCCCAGCCGTGGAAGGAGAACCCGTCCGTCTGGCGCGAGGCGGCCGTCCAGAGACCTATGCGCATGAGATCCGGCGGCATGGCGGGATAGTACGTCTTGCCGGGATGTTTCTTCGCGAGTTCCTGCCGCACGGCATACCACTCTGGCGGCGTTGCGCCCTTTTTCATTTTCTTCGGATTGGCGATACGCGAAAGATGGCAGATGCACTGCAGACCGACGATTGTGCGCTGTCCGGGCGTACCACGCGCGACTTCGTCGATATGCGCCATGTCGAAGCCAACGTTCACCGGCGAGTCGTTGTAGGAGTAGAACCACTGGCCGACCATCTCCATGTCGCCGCCGCAGCCGAAGAGCGGCGGCGTGCGAAGGCAGGGTTCATATTCGGTGAGCACGCGACGGCCGCCCGTCTCGTCCATGAACCCCTCGACCATTGCGTCCGCAAAGGCGTTCCAGCCGTCACCCTTCTGCCAGAACCAGCGGTAGAACTCCAGCACCGGATGATGCTCCGAGACGATCCGGTTCTCCGGGATGTCCTTCAAGTCCCTCCAATGAGGCGCGGCGCGGCCCTTTGCCTCCGGCGGCACCTCGCGGCCCGTGTCGGCGCGATATGCCGCCGCATTGCGCTCGGTGAACGAGGGTGTCGTGCGCAGGCGGATCTCACCGCACGGACGGAACCCGACAAATCCCGGTTCGCGGCCAATCTCCTTCGCGATCTTTCGTATGGCACGTACGGCCGCCGTCTGTGCGGCGGGTTCGGCGGCGTCGAGTTCGTAGACGCTCGCCTTGCCCGGCACCTTTTCGCCCTTCCGGTCGATGCGCGAATAACGCGTGGCAAGCTTCTTGTCGCGGCCATAGCCGCAAGGGAACAGCGCCGCCGCGCCAAGATCGCCGATACGCTTCATCCGGGTCCGCGCCAGTTCGGCCATCGATTCGCCCCATGCAGGATCGTCCGTCGTGAAATCGCAACGTGTCACGCCGCTGACGGAGAAGGTGTTGAAGCCCATGTCCGCGAACAAGTCCATGGTGCCCTCGCTGGCGGGACTGAAACGGCGCTGCTGGTCGTCCGCATTTGCCGGCAGAAAGGCCAATGGCGGCGGAACGCCGCCGACAATGAAGAACGCGCCGTCAGACGGGAGGTCAAGCGCATACTTGCCGTCCGGCTCGCGCACGGGCGTCACCTCGCCGCTCTGCCCATAGACGCGCACGTTCCCGTTCGCACGGAAGCGGAGACGTTTCGCGCCTGGGTTTTTCCCTTCCGGATCCCATGCCGCCGCAACGAGAACCGCCGTGTCGCCGGAATCGTCATTGGCCTTGAACTCGCCGATCACGAGCTTGCCGTCGCATGATATCTTGCGGATTGACGTGAAATCGCGCCAGCGCACGTCGAGAGCGTCGCCGAGAACCTTGCGTTCGTCGCCGGAGAATCCCTCAAGGCGCGTGCCGATCTGACGGAAACGGGCGAAGTCCATGGTGAGCGCATGAAGTTCGGTGTTCACGGTTCGCACGCGGTCGTAACGAGGAGTCTTGGAGCCGTCCTTCTCCAGTATGTTGTGCTCCCACCACGACGGCGTATAGCATTCCCATATGAGCCTGCGCGTACCGAACGCCAACGCGGTGAAAGCCTGGTACCTCAGGCGCGGCAAGTCCATTTCCAGTTCCTTGAAAAGCGAGTTCGCCTGCAGGCAGAACGCAAGGCGGCGGTTGTATTCGCGGCAGGCGCGGGAGACGATGGAGAAGTCCGCAAGACGGCGCAGGAGATACGCGTCAAGTTCGGCCGGCGGCGCGGAGTATGGATAGAAATCGAAACAGACCTCCTTCATCGTGGGGAACAGCTCGCAGAATGTGCGGATGTAATTCTCGTAGGAATCCGTGCCAAGCTGCTTCAGTCGCTCTTCCGGCGTACGCTCGATATGGGAACCGTAGCTCGGGAAGAGGTTCAACGTGAATGGCATGCCTGGCAGTTCGCCGTTGAGGTATTCCACGACCTTCGCATAGTGCGCGAGATCGCTCTTGCTCGGCTCGTCGCCGATGTCCACAGCCATGATCGCAGGATGCGGCACGAACTTCTCCTTCGCCTTCGCATATGCGGAAAGCGGACGCTTCTCGTGCATGAGGCCGGCCCATTCGGTCTTCCCGCCCCACCAGCCGGGAACCACGCCGTTCACGACGGCCTTCACGCCGTATTTATCGAGAAGATCTAGCGTCGCCCGGTCCGAGATCTTGATGCATCTCACGAAATCCGCATCGATTCCCTTGAGGGCTTTCACCCCTTGTTCGTTGCATACGGCCTTGCTGAAGCCACCTACGCCCACCATGAACGCGTCGTCGCGTTGCGACGCGGCGGCGTCCGCCGCAACGAGATTCACGATATCTGCGGCCAACGCGATGGTTAATATGATTCTTTTCATGGTGGAATTACATGAGGGGTAGTGCGGACTTCTCCGTCAGCAAAACAGGCGAATCGTAGCATGGCACGTCGAGATAGAACGTCTCGCCGTCGACCGTGGTCACGTTCTTCGCGGGGAAAGCATACACGCGGCCCGTCAGCATGTCCACCCAGACAGGTTCCCTCATGGCCGCGCCGTTGGCGATGAAGACGGTCGGACGCGTCTCGAACGAATCGCCAGGCCGCTCATACTCCACGTGGATGTAGCGCTTCGCGGGATTCTCGTTCGCGCTCTTGAGCGACGGGGTCCCGGCGGACCAGAACACGTAGAGCGGCTGGGACGTCCTGTTCCTGTATTCGTAGTAGACTACGGAGTGGTCCACGTTGGTGACGGACGGTGCGGCTACGCGCGTCCAGTCGGCGTCGAATACCGCCGTGACGTTCTGCACCGCATAGTACGCGCGCTTGATTGCGATGACCTTTTTCCCGGCGTTCGCCCGGAGTATCCCCTTGCGGTTTATCTCGCGGCCCATGTGGTTGAAGTCGCATATCGTGAAGACGCTCGATTCGACGTCGTGTCCAAGATCGCCGAGCATCCTGCGCATGTCCCACTTCGCTTGCGAGTATTCGCTCCACGGCACGCCCGAAAGCGCGAACTTGGTGGCGAGTTCGGACGGACACCCGTTCTCCCCCTGGCGCATCTTCGCCGTGGGATGGTATTTCTTCAGCACGGCCTTGAGCTTCTCGACCGGCGGATATGCGGACTCCGGCGCGCGTGAATACCCGTGGTATATGAACCAATCGAACAGCTTGACATCCTCGCCCATGGCCTTGAGGCAATCCTCGAAGAACGTTTCGCGGACGGACGCGAGGGAAAGTCCGGCAAGGCGGGCGTCGGGGATGACCTTGCGTATGACCTTTGCCGTACGCACGTTGAACACGGCGATCTCCTGCGGCGTCTTCGCCTGCTCGTGGCCGGGAATCGCGGGATTGCGGATGTCGGGTTCGTTCCACATGGCCCAGTCGCGGACACGTCCCTTGTAGTGCGTGGCGAGCGTTTCCACCCAACGGTCCCACGCCGCAAGCCCTTCATCGCTTGTCGGGAAGCCCGCGCCGAGATCCCATCCGCCTGCCCCGTTGTATATCGGGTTGCCATAGCTGGTCTCTAGCATCACGTTGATTCCCCTGGCGACGGCATAGTCGACGATCTTGTCGAGCCACTCGAAATCAAACCGCCCCTTCTCGGGCTCGCAGCGGGCCCAACCGGTCTGGATGCGTATCGTCTTGATGCCAAGTGGCGCGATGTAGTCGGCATACTGCCAGAAATCGGCGTATCCGCGCTCGATCGTCTCGCATCCTAGCATCCAGTTGGAATCGCGGATCTCCGAGACGCCTCTTGGCCGTATCGTGCCGACACGCTCCATGTTCACCCTCAGCGGCGTATCGACACGGTCGGCCGACGTGTCTATCGCAGGCCCCGCATGGACCATGTTTCCCGCTGCGGCAATTGCCATGCAAAAACCCATTTCAATCAATCTCATTTTCTTCATTCTCACACCCCCGCGCTCGAAAGGAAACCGCCGTCGACGGGAACCGTGATACCCGTTACGAAGGACGACTTCGCGTCGTCGAGAAGCCAGTCTACGCAGCCGAGCAGGTCAGCGGCCTCGCCGAAGCGTCCTGCGGGCGTGTGATGCATCACCTGTTCGCCACGCGGGGAAAGTCCGCCGTCCGGCGTCATCAGATACTGCCTGGAACGTTCGTTCACCATGAAGCCCGGGGCGATGGCGTTGACGCGAACCTTGGCCGGCGCCATGTATTGGGCGAAGAACATCGTCCAGTTCGCTATCGCCGCCTTGCTCATCGCATACGGGGCGACGCGCGTCAACGGACGGTAGGTGTTCATGGACGCGAAATTCAGTATCGCTCCGCCGCCCGCCTTCGCCATCTGCAGCGCGAACACCTTGCTGGGGATGACCGTGCCAAGGGTATTGGTTTCAAGTACGGACTTGAACGCGGCGATATCGATATCCCAGAACCCGCGGTCCTTGTCGAAGTTCGTCGTTGGCGTGAGATCGGCATCGCTGTACCTCAGGCGCGTAGGCATGGCCCTCACGTTGTTGCCGCCGGCGCCGTTTACGAGTATGCGGCACTGTCCCCATTCGGCGGCGACCCGGTTGGCGATATCCTGCATCGCCTTTTCGTCCGTGACGTCGCCAGGTTCGATACGGCATACCCCCCCCGCCGCCGATATCGCGCCGGAGACCTTTTCAAGCTTCTCGCGCATTCGGCCGATGAGAACGACTTTCGCGCCCTTCCTGGCCAGATCCTCCGAAATGGCGCTGCACAGCGTTCCGCCCGCACCTGTAACAACAGCGATTTTGTCTTTGCAATATGAGTTCGTTTCCATCGATGACATCTCTTGCCTCCTTTGGGTCGCTGTAGATTATAACATATCCCCCCTTTTTTAACATCCCAGAATTACATCGGGCAGTATCGGCAACCACCTCCGCGAATTCCTCCGGATAATGCGACTTGAGGTAGGCCGATTGATAAGCGGTAGCGTCGTATCACGCCGGCACTTATTTTCAACATGGAGAGGAATTAGAAGCCAATGCGACGTCCGCCGCCTTTCTTAAGCGAACATTCCTTTTCAAGCTCGTTGAGGCGTGTCTCGTTCGACACCGATCCGCCAATATAGTAGAGCGACTGCCTGACCGTGCGGAAGTCGCCGGGCGCGATGTTGGGAATTGCGGCAAGCCGCATCACCTCGGCATCACCAAGGCGTGTCTTAAACATCCGCTCGAAGAATGCCCGCTTGCCGTCTGCCTCAAGGTAGTCGAACTGTAGCTTGAATGTGAATCGCCGCATGATCGCCGCGTCGAGGTTGTCTATGAAGTTTGTCGCCCCG
>JAEEGL010255280.1_pt1 | contig 12220 bp, 6 predicted proteins | sample 9134231 | NCBI WGS metagenome assembly JAEEGL01 (sample SAMN16246548, study PRJNA631951) | gut metagenome | biome: gut microbiome; feature: rumen; material: fiber-attached | host: Bos | place: Iran: Karaj | collected 2018-10
GACACATGACGGATCTTTCCACGCCGCGCGGGCGAGCTCAGTCGCCTTGCGCTCGCCCTCAGACCCCGCCCAGTCGTCAGTGCTCCCCGATCCTACCGCCAAAAGACGCGGCGCGACGCAGGCAAGAAGCTCGTGCTGGTCGAACGGCAACTCGCGCTCGCGGTTGACCCACGAGGTGTAGTCGAGGCAGAACCAGTACTGGAACGTACGGACGATCTGCGCGATGTGCTCGGAATTCGGGAGATTGAGATGGTTGAGCTTCGCGCCTGCGCAGCCCGAGCCGTTCACGCACACCATCGCGAAGCGCGTGTCTGTTACGGCCGCCCAGAGCGCGGTCTTTCCGCCGCGGGAGTGCCCTACGACCGCCACCTTCTTCGCGTCTATCTCGGGAATGGCCTCAAGCCAGTCCATGACGCGGCTCGCGCCCCAGCCCCAAGCGGAGATCGTGCCCCAGAGCTTCGGGTCCCTCCTGTACGCTCCCGGCTTCTCGAAGGCCTCGAACGCTCCTTTCGTGTTGCCGGTGTTGTAGTCAGGAGCCACGTCCCACGTGTAGAACGAGACGGCCGCAAAACCGCGCTTCACGATCTCCTCCACCGGAAAGAACGGGCTCTTCTTTTCGCGCTCGGGGTCGCAGTTCTCCTTGTAGTCGCGGTTGCAGATCAGAAGGAACGCCGGAACCGGCCCCTTCGCGCCTGCGGGGACGAACGCCGTCACGGGAAACGAATTGGTTCCGCACGAACCGCCGTAGACGACGCGAACTTGCTTGCGCACCATCTTGCCGTCGGGCATAAGCTTGTCTTCCGAAATCTTCTCGAACTTGAGAAGCGGCGGCTTCTCTGCCTCCTTCGGGCGCCGCCCGAACTCGTTGTCGGTGAAAAACGCGACGATTTCATCGCGCGACTTCTCGCCGATCGCATTGATCCTCGTTTCCGCGGCGACAGCGGAAAACACAAAGGCGAAGTCAACAGCCGCGAGCAGCGCAAGCGGCCTGAGCATGGCAAAGTTCATGGAGTCTCCCCGCTCTCAAGCATAATGGCGCGGAACTTCCCGATGTCTTCTTCGGTGAAGCCGAGCGAAATGATGTACTTCTCCAGGCTCTCGCGCACCGTATCCGCCGGGAAGTTCTTCTTGAAACCGTTCACAAGCTTGTCGTAGCGCTGGGCATGGCAGAAGTTCACGCCATGGCTCCAGAACCCGGTCGTCTCCCAGTCGCGGGCGAGACGGTCTTCGTCGGCGCCAAGAAGCCCGCAGAGGATGTACGCCACCGAGCCAGTCCTGTCCGCGCCGGCGATGCAGTGGAAATCTATCGGGTAGTTCTTCTCGTCGAGAAACACGCGGAAGACATTTGCGAACGCTTCCCTGCCCGACTTGCCCTGCATTCCATCATATGCGGAGGACGAATAGTGGAACCACTTCACGTCGGGTCCGAGAGGAGAGCCGGTCATGCCGAAACATTCATTGTCCGACCTGAGGTCGATGTCGGTCTTGATCCCGAAGCGCTTTCGTATGTACTCGCCTCTCTCGCCTTCGACGCGGTTCTTGCCGGTCGCCATTCCCTTGGGAACCTTCGGCGTTCCGCCAGCCGCGAAGATCTTTTCCGCGCGGTGGACGCGGGACGAGAGGAACTTCGCGAGCGGCTCGCCAGGATGCCTCCTGCTCCAGTCCACGTATTCGGCGTCCTTGAGGTCCATCGTCTTCGGGTCGGACTGCCAGGCGCGAAGCTGGTCAAGCCGCTTCTTCGCCTCGTCGGCGGCTTCCTTGAGTTCATTCTCCTTGCCCATCTCGCGAAGCTCGGCGACTGTGTAATACGCCATCGACGCGTTGCTGTTGAGCCCCGCGGAGCGGAACACGAGTCCCTGCTTGACGCGCTTGCCGCCAAGGCCGACCCAGCCGCCTATGTCGCGCACGTTGCCGACGCCGGGGAAGCGGAGCATTCGCGGAGCCCTGTCCTCGGTCTTGAACTTGCCCTTGCCAGTCGCGCCGCCGCCTTCGACAGTCCACTCGTACTCGGCCGCGACCTCGAGATTGTCGATGTAGGCCGAAGTGCCCTTCACCGTCTCCTCTACTACGACAACACCAGTCTTCGCATCCTTGACTGACACCTTGTATTCGTCAACTCCGCCGATTGGCTCCCAGGCGAGCTTGACTGTTTTGGGACAGAAAGGCGCACGGTCTTTCTTCTCGCCTGGGATGCGTTCGGCTGGAAGCCCCATGTTCTTCCGGAAGGCCTCGTCAACGAACTTCACGCGGCGTTGCGCATACGGCATGTCAAGGTACGCCTTCTGGGCGTCGGTGAGAAGCGGCACGACCGCGCCCTCGGCAGGTTCGACCGTCTTGATCTCCGATACGTTCGCCAGCGCGCCGAGCATCACGCCCGCCACCACGGCCACGATCATCATGCTGTCGGTAAATGCCTTTCCTTTTGCCATGGAGCCTCCTTTCCTTGGTGTCACATTGCCGCGTTAACGGTATAGTACCACAATATCCCGCACGCGTCAAACATGCAATTTCAGAAACTGCATGAAACAGCAGACGGCATGGCGCGGAGACGCGTGAGGGAGCGGAGCGACTTCATGGGCGGGAACTTGACGAAAAGAGTGGTGGCGGGGCGGACATCGGGAACGGTGCCGCGGCGGCCGAAGAACCATCCTGCGGGCGTCGGCTCGAGGCGCCCGCTTGCGATTTCCGGCTTCGCCCCTTCGGGCAACGTCATCGCAAGAGCCCACTTCCGGCCTCGCCCGAAGTCGGCGGAAAGCGTCCGCCCGTCCTCCGAGAGGACGACGTTGGTGGAGTCAATCTGGAAAAGGAGAGTGTAGCTGTGCTCCTTACCGTCGACCGACTCCACGATGTCCGCGACCGAGAACTCTTCGGCCGCCTTGTCAAAGCGTATCTCCCGCCTGTGGCTGGCAAGGCGAAGCTCCTCGGGGCCGAAGCCCTGGTCGTACACGCCGAAGGCGAAGTCCTCTTTTTCATCCGATCGCCATCCGGCGTCTATCGGGCTTTCGCAAACACGCGGCGAACTTCTATTCTGCGCAAGGCCGTCGACGAGCAGCGTATTGTGGCCGTATCCCGATATCGCATATTCGCGCAAGGCCGACCGCTCGTACTGCCCGCCGCCGTCGTCGAACACAAGTTCCTCGCCGCCTTTCCAGAAGGTGAACGACAGCTTGTCCTGGTGGACGTGGTTCGCGCCAGTCGGCCCGACGTCAAATGCAAGGTAAGCGGCATCCCGATCCCAGCCCGAGCGCATTACGGCAATGCCGGAACAGGGCAGGAAACGCGAAGCCGTCTTCCCCGCAGGCGGCGCGCCCTCTCTCCCCTCGGTCGCAGCCCACAGGAAATCGGAGCGGGATGGAAAGAGTCTCGCCGCCGTCCTGAAGATGTGCGACGCGCGAAACGTGTTCGAGTCGTTGAAGCAAGGGAAGGAAAAGTTTGGCGTAATCTGGGCAAGCGGCCCTTCCGCGCCCCTTTCAAGCAATTCGAGAAATCCCTTGGGGAGCTCCCCGCCCTTCCCCGCCTTCGTCGCGCGAAGGCAGATCCTCGCCGCCGAAGAATAGAACACGCTGTGGTAGTCGAGCGAAACCTCGTAGTGCTGTCCGTCCGGACAAAGCTGCTTCGACGCCGCGGCATAGAATCTCGAAAGCGCCTCGCGGCGGATTTCCTCCGCGTCGGGAAGGTCGGGGAAGTCGAGCGCGAACACATACGCCCCCGACATTTCTATGAGCAGCCAATTGTAGTTCGTGGAATGGGCGATAAGATGCCGCGCCTGCGCATGCGCGGACTTTACGAAGTCGTCGCGTACCTTGCCGCAGAACGACGGCGACTTCGAGAACGCATGCCACGCGGCATCCCACGAACCCGAAAGGCGGAGACCCTCCTCTATCGTGCGCCACGGGGAGCCGACTCGGTTGAAGTCTTTTTCAGACGGGATGCCGCCCGTCTGCTCAAACCAGTCAGAGAACTGCCGGACAAAGGCCTGCGCGTATTTCTCGTCGCCAGTCGCTGAATACGCCTCGGCAAGAGAGGACCAGAAACCCATACGGTTGAGCTGCCACGTCCACTCGGGGTTGAACGGTCCCTTCGTCTCCGTCGGGTTGAAGAGCCAGTCGATCCTGCCGTCAGGAAACGCATGCGGAATTCCGACGACGGACACCTCGCCCTTGATGGCGCGATCGGCCGCCTTGAACGCACCGCCTTGGGGCGCGGCAGATTCGCCGCGCAGCGCAAGCAGCGAAAAGACGGCAATCACCAGGCATGCGATTCTCATAACGACAATGCGATTACTATGGAAGTTCGTCGAAGCCAATGACGGCGATTCCACATTCCTTTGCGGCGGCGAGGATGCGCTCCAGCCACTCGGTCTTCATGTCGATGCCCTTGGCGTTCGGAGAAATGCCGTGAGAAGTGATGGAAAGAACTTCCTTGCGCTCGGCGGCGCGGCGGATGCAGTCGCATATCTCGTCGATGTCAGTGTGATACGCCTCTCCGACGATGATTGTGTCGATGCGGAAGTGCTTCCGGAGTTCGGCCACTGGGAAGAACACCGCGTCGTTGGTTACAAGCGGCTTGCGGTCCGCCTGCTTCTTGCCGTCGGGATCGTAGGGCGTTGCGCCCTTCACGCCGCCGCGGACCCGCGCAAAGCCCTTCTTGCGGAAAAGCTCGTCGGACTCGTCGCTGAAGCGGCAGTTAGGATAGGCAAACGACTCGAAAGGAACATATCCCCTAGTGGCGCTGTCGGTCTGCGGCCAGACGTCTTCGAGATAGTAGCGCTCTGCGCCGCGCGCGGCAATGGCCACGTCGGCATCTAGATGGTTCAGTCCGTGGAAGCCGATGGAGTGACCGTCTGCGCTGAGGCGCTTGAGCGATCGGATCGTCGGCTGGTCGATGGGTCCCGAGACAAAGAAGGTGGCGTGCGCACCGTACTTGGCGAAGATCGGGCGAGCCGTCTCCCAGTCCGCGAAGTTGCGGTCGTCGAAGGAAAGAAGCAATATGCCTCGATTGGCAAGCGGAGGCGGATCGCAGTTTACAACCTCGATCTTGCCGACCGGCCCCCAGACCTGGTAGAATTCGCGGGAGCGTTTCTTGTGGTCCTGGAGCCAGCGGTGTCCCTGGCGGACGCGGACGCGCGGAATCTGACGGTAGGTGCAGTTTTTGAAGACGATGTTGTCGGGACGGCCCCGGTCGGTACCGGAAATGGAATTGGGCATGAGCGCCTCGAAGCGGCAGTTCTCGATAAGCACGTCCGCGACCCTGGCGTCGCCGCGCGGCATCCAGATCGCGACCGGCCGCTCGCTCTCCATCGAGACGCAGTTGCGGACGCGGATATTCTCGATATAGACGTTCTTCCCCTCGTCGAACCACGCCGGTGTGAAGCAGAGGCCGACGACAGACTCGTGGAAGCGGCAGTTCTCGACCGAGACGTCGCGGATCGTGCCGGTGCCGACGCCAAATCTGACGCCAAGGCAGCAGCTCCAGACATCGCAGTTCTCGATGCGGATGTTTTCGCAGGCGTTGGTCGCGGCATGGTGATTGCAGCTCGCGCGAATGGCAAAGCCGTCGTCGCCAGTCTTGACGACGCAGTCCTTCACGACGACGTTTTTCGTGCAGTCGATGGAGAAGCCGTCGGAGTTTGCGATCTCGCGGTCGGCGTCGATCGTAACCCCGCGGATGTCGAGCCCGTCGCAGCAGCGGAAGTGGGTGGTCCAGCAAGGAGTGTTCTTGAGCGTCACCCCCTCAAGGCGGATGTTCTTGGAGAGGAACATCGCGACCATCGGCCCCGGGCGGAACCACTCGCGATCGGTCGGGTGGAGCTTGATGCCGTACTTGTAGGCGGGGAACCAACCCTCCTCCTGAGTCTCGCCGAAGAACGCGCCGCCGTTGCCGTCAATAACACCCTCGCCGGTGATCGCGACATCGGTCGCCTTGTACGCGATGACGAGATGTCCGCCGCTCCACTCCTCGCCTACTGAATTGAAGTTCTCTGGAAAGACGTCGTTGGCGTTGTAGTCCGCCGCCTTCTCGGAACCGAGAATCGTCGCGCCCTTCTCGAGATGGAGCTCGCAGTGGTCCTTGAGCCAGATCGTGCCGCTCTTCCAAACTCCCGGCGGCACGACAATTCTTCCGCCGCCTGCCTGCGCGGCGGCCTCGGCCGCCTTGGCGGCGCTGCCGCCATAGTCGCGGATGTCGAAGATGCGCCTGTCGCCCTCGTCCATCTTCGCCACTGCCGCCGCATCGCCGACGGCGGAAAACACCACCGCAAAAAACACCAGCGCAAAAAAAGATCTTCTTGTCCCGGTCATTCCAATTTGTCCTCCGCAAGATTTGCCACTATCTTACCATGCGCGCGAGAGTCTGCCAACCCCTACCGAAGTAGGGGTTATGGTTTCACTACAATTTTGATACAATACCCTCAGTCCTTCAGTAAACACACTTCAGGGGATCATCATGAAGACAAACACACTGGCACTGGCCGCATTTGCCGCGGCGGTTTCCATAGCACACGCAGAAGAAAAGATCATCCTCACGCAGTTCGACCTTTCCGACACGGCAAGCGACCGCGGCCAGGCGCGGGTCGGGGCGAAGTTCGACGGCAGCGGCATGTTCATCGGCGGCAAGTGGCTGTGGGGCGGACTCAGGACAACCCTCGGCATGCACGCCAACTCCTATCTCACACTCGACCTCGGGGAAGGCGCGCTCCATTTCGACACCGACTATGCAGTGGACGAAAAGGGACTCGACGGTGCCGTGCAGTTCCAGATACTTCTCGACGGCAAGGTCGTAGCCGACTCAGGCCTTGTACACCGCTTTGCCGGCGTAAAGCACTTCGCGGTCAACCTCAGGGGCGCGAAGAAGCTCACGCTCAAGGTGCTTGACGGCGGCGACGGCATCGAAGGCGACCACGGCGACTGGTTCAACATCGACATCGCCTATGAAGACGGCAAGTTCCCTCCTGGCGACGTGCGCTCCATCTCGCCGAACCAGCTCGGCATCCTCACCCCGAAAAGCGGACCGGCGCCGCGCATAAACGGCCCGTCGGTCTTTGGCGCAAGGCCTGGCAATCCCGTCATCTACCGCTTGCCGGTAACAGGCGAGCGTCCAATGGAGCTCTCGGCCCGCAACCTTCCCGAAGGGCTCAAGTTCGATCCTGCGACCCAGGTGCTCTCCGGCTCGGTCGACATGCGAGGCGACTATGAAATCGTCTTCTCCGCAAAGAACGCGAAGGGTTCGGCCGAGCGCACGCTCACGCTCAAGGTGGGCGACAAGATCTGCCTCACGCCGGCGATGGGATGGAACTCGTGGAACGCCTTCGGCGCGGACGTCAGCGCGGAGAAAGTCAAGGCGGCGGCAGACGCGCTCGTCTCAAGCGGACTTGCAGACCACGGCTGGAGCTACATCAACATCGACGACTGCTGGCAGAACAACCAGGACAATCCCAAGAAGAAGACCACCCTGGACCCGGACTTCGTAGGCCCCGCCCGCCAGGACGACGGCACGATCATAGCCAACAAGCGCTTCCCCGACATGAAGGCCCTCGCAGAGTACGTTCACGCCAAGGGACTCAAGATAGGAATCTACTCCTCGCCAGGGCCATACACCTGCGCCGGGCACACGGGAAGCTTTGGCCACGAGGCTCAAGACGCGAAGACCTTTGCAGACTGGGGGTTCGACTACCTCAAGTACGACTGGTGCACCTACTCCCAAAAGCAGTTCGGCAGCGGCGTCTGGAAGACGATGCCCCCCTACTGGCTTATGGGACGTGCGCTCGCGCACCAAAAGCGCGACATCGTCTTTTCGCTTTGCGAGTACGGCCTGGAGACGCCTGGTCTGTGGGGCAACATCATTCACGGGCACAGCTGGCGCACAACTGGCGACGTCGTCGACATCTGGGAAAGCATAGCCGAGGCGATCGAATGCCAGAAGCCGCTCTTCCCCTATTCCCGACCCGGCTCGTACAACGACCCCGACATGCTTTGCGTCGGGCCCGTCCGCTATAACGATTTCAAGGGCACGCGCCTCGCACCCAACGAGCAGTACACCCACATCTCCCTCTGGGCGCTCGTCGCCTCGCCGCTCATGATCGGCTGCGACCTGACGAAGCTCGACGAGTTCACGCTCTCGCTCCTCACCAACGACGAAGTGCTCGAAATCAACCAGGACCCGCTCGGGCTCGGCGCGGGCTGCGTGGCCGCGGGCGACAACTGGGAAATCTGGGCGCGTCCGCTTTGCGACGGTTCCATCGCGGCGGGGCTGTACAACATGTCACCCCGCGAGCAGACGATCGTCATGGACATGGACGCCCTCGGCATGGAGTGCAAGTGGCGCGTCCGCGACGTCTGGCGCCAGGCCGACATCGGGACCTTCCTCGGCAAGTACGAACGTGCAGTTCCCGGCCACGCCACACATCTCGTCAAGTTCACGCCCTTGAAGTGCGGGCACATGCGCGAAGGCATGGACGACATCCGCGACAATGCCTGGCGCTACGTCATGAAGCGCGACGGCGCCCCGGCTGAAATGCTCAAGTAGCTTTCGGCGCGGACTGGCGCGGCGACTAGAGCGATATCTTGAATACCGGCGCGAACTCGACCGGCGCGGCGCCCGGCATGAACTTCGGGAACCTTATCTCGAGCGCGCCGTCCTTTGCCGACCAGTCCACCTTCGTAGAGGAGCCGAGCATCGAGACACCCTTCGCGTCCTTGAGTTCCGGTATCTTGACCTCGTCGACGCCCTTCGCGAAGACGGTCATGTAGATGGCGTCGCCTTTCTTCGTGAAGTAGATCTTCTTCTTCGCGAAGTCCTTTGGCGCCGCAGCCCAGCGAGTCGTCGCGTAGATCGCCTCGCCGTTTACGTCGAGCCAGCGGCCAATCGCGAGGAGACGGTCCTGCATGATAGCGGGTATGCGGCCGTCGGCAGTCGGCCCGACGTTCAGCAGGAGATTGCCGCCGCGCGAGACGCACGCCACGAGCGTCTCGACGCAACTCTCGCGCGACATGTAGTCCTTCGGCGTCTCGAAGCGGCTGTAGCCGAAGGAATTGCCGATGCCGCGGCACTCCTCCCACGGATGCGTCGCGCTGTCACCCAACGTGTCGCCGCCCTCGAGCGCGTACTCGGTCGTGTAGTGCCCGCCGTGGCGTCCGCGGCACTCCTTGCCCCAGCGGTCGTTTACGACGACGGTGTCCTTCACCTTCGATTCGTTGAAGAGCCAGGCGAGATACTCCCTTGAGCAGTGACGCTCGGACGGATAGTCCCACTCGCCATCGGGCCAGATGATGTCCGCCTCGTAGTTGTCGGCGAGTTCCTTGAGCTGCGGCAGGTTGACGCGGCGGTTCCATTCCTCCGGCGTGAGCGCCGCAGGCGACGGCTTGCCGTCGCGGATTCCGGGGTAGAGCGGGTTAGCGTATTCGAGCATCGAGAAGTAGAAGCCGCGCCTTAGCCCGGCGTCGCGCATCGCCTTGCAGAACTCGCCCACGAGGTCGCGGCCAGAGCCGACTGCGACGGCGTTGTAGTAGGGCGACTCGGGACTCGGCCACAGCGCGTAGCCGTCGTGGTGCTTCGAGGTGAGGACGACGTATTTCGCGCCCGCCTTCTTGAAGAGCTCCGCCCATTCGGCGGGATTGTAGTGCTCAGCCTTGAACTGCGCGGCGAAGTTGCCGTACGGCGCGTTGTGGTAGAATTTCTCATGGTGCTCGAGATACGGCTTCTTTCCCTTGAGCATGAAGCCCTGGTACCACTCGGAGTAGCAGTCCCAAGTGAACTTGCCGTTTTTCGAGACGCTGCCGAACGCAGGCACCGCATACGGCCCCCAGTGGATGAAGATGCCGAACTTCGCCTCCGTCCACCATGATGGAACCGGACGCTTGTCGAGAGACTCCCACTTGGCCTCGTAGGTCTCGGCGAGACCCGACGACGCGGCAGCCAGCGCAAATGCAAAAAGCAGTCTTTTCATGGTCCTCCTATGGGGTTCGCCGCAGCGGGATCGTCACCGACTGGACTGTGTTCGGTCCGATTGCCACGGAAGCCGTGTTGCCGTCGAGCGGCGCGAGCTTCTCGCTCTTGCATATCCAGAGCGGACGCTCGCCGGGGATGAGATGCGAGTAAAGGTGCTCGGCTGGAATCGTCACGGACTCGACGACTGGCTCGCCCGCGAAGCAGAGGCCTTTGAGCTCTACCGGCATCTTGCACTGCTTGTCACACGAGTTTACCATCAGGAGCGAAAGCGACGTCTTGTCGGCGTTGAGCGTCGCCACCCATTCGATGTCGCCGGCGAGGCGCGGCAACTTCTTGTTGCATGCTATCGCCCGGATCTGGGCATTGGCCGTTCCATAGTAGTTCGCGCTCGTCCATATCGACGCGGTCTTGCCCTTGTTGCAGGTAGTACCGTGGTCGAGGATTATCGGATGCTCCTTGAGCGCCTCGCAGAATATCCTGAAGACCGGCGCGGCTGGACCTATCTCCATGCGCGGCACACCCTCGTAGTCCGGATCGACGTAGTTGCGGTTCGAGGGGTCGAACTGGAAGTTCCACGTTCCCGTCGAGACCGAGATGCCGCCCGCGAGCGAGCCGAGGTTGTGCAACGATATGCCGTCGACGTTCGGCTGTGCGAGCGTCAGCAGAAGGTAGTGCCCCTTCCATATCGACGAGAAGAACATCTGGTGGCAGCGGTTGTCCTCGTCCGAGCGCTCGCGCCACTCGGTGATCCACACGCGCTTGTCGGCGATCTCGGGGAAAATCTGCGCGAAGCGCCTTATACGCGCAAAGCCGTTGCCGCTGCAGCCGTACGCGCCGTCGCCGCCGTAGAAGTGGTAGATGACATGGCTCACGTTGTGGAGCTGGTTCGACATCGCGACGATGAAACGCCCCGACCACTGGTTGAGCCGGCTGAACGAGAACTCGCCCTTGCCGTCGTTCGTCACCCACTCGAGCCCCGTCGCGCGTGCGCGTACAGCCGCGATGTCTGGGTCGCCGTCGCGGTACTCCGCGAGAGGAATGCCGATCTTCATCTCCGGCCAGATGCGCTTCATCTCCGGAATAATCGCCGACCAGCGTTCGCCGTACGTCTCTGGCTCCTTGCCCCAGTATGCCTCGTTGCCGCACTCGAAGCCAGCGACGCATTCCTTGTAGCCGTTGTCGACTATCCACTGCACGTAGTCGCAGATGACTTTCTTGACGACATCGATGTCGCTCGTGCGCGCACCCGTTTCGACGTTTGTGTAGACGCCATAGTTCTCGAGGCACAGGATTGCCTTCATCCCGTTCTCCTTCCAGAACGAGAAGTACGCGTGTGGGTCGATCATGGGCTTGTGCCGGTAGACCGCCTGCAGCGCCGGGCGGTTCGTCGCCGTCGCCCACGCGAGCCCGCGCTGCCAGCAGTCGTTCGCGCTCCAGGGCCTGACGACCCAGGCGCCGGCGTCGCGGATTAGCTTCGCCGACTCGACGCGATTCGAAATGTAAAACCATTCCGCGACCAGAGTCGACGTCTCGAGCATCGCGCCGGCGTAGCCGAGATCAGGGGCGCTCGAAGAGTTGCGCAGGTCCTTTATGGGCTCCGCCGCCGCGTCGACTTCTATGGGCAGCGGCCACGGCTTCTTCTCGGCGGCCATGGCCGCGACTTGCGCTACCGCGACGAAGACCGCCAGCGCTGCAGATGTTGCCTTTCTATTCATTTACATTCCCCCATCGCCGCTCGCGTAGGATTCTCCAGTATACTATCACTTCTGCGGCATTCTGCCAACCCCTACTTCGGTAGGGGTCGGCGGCTCAAGCACATCGGAGCCAGCGGCACAGGCCGCGGCAAGCAGAATACTTGCTAGCATCATGGCATTGTCATTTCATGAATACAAAGAACTCCGGCTGCATCTGCCCGAAGACGCACTTCGGAGTCCAGATGGCGGGAACGGCTTCGCCCTTCTCCTTGCGGCCGTCGTCGCCAAGGCGAGACACATTCGAGCCGATCCATTCGTCGGCAATGGAGAACGAGAGATTCTCGCGCACGTCACCCGAAAGGTTGTTGACCATCACCATCATTTCGCGGCCATTCTCGGAGACGCTTGCGAGCGTCCAGATGCCTGGCGCATCAAGCGCCATCACGGGGATCGCGCCAGGCGACAGCCGGCGAAACAGGTTCTGCCACAGCTCCTGCTTTCTCAAGTTGAGAAGTCCCGACGAGCGGTTGCCGACAAGCGATGTCGCCATCACCGCGACACATCCGCCGCGCGCGTTTCTC
>JAEEGL011730887.1_pt1 | contig 12220 bp, 12 predicted proteins | sample 9134231 | NCBI WGS metagenome assembly JAEEGL01 (sample SAMN16246548, study PRJNA631951) | gut metagenome | biome: gut microbiome; feature: rumen; material: fiber-attached | host: Bos | place: Iran: Karaj | collected 2018-10
CCTTAGCCGCAATTTTGGACAGCATTATGCCATCAGCGCAGGACTTTCGTTATGTTCGGGCGAATGGATAGTGGTGATGGACTGCGACTTACAAGACCGTCCCGAAGAAATTCCACACCTTTATAATAAAGCCCAAGAAGGATTCGACATTGTATATGCACGAAGGGTGGTAAGGCACGATGGATTTTTTAAGAGGATGTCGTCGAAGATGTTTCATTTTGTATTTGATTGGCTTAGCGGCACCAAATCCGACAGCAGCATAGCCAATTTTGGAATCTACAACCAAAAAGTAATCAAAGAATATAACAAAATGCCCGAGGTGGCGCGGACGTTTACATCTTTAGTTAATTACCTTGGGTTTCGCCACACCTCCATGGAAGTACAGCATGCTTCACGCGCTGATGGTAATAGTTCTTATACATTCAAAAAACTTATCAATTTATCGTTAGATGTAATTATCTCAAATACAAATCGTCCATTAAAATTGGCGGTTGGATTTGGTTTTTTTATGTCTTTTTTCTCGTTTTGTTTGGCAGTTTACAATATTTTTGCTAAATTAGCGGGGTATATCGGAATGCCTGGATACACTTCCACAGTATTTTCGATATGGTTTGTAGGCGGAATATTGCTTATGATGCTTGGAATTCTTGGCCTTTATATAGGCAGGATTTTTGATCAGGTAAAACAGCGTCCGCTTTATGTAATTAGCGAAAAATTAAACTGTTAGAGTATGGAAATTAACAACTACGGCATAACTCTCCGTCGTCTTACTCGCGACAAGATAGAGATGGTGCGTAATTGGCGTAACGATCCTAAAATTCAGCGTTTTATGGAGTTTCGCGATTATATAACTCCCGAAATGCAACAAAAATGGTTTAATCGTATCAATAACGCCAATAACTATTATTTTATAATAGTGTTCCGCGGTAAAGAAATTGGTTTAACCAATATCAAAGATATTGATTATGAGAATGGTACAGGAGAAGGCGGTATTTTTATCTACGATGATGAATACCTCAATTCTGATGTTTCGTTTCGTTGTGCTATGTGTACAGGGGATTTCTTTTTTTACACTTTAAAATTGAAACTTTCATTGGCACATATTTGTCGCGATAACAAACGTGCTATTCTATATAACAAGATGCTTGGCTTAAAATTAGCTGAAAATCAAGACGATAATTATAATCAATTATACACTCTCAATAAGGAGGATTTTGAAAAAAGTGCTGCTAAAATTAAACGTCTTTTACAATAAATAATTAACTGAAAATGGAAATAAATGAATTCATAGCAAAAATTGCTGACTTGTTTGAAGATACTGATAAGACTGAAATTCAAGCAAATACCAAATTTAAAGAACTTGAAGAATGGTCGTCGATAATGGCTCTTAACGTAATTGCCATGGTTGATGATGAGTATGATATATTGTTACGTGGCGACGATATTCGCAACGCCTGCACAATTGAGGATTTGTTTAATATTGCTAATAGTAAGAAATAATGGCATTTATCAAAATTCATAATGTTGCCTTTCGGGGTATTTCGGCGTGTGTTCCGCAAAATGTAGAAGAAAATGTATGTCTTCCATTTTATAATTCACCCGAAGAAGCCCAAAAAGTGATTGCTTCCACAGGTATAGAAAGAAGGCACATCTCTCCGAAGGGTACTACAGCTATGGATTTAGGCGCAAAAGCCGCCGAATGCCTTTTAGAGAAGCTCAATTGGGACAAATCTTCTATTGATTTGATAGCATTTTGTACGCAGAATCCCGATTATATCAATTTACCTAATTCGTTTTTGGTTCATAAGCGATTGGAGTTAAATGAAAACACTATGTGTTTGGATTTCTTTCAAGGATGTCCCGGCTGGGTAAGTTCTTTATCGTCAGTTGGTTCTATGATTCAAAATGGCACAATTAAACGTGCAGTTTTGATTTCGGGCGATACTGTTACAAAAGACCACGATATAAGCAATCCTGAAACTCGTCCTCTTTTTGGTGAAGGTGCTACTGCCACGGCCTTAGAGTTTGACCAAAAAGCAAGTGAAATGATGTTTTATTTTGGTACTTTGAGTACCGACGGTGATGCAACTGCTTTAAAATTAGGTGGATATCGCAATCCATATTCGTTGGAATCTTTGCAATACGATCTTGATCGTAAAATGGGTAAACTTTCTGAAAATCAAGTAATTGAAAAAATGGAATCAATGGATGTTTTTTCATTTGCCATTTCAAAAGTACCTAAGGCTGTGAAAAAACTTTGCGCCGAATTTGCAGTAAACATTGAAAATATTGATTTTTTCACGTTTCATCAAGCTAACAAACTGATACTTGAAAACATTGCTAAACGTTTGAAAATTAGTATAGACAGAGTTCCAATGAGTCTAAAAAATTACGGAAACACGACAAGTGCGAGCATTCCGCTAACTTTGGTTTCTGAATGTGGTAAAATATTGAGCAATAGTCATAAACGTCATATAGTTTGTGGCTTTGGCACTGGTCTATCGTGGGGGGCTGCTTATTTTGAAACTAATAATCTTGTTTGTCCTACTGTTGTTGAAATTTAAACTTTTTTGAATTATGTACAATCCTTTTTCTCTTGAAAATAAGACAGTTTTGATAACCGGTGCATCCTCTGGCATCGGACGTGCAACTGCTGTTGAATGTTCTAAAATGGGTGCTAAGTGCATTATCACTGGACGAAATGTCTACAGACTTAATGAAACTTTTCACAATCTCGAAGGAGAAGACCACATTCAAATTATTGCCGATTTGAACAACGAAAATGATATTGAAAATCTTGTTGAACAATTACCTCTTTTGGATGGTTTTGTTTCTAATGCCGGAATTGTAAATACAGTTCCGATAGGATTTTACAAAGAAAGTGAAATAGAAGGTGTTTTTAAGACTAACACATTTTCTATGATGATGCTTACCAAATATCTTATCAAAAAGAAAAAACTCAACAAACCCTCGTCGATAGTTTACACAGCATCTATTGGCAACGTTTTTTCTGCGGGTATTGCCAATGGTATTTATGGTGCATCTAAATGCGCAATAGACGGTTTTATGCGCACCGCAGCATTGGAACTTGCCCCTAAAAAAATCCGTTGCAATAGCGTAAATCCTTCGATGGTGATGACTCCTATTATGACAGATAATCAGCGTATTACCAAAGAACAATTTGAGGCTGATATGCAAAAATATCCTTTAAAACGTTATGCTGAGCCTAAGGAAATTGCATGGGCTATAATTTATTTATTGTCAGACGCTTCGGCTTTTGTTACTGGCACGGCATTAAAAATTGATGGAGGTGTAACATTGTAATATATGGCATTTGTAGAAGTTAAAAATGTAGAAATCAAAGGTTTGGCTGTGGCTGTTCCGAAAGAGATTAAAACCGTAAAGTCGCAGCCTTTTTTTAATGAAACTGAGGCAGCGAATTTTACAACGGTAACGGGGGTTGTATCTTCGCATGTTGCGCCAATGAATCTTACGTTATCTGATTTGTGTCAAGCAGCAGCCGAAAAACTCATTGAATCAATGTCTTACAGTCGTGAAGATATTGATTTGATATTGTTTGTTTCTACTTCGCGTGATTTTTACATTTGTCCTAATACTGCCAATATTTTACAAAACAAACTTGGTCTTAAAACATCTTGTGTGGCGTTAGACCTACCATTGGCATGTTCTGGGTATGTCTACGGTCTTTATTTGGCTTCGTCGCTACTGCAATCGGGACAGTTGAAACGTGCTCTTTTGTTGGTTGGAGAAATGCCTTCAAAAAATCAATCGTCGTTGGACAAAACCGTTTGGCCGCTTCATGGCGATGCAGGAAGCGCTACATTGTTGGAATTTTCGCCATCAACTCATAATTCTATGAAGTTTAATCTCAATGGTGATGGTTCTGGTTATCAAGCCATTATATGTCGTCAACCCGGCATTAGAAATTATCCAGTAACCGAAGACTCTTTAAAATCCGTTACCATTGATAACGGCATAGAACGCAACGCTTTACAATGCGAGATGGATGGTTCTGAGGTTTTTTCGTTTGCCATTAAAAAACCTTTTGAGGCTATAACTTCGCTTGCTGAGTATTTCAAAATTGATATTCAACATATTGATTATCTGTTGATTCATCAAGCCAATAAGATGATTGACGAAAAAATTCGCAAAAAACTGAAACTCCCATCCGAAAAGGTTCCGTATAGCATGGAATTTTATGGAAATACAAGTTCATGCACTATTCCTTTGACTATGGCGTTGAAAATCCGAGAAGATTTGTCAGCGAAACAAAACTCATTGATAATGTGTGGTTTTGGTTCTGGTCTTTCGTGGGGAGCAGCACATATTGTTACTGATAAAATAGTTTGTTTACCAATAATAGAAATCTGATTATGAATACATTAAAAGGTAAAACGGCTTTAATTACAGGTTGCAACCGTGGCATTGGTAAGGCAGTGATGGAAAAATTTGCCTCGCTTGGCTGTAATATTATTTGCGCAACTCGTAGTCAATATACTGATTTTGAAAATTATACATCAGAATTAACAAATAAGTTTGATGTAAGAATTTCGCATATATATTTCGATCTTTCTGATGAGGAAAGTATCAAAACATCTCTTAATCAACTGATTAAGACCAAACCTACAATTGATATATTGGTTAACAATGCAGGGATACCTCATGGCGGCATTATGCTTATGACTCCACTAAAAACAATTAAAGAGGTTTTTCAAATTAATTATTTCTCGCAAATACTTATAACACAATATATTGCAAAAATTATGACCAAGCAAAAAAGTGGTGTTATAATAAATATGAGTTCTGTTATGGCAATGGAAAATTTTGCAGGGGGATCGGCATACGCAGCCTCTAAATCCGCTATTGCCACTTTTACTCGCACCATTGCAAACGAACTTGCTCCATTTAATATACGAGTCAACGCTGTTGCTCCGGGTTTGATTGAAACCGAAATGGGCGATAAAATGGATCAAAAAACACAAGATTTATTTAATTCTAATTCGGATTTCAAACGTCGTGGCACTCCTCAGGAGGTTGCTGATCTTATGGCGTTTTTAGTGTCTGATGAGGCTAAATATATTACAGGTCAAATAATTAGAATAGACGGAGGAATGTAAAATTTAAGTATTATGACGTCAAATATAGAGAACATACTAAACAATTTAAGAGAGCAGATAATAACGGAGTTTAAAAATAGTTATTCGTTTTTATCAGGCAAGAAAGTATTTATTTACGGCTCTGGAATTTACGGCAAAGCCTTGTTGAACAAACTGATTGAATTTAAATTCGTTGATAATATTTGTGCTTTCATCAATGACTTTGAACATGGTTTTGAATTAGACGGTATTCCCGTAAAAAGTTTTGATGAATGTGTTTTTTCTGGCGATTATTGCATTGTTGTTGCCATCGAAAAGCAAGAAAAGGTTGTTAAAAAACTTGAAGACCACTGTCTTACATTTTATGCACCATCGCGCAAACAAATTTTTTTGGATATTAATCTTTTTTGGGACAAACAGTCTATTGATAATCTTGCTGAACGTATTAAATTTTATCACAACAATACAAAAAGGTATGAGAATTTACTGACGAATTTTTACACCGATGACGAGTCTAAACGTGTTATTCAAAGCCGCATAGATTTTTATAATAGTGGTAATCTTGATTATCTTTTCAACTATCCAATAATTCATCCGCCATATTTTAGTGATGATTATCTAAAACTTTCTGATAAAGAAGTGTTTATAGATTGTGGAGCCTTTATTGGTGATTCAGTTGAAGAGTTCGTTTTGTTCTCCAAAGGTCGATATAAAAAAATAATATCCTTTGAGCCTGATACACACAATTTTACGATACTTGAAAATGTTGCAAAAGCCTACCATGATGTCGAAATATATCCATTCGCCACTGGAAACAAAAATTGTGAAGTCTGTTTCTCCGAAAAATCAGATGTTTCTTCATCGGTGAGCGAAGAGGGCGGAGCAAGAGTTCGGATGGTTAGATTGGATGATTTTATAAAGGACATTCCGACATTTATTAAAATGGATATTGAAGGTGCAGAACTTGATACCCTTAAAGGTGCTGAAAATCTGATTAAAATCTACCATCCAAAACTTGCAATTTGTATTTATCACAAAGTTGAGGATTTATACACAATACCCACATATTTAAAATCACTTGTCCCTGAATATAAAATGAAAGTACGTCAACATTGTTCTGGTATTTACGAAACGGTATTATATGCCGAAGTTTGATTATAAATAATATAAGTATGAATAATTCAGTAACTTGGGCGGCTGATATTCGCCGCAAAATAATTGAGATGGCGCACGATGCCGGGAAAATGGGGCTACATATCGGTTCGGCTCTTTCTGCCGTAGATATTTTGGCTGTTCTTTATTCTGAGGTATTGAAATACGATGTTAATAATCCGTTGTCGTTAAACCGCGATTACTTTATTCTCAGCAAAGGACACGCTTATTTGGCTTTTTACGCAGTTTTGGCTAAGGCTGGTTTTATTTCTGACAATGAAATCAATGAAAATTTTATGAAAGATGGTGGTTTTTTGCCAGCTCATTCTGTTATGTGTTTAGATAAAGGCATAGAATTTTCGTCGGGAAGCCTTGGCATGGGAATGCCATTTGCTGTGGGTAAAGCGTTTGCTTTAAAATCTCAACATAAACAAAATCAGGTATTTACTCTTGTTGGAGATGGCGAGTGTGATGAGGGTAGTGTATTGGAAGCCTTTGGTTCGGCAGCAAATCTTCAACTTGATAATCTGACAGTTGTGGTTGATAAAAATGGTTTTCAACAAGATGGTAAAACTGATGATGTGCTTTCGATAGACATTGAGGCTGTTATTCGTGCTTACAAATGGAATGTTATCTGTGTTAATGGGCACAACCATAGTGAGTTAATTAATGCCTTTAATACCAAATTCAATAATGGAAAACCTAAATGCATTGTTGCCGAAACTATCAAAGGTAAGGGCTTCTCGTTTATGGAAAACAATAATTTTTGGCATCATGCAAATATGAATCAAAAACAATATCAACAAGCTTTGGAGGAATTGCAATGAAGATAGAAGATAAAGAATTGAAACTCAGAAATATGGCTGGAATGCGAAATTCTTTTGGCGTTTTCCTTTCTAAATTGGCTGAAACAAACCCTAATATATTTGCCATTACCGCTGACTTTACCAAAAGTTCGGGATTAGATGGTTTTGCAAAGAATTTTCCTGAACGTTTTTTGTCTTCGGGCATTGCTGAACAAAACTCAATTTCACTTGCAGCAGGACTTGCAAGTGAGGGTTATAATGTATTTGTGTCGAGTTTTGCATCGTTCTTAACTTCAAGATGTTACGAACAAATACGCGTCAATCTTGGTTATATGCGGCACAATGTAAAACTTGTTGGAATTGCCTCCGGACTTGGTGTGGCTTTTCAGGGTAATACTCATTATGGTTTGGACGATGTATCGCTTATGCGTACAATTCCCAATATGACTGTAATTGTACCATCTGATATTCAAGAACTTGCAAATGCAGTTGAGCAACTTTCTACTTTTGATGGTCCTGCGTATTTGAGAATAGTGGGAGAGGGGTTTGCTCCAATTGTTAATTCTTCGGATTACTTTTTTTCTATTGGTAAAGGTGTAAAACTTACAGATGGTTCTGATATTCTGATCATTACCAATGGAACAATGGCAAGTCAGGCGTTGAAAGTTTCTGAGCTATTGCCTAATGTATGCGTTATTAATATGCATACTGTAAAACCACTTGATACAGAGATTATTAATAAAAATATTAGTGGCAAGAAAATTGTTGTTACCATCGAGGAAGGATTTCTTAATGGAGGACTTGGTTCGGCTGTTGCCGACTTTATTTCGTCGCAAGAAGAGCGTCCAAAATTATTGAGGCTTGGAATCAACGACTTTTTCCCTAAGCCTGGCAGCTATCCTTATCTTTTGCAACAATGTGGATTATCAGTAGATCAAATAGTTGAAACAATTAAAAACAATATATAAAATGGATAATATTTTAGAAAAAATCATAGAAATTGTAGCCGAAACTTGCGGTGTAGAAAAAAGTGAAGTCAATGGCGATAGTTCTGTCGGCGATTTCCCTGCATGGGACTCAATGGGACATTTGAGCATTCTCAACAATGTTGAGGAGGCTTTTAATATTAGTTTCGACCCCGAAGAGATGATGGAACTTGAAGATGTAAACGACATTGTTAAAGCGGTTTCACAAAAAGTATGACCATTGTAGAGCGCATATATCAAAATTCGCTGAATTTTCCTAACAAAATTGCCATAGTTTGTAATGATACTGTATTGAGTTATAAAACTTTATGGCAAAATATTGTTAGTTGTTGCAGAGATTTTGAATTTATGTTTCCAAAAGGTGCAAATTATTGTTTGTTTAAAAACTCTCAGAATGATTCTTTTGCGATAAAATATTTTGCAAATCATTTGTTTAAAACAATCAATGTGCCTGTTGATAATGATATTTCTGATGATAATTATTCTGAAATTGCTGATAGTTTAGATTCTTTAATACCACCATCCACAGAGCATAAAAGCATATTTGCAGACAATAACATACTTTTCCCTGATGAAAATGCTACTGCCGACATAATGTTTACTACTGGCACAACTGGTAAACCTAAGGGAGTTGTTCTTACTCATAAAAATATATGCGCTTCAACAGATAATATCAATGCATTTGTTGGCAATACTGCTGATGATGTGGAACTTATAGCATTACCACTAAGTCATTCTTTTGGACTTGGACGTTTGCGTTGTGTACTATCTAAGGGTGGCACAGCTGTTATTTTAAACGGTTTTGCTAATGTTAAAAAACTATTTGAAACGATTGAAACCCAGAATTGTACAGGATTTGCATTTGTTCCGGCAGCTTGGAACTATATTCAGAGAATTAGTGGTGACAAAATCTCCAAATTTGCTAATCAACTGAAATATATTGAAATCGGAAGTTCATATATGTCAGTAGATTCAAAAAGCAAATTAATGAGTTTACTGCCCAATACTCGAATATGTATGCATTATGGACTTACAGAGGCGTCCCGAAGCACTTTTTTAAGTTTTGCTGACGATATTCAACATTTAAACTCAATAGGAAAACCATCGCAAAATATTGAGATTAAAATATTTGAAGATGGAGAAATAGGCGTTAAAGGTCAACACGTTTTTCATAAATATTTGAATAATGAGCCTGCTGTTTTTCGTGATGGATTTTTTTTGACAGGCGATTGTGGAAGGATTGATTCCGATGGATATATTTACTTAACAGGTAGAAAAAAAGATATTATAAATGTGGGTGGTAAAAAAGTTTCACCAATAGAAGTTGAGAATATTATCAACACGTTTCCTGCTGTAGTAGAATCGTGCTGTGTTGGTGTTCAAAATGATGTTTATGGCGAAATTGTTAAAGCGTATATTGTTGTTAATCAGGAGTTAAATAACACCGAACTTCGCAAATTTCTTAAAGGTAAACTTGAAACATACAAAATACCATCTTCGTTTCAAATTGTAGACTCGTTGCCAAAAACCAAATCGGGAAAACTTCAAAGATTAGAACTAAAATGAGCACTGCGCAACTATTAGAATATCAACCTTATATCATCAGTGATGAAACAGAAAACGCATTTTATGATGCGTTGCAAGATGAGTTGTCTTTTCATTACGACAACAATCAAATGTATCGCAGTTTTTGCGAAAAAAATGGTTTTAATCCTCACGAAAAATTTGATTTACAAGATATTCCGCCTGTTTCTGTAAGTGTTTTTAAACATTTGGGTGCACGGCTCAATTCTGTATCTAAAAACGATTTAACGTTAACTATTAAATCTTCGGCAACCTCAGGTATTCCATCAACTATTTTGGTAGATAAAGTAACTGCCAAAAATCAGGCAAAAGCAATGATTAAAGTGGTTGGTGAGTTTATTGGTAAGGAACGTAAACCATTTTTAATCATGGATATAGACCCACGTTCTGAACAGAAACAGTTACTCGGCGCACGTTTTGCTGCTGTAACTGGATATTTAAAATTTGCCAATAAAGCTGAGTATTTTTTGAATGTTGATGCTAACGGTGTTTTCTATTTTGATGTAGAAAAAATAGCCAATTTTGTTGAACAACTTGATAAAAATCAGCCTGTTGTAGTTTTTGGTTTTACCTATATACTTTTCAAAAATGTTTTATCAGAAATCGAGAAATCAGAAAAAATAATTTCTCTCCCAAAAGGATCAAAGATAATACACATTGGTGGTTGGAAAAAACTTGAAAATGAGAGAATTTCTAAAGAACTTTTTAATAATAGAATTTCTGCTTGTTTTTCGATTAATCCCGATGATGTAATTGATATTTACGGTTTTACAGAACAAATGGGTATCAATTATCCCGATTGCAAATGTGGTTTTAAACATACGCCTGTATATTCAAAGGTTTTGGTACGTGATGTTTCTACTCATAAAGTTTTGGGTGCTAATCAGGAAGGACTTTTAGAGTTTATTACTCCTATAACACATTCATATCCTGGTAACTGCGTTTTAACAGATGATTTGGGCTTTGTAAATCCGGAGCCTTGTCCATTTGGACGTGGCGGTACTCGTTTTAAGGTTACTGGGCGTATGAAAAAAGCAGAGATTCGTGGTTGCGGAGATATTCTTTCGCAAAAACTCACTTTTCAAAAATCAAATAATTTGGTTGCAGGTAATAATATTTTTGAAGTGCATTTTTTTACAGGTGTAGTTTCAGAATCATCACCTAAAAAACAATTAGATGACATTATTCAATATCTTAAAAATCAATTACAATGGCTTAGAGAGCAACCCGTAAATCTTATAATTGGTTTGATATCGCAAGTTGCCAAAAAATGGGAAAACGAATATTTCCTATCTTCTTGGTGCAGTTATAATCATCTTTATGCTATTGCTAAACAAGGTTTTAGGGATAATATCAATTATGCCGACGGTTTTATGCCTTTTGATGGTAATAAACATTATCTTACCGCTATTTCTCGTGGATTAGTTTGTCATTGGCTTTCGGGTAATGTTCAGATTTTAGGAATGTTTGCATTGGTGCAAAGTTTGATTTGTAAAAATGTCAATTTATTAAAAATTTCATCAAGAGATAATGGAGTATTTCAAAATCTTTTGGAGTCTTTTCGTGGTGAGGAATTTACTGAAAATGGACAAACCATAATAGGTGATGATTTAATAAAATGTGTTGCGTTAGTGTATTTTGATAGACATTTTGTAGATTTAGGCAAAAAGATGTCGTCGGAGGCTGATGTGCGTATTGCTTGGGGTGGTAGAGATGCTGTTCAGGCTGTTGCTAATTATCCAAGCCGTTACGATTCTGAAACTGTTGTTTTTGGTCCTAAACTTTCTTTTTCAGTGGTTTGTAAAGAAGATTTAGCGTCGCCGCAAGAGGCTAAAAAGCTTGCACGTAGAATTTCGGTTGATGTTTCTGTTTTTGACCAAACAGGCTGTGCATCGCCACATAATCTTTATGTAGAAAAGGGCGGTAATGTCTCGCCATCAGAGTTTTGCGCAATTTTAGCAGAGGCGATGACAAAAACAGAATTACAGATTCCTAAGCCTTCTGTTTCGCAAGAACAAATTTCTCAAATTCATTCTATACGAGGTCTTTATGATTTTAAGGGAAAGGTTTTTGGATCTGATTCGTTGTCGTGGACAGTTCTTTTTGACCATGATTGTGAATTTTCTTCACCAATTTATTCGCGAACTCTTTTTGTTCATGCTGTTGATAATATCGAAGATAGTTTGCAATTCGTATCGCCTGATATTCAAACAATTGGCATTCCATCAACCGATATAAAATATTTATGTTATGCTAAAAAAGCAGTATCTCTTGGCGCATCGCGATGTCCAATTATCGGTAAAATGTTAGATTTTGAAATGCCGTGGGATGGATTGTTTTTGATTGATCGATTGATAAAATGGAAAACAGTTGGAACTAATTTTTTGCTTACTAAATAATGTTTTTTCCTATCTTTGACCCGACAAAATCTTTATTATATGAGCACCTATTCGCACGAACAACTGATACAAGACCGCCGATATTTGGAACTCCTTTCGCAGAGTTTTCCGAATGTTACAAGCGCGGCTACTGAGATTGTTAACTTGCAGGCTATCTTAAACTTGCCTAAGGGAAC
>JAEEGL013727310.1_pt1 | contig 12220 bp, 9 predicted proteins | sample 9134231 | NCBI WGS metagenome assembly JAEEGL01 (sample SAMN16246548, study PRJNA631951) | gut metagenome | biome: gut microbiome; feature: rumen; material: fiber-attached | host: Bos | place: Iran: Karaj | collected 2018-10
TAAGGGCTGTGTTTAGCCAAGGCAACATTTACAAAGACGATTTATGGGACGTTTGGAACAATAAGTTTCAAAAATTCCGCAACCGCTCGTGGGCAAAGTCAGGAATCTGCGCCGATTGTAAGTTTTTCCGCTATTGCGAAGGTGGTGGAATGCATCTCCATAATGCCGACAACTCACTGATGATGTGTCATTTGGAGAGGTTAAACAGTACTGAGCCTTAACCTCAAAACACAAGCGGCATTATATTTATTCCGACATATTTTTGATATATGGTAACTCCGGCAAGTTTTTGAAACCGTATAACTTAACAGCGTTTTCGCCGAGGAAAGCTGCTTTTTCGTCGTCGGTGAAGGCATTGCTCTTGATCACAAAATCGTACGACATCTTGTATGTAATGGCGCAGATGGTGCGAGGATAGTCGCTGCCCCACATCAGTTTGTCGATGCCCACAAGGTCGGCGGCTTCGCGGATGGCTTTTACGGCTGAGGGGAACGGATAAAACTCGCTGTTGTAGAGCCAAGTAATGCCGCCCGATTCGATATAGACGTTGGCATTGCGGGCAAGAAGGATTTGGTTTTTCCAATTCTTAGTGGTGGCAAGTCCAAAATGTCCTATGGCAATTTTGAGGTTTTTACATTCAGAAATAACTTCCTGAAATTCAGCAATCTGCCTTTCGTTGTCGGCAAGGCACATCGAGAAAATCATCTGTTTTTCTTCCATATATTTCATTGCCGGCAGAAGGTCTTTCATTGGACGGTTGATACGGTGTCCTGGAATTGCAATACCTTTGAAACCACGTGAATACAAGGCTTTTACATCGTTTAAAATGTCGTCGGCCGAAATTTTTTTCTCAGCTTCGGCATTTTCGAGACCAAGGCGCGGCATTCCGCAAACGAAGAAACGGTTGGAATATTTTTTTGACACTTCCAAAAGATAATCATTTTGGTAGCCGTCGATAACTTCCTGAACCACAACCGCTCCGCCAACCTGTGCATAATCCATATTGGCAAGATAAATTTCGGCTGTGTTTTTGCCGTCAACCATAAAAGGCGGCAGCATCTGGCGTTCGCCGTCGAAAAACATTGAGCGTCCGCGTGTGGTGGTGTAGAGGTGATTACCGTCCACCACGGTATCCTGTTTGAGCCAAAGGTGGCTGTGTGCGTCGATGATTGTCATTTTCTTGTTTTTTTTGATTACAAATATAGAAAAATTCTTATATTTGTTGAGTAGTTTTTTATGAACCAATATTTTTTGTAAAAAATTGGCAAATCTTTTGAATCTTACTAAATGATTATACGTATAAAAAGAACATTTTGTGAAATTGAACTATTAAATGTGATTATTATATGATAGGAGAGAATCTTAGCACCAAGACAAAATCAAACATACTGTATATTGTGTCTGCTTTTTTTGCCGTAGTTACAATCGTGATTGTGCTGCATTTTTCGATACGCGAAATTGTGTCGCAACATATCGAAAATAATATTGCGAGCGACCTTATCGGACTTACTAACACAATCGACGAGCATCACAAGGGGTTTAATAATGCAAACCTTTTGTTGATACATACTGCCGAAAGTTATGCGGAGTTTCAGGGAGGTATTAAAGAAACCCCTTCGCTAACTGTGTCGGTAAGAAACAACAATCTTCCACAGTGGACCATTGGAGGCAAAGTTCTTCAAAATAACAATAGTTTTTGCAAACAAGTGGCATCAGGTAATGAGGGTAGCCATTTTACTGTATTTCAAAAAGTTGGTAACGATTATATCCGTATAGCCACCACAATTGTGGGCAGCGACGGAAAGCCTGCCGTGGGTACAAAACTTACCGATACTCAAGTGGCTGCTACAATAGAAGGCGGAGGAACTTTTTTTGCACGGACAGAGATTCTTGGTGTACCGTATATCGCTACCTATAAACCTTTGTATATCAACCGTCAACTGAAAGGAATTTATTTCACAGGACAAGAGGAGTCGACGGTGCAGGCTCAAAACACTTCGCTCAATGCCCACAATATTATAGAAGGCGGCTTTACATTGTGGACTTACGATACCGAAAACAAGTGTTACGACGGACAATGGAGCAATTTGCCCGATGTTATTTATAGCATTATGTGCGAAAACAAGGATGGACAGCCTCATAATATATCTTTTAAGCACGATGGACATTCTTTTGATATGACCTACATCCACGACAAGAATATCAACTCGTTTATCTCGCTTGCGTATCCATCTGCCGCCAAATACAATGGGGTAGGGGTAACTGTAGTGTCGCTTGCGGTGGTGATGCTTGTAGTGGTATTGCTTATGATGTTTGCTTCTAACCATTTAAACAACAAAATTTTGCGTGCAGTTGGTGGCGAACCCAAAGATGTGGAGCATTTGGTGCACAAGATAGCCGACGGCGACCTTCGTATATCAAAAGCCAATGCACAATCTGCCACAGGAATACTCAAATCGTCGTATGATATGGCCGACAGCCTGAGAAATATGGTAGAAAAAATATCCGATGGAGCTGCCAATCTTCAAACGTCAAGTGCGGAAATCAACCGAACTACACAAACCTTGTCGCAAAATGCCAACGAACAAGCCGCCACTGCCGACAATATAGTGCAATCGGTAAGCGATATAGCCAACGAGGTAAACAACAATGCCGATCTTGCCGCAAAAGCCGAAAAACTCACCAAAAAAGTTACAGCCGACATCAAACAGATAAAACAGGCTCAGGACGATAGTTTCAACGCTGTAAAGGATATTTCAGAAAAAATCGACATAATCAACGACATAGCATTCCAAACCAACATACTTGCCCTCAATGCCGCTGTGGAGGCCGCCCGTGCAGGAGAAAACGGCAAAGGATTCGCAGTTGTTGCCACCGAGATTCGCAAACTTGCCGAAAAAAGCAAGCAGTCGGCAGCCGACATTGTGGCAGGTGCCGATGCGAGCGTAAAGGCTACAGCAAAATCTACTCAGTTGATTACCAATATTTTACCAGATATCAACGAATGTGCTTCGCTGATTGAACGAGTGGAATATTCAGCCGACAATCAGCGTTCTACCATTCAGATGATAGACCAGTCGGTAAAGCAGTTGAATGGTGCTATCCAAGGCAACGCCGCAGCAAGCGAAGAACTTGCTGTGAGCGCCGAAGAACTTAACGGTCAGGCCGAAATGTTCCGTCAGAGTGCTGATATTTTCAAGTTGTAATCTTAGAGATTATTATTTTGTTGTTGTTTGAGTTCGTCGATACGTTTTAATATAGCCTCTGCCTCGCGGTTTAGAGTAGCAATTTCCGAAATCGTAGTGGTAGAATCTAATTTAAAGAAATCCATAGTGGAGTCTAACAGTTCGGCTTGCGACTGCGATTCGTCGGCACTTGTAGAAAGTTCTTCGGCGGTGGCAGCGTTTTGCTGGGTAATGTTGTTGAGCTGCAAAATAGCATTGTTCACCTGAGCGGCGTTACAGTTTTGTTCTACCGAAGCGGAAGTGATTTCGTGTACAAGTTGTGAAGTTTTGTTGATTTCGGGAACAAGCATCTCTAACAAACGTCCTGAGTTTTCGGCTTGTTTAACGCCGTTGGCAGTGAGTGCGTCAATTTCTTGAGCGGCAGCTTGACATCTTTCGGCAAGTTTCCTGATTTCCGATGCCACCACAGCAAAACCTTTTCCAAGTTCGCCCACGCGTGCCGCTTCAATTGCAGCATTAACGGCAAGAAGGTCGGTACGTCCGGCAATTTCGTTGATAATACCAATTTTGTTGGTGATATTTTTCATGGCCTCGGCAGTGGTGCCTACCGATTTGTTGGCTATTTGTACACTTTGCACCACTTTGTTGGTAATATCTTCGGTTTCTTTGGCGTTTACGGCATTTTTTTGAATTGAAGCCGTCATTTCGTCCATCGCTGTAGACACTTGTTCCGAAGCCGAAGCCTGTTGGTTGGCACCTTGAGCCATCATGCTTGCCGATTTTGATAGCTCCTTACCTGCGCTATTTACGTTTTGTGCCGATTGCTTTACATCACTAACAATGCGCCTGATGTTTTTTGCCATATCGTCAAAGGCAGAGAATAGTTCGGATATTTCGGTGCTGCCTTTGATGTCCTTATGGTTAAACGATACGTTTATATTACCTTTGGCAATTTGACGGCAGCCTTGAATCATTTGCGAAATTGGTCGGCCTATCATATTGCCTATAATAGTGGCAATTATAAGCGTAATAAGTAGAAGTGCAAAAGCGATTATGGCAAAGGTGCGTATCTGTTCGTATAGGTTTTTAGAAAAATTATAAGTGTAAGTGCTGAATAAAACCACCAATTTGTTGTCGCCACCACCGCAGTTTAACACATTAGCATGGTGCGAAATTCCAAATTCGTCAATTAAATGCGATTCTGGACTATTAAAAACTTCGGGATGTTCGGAAGCTTTTCCATACACTTCGCCAAGACGTTTTCCATTGTTTGCGGGGTTTTGTGCATCGGCAATAATTATAAAGTTGTTGTCGAATATTACCTCTGCCATCTCAATGTCGGTTTGTTCTTTGAATTTTCGGGCAATATCGTTGAATCTGGTAACGGGGATATATTCAACAAAAGCACCGAGAAATGTTTTTCGATCGCGAGCAATAAAAGGCACTGCCAATGGTAATGCTAACACTCTTTTGCCGGCAACAGTGATAAATTCGGCGTGCATAATCTGCCCTACAGGGTTTTTGCGAATTTGGTTATATAATGCAGGGTCGAGCTGATAATTGGGTTTATGCACAATAGTTGTGCTATCTTCTCTTACAAAAAATATGTTTAATTCGCCATTGTAAGCTGAAAACAGAGGGTCGTCTTTGTACTGGTCGTCGGCGCCGTCAAAGGCATTAGGTTCCCATTTGACACCACCCACAAGTACATCAGTGTGTCGAAAGTAACCGTTTAATATAGCAGTAATGTCGTCGCGTCTAAGTTGTCCCGAAAAAGCCCCGTGTACCGACATTGCCTGGGCGGTAACAATCGACATGGTCTGACCTAAATAAACTGACATTTCGTGTTGAATATCTTCGGCACAACGCGTGGAAAGGTCGTTCATGCTTTTGGTGCCGGCTTCGTCCATTATTTTTTTGTTGTAGAGCACAAAAATAATTAGGAAAGCAACAGTCATTACCACTCCCATTGATATAAATAGTAGATTGATAATTCGGGCAATGCGGCTTCCGCTAAATATTCGGCTCAGTATATTTTTTATTTTTTTCATGGCGTTTTAATTTTGGTTATCTGGGTGAGATATGGTTGATATTGCTAATATTTTGTTGATATTGAGAATGGTAATAAATCGTCCAATGTCTTGGTAAACACCGATTGTATATTCTGCCGGAATTTTGGTGTTAAATTCTGTGGCAGGTAAAATGTCTAATGGTTTAATTTCTATAACATTATTTACACTGTGGGCTACAGCGCCCACGGTGAGAGTTTCGTTGTAACGTTCGTTTTTAATAGTATGTACAATGATGATATATTCGGAGAGAGGAGGCGATGGCACCCCGATAATTATTCTTGGGTCTATTACAGGAATAATTTCGCCACGGAAACTGATAACGCCTATAATATGCTTGGGCGATTTTGGAATTTTGGTAATAGGCTGTTGTTCCAAAACTTCAACCACGCTTTGCACTTTGGCGGCCATAAGGTCGTCTTTGGCGTAGAATGTAAGGTAGAAGTTGTTATCAATGCGGTTTTCCATGGGTTAATTGAGTTTAGATTTTTCAACAAGGCGTATAAGCTTGTCGGTGTCGAGCACCAGAGCAATGCGACCATCGCCAAGAATACTTGCTCCCGAAATATACTCCTGTTCGGCAAAATAGCGGCCGAGCGATTTTAATACGGCTTGATGTTCGCCTATTACCTTGTCGGCTGTTAGGCAAACGCGTATGTTTTTGGCTTTTACGAGTATAAGGGTTGTATTTTCGGGTTGTTTGTCGCCAATTTCAAACAAAAGTCGCAGGTTGATAACGGGTAGAGGTTCGTTGTTGTATACAAACAATTTTCGTTCGTTATCTATTTTGTTGATAGGAGTTTGCAAACAACTGTCGATAAGATAGAGCGGAATCAGCAATAGATGTTCGCCAATAGATACAAGTAGCGAGTCGATAATGCTGAGGGTTAGTGGTAGTTTTATAGTGGTAATGGTTCCGAGGTTAACTTCAGAATCCATATCAATTTCGCCACGTAGTTTTATGATGTTTTGTTTTACAACGTCCATACCTACGCCTCGTCCCGAAATACCTGTAATTGTTTGCGCAGTAGAAAATCCGGGAAGAAACACGAGGTCGTACAATTGTCGTGTGGTAACAGCCTGAGTAGGAAGCAAAAACCCTTTTTCAATAGCTTTTTTTCTCAGATATTCGGGGTTCATGCCAGCACCATCGTCTTGAACTTGAATAAATACGTTAGTGCCAGAATAAAAGGCCGTTAGTTTAATGATTCCTCTATCCGATTTTTTTAGTTCGCGGCGGCGTTCTACCGATTCGATACCGTGGTCGATACTGTTGCGAATAATGTGCATAAGAGGCACGGCAAGATTGTCGATAATGGTTTTATCTAATTGAGTATCTGTACCTTCGGTAACAAAATCAATTTCTTTGCCGAGTTCTTTTGAGAGGTCGCGAACAAGGCGTTCAAACCTGAGCATCATGCTTTCTATAGGTATAAGCCTGATAGAAAGTGCGTTATCTTTAAATTTATTGGATAGTTTGTCGATTTTTTCGTAAAGGTTGTATAATTCGGGTTGATTGTATTTGCCTGCAAGCGAAAGAATTTCAGATTTGGTTACCACAAGTTCGCTCACGAGGTTCATTAGTTCATCGAGTTTGTCGGCATCTACCTTGATACTGTTTTTTTGGTTTTCGATAGCCTCAATGTTTCGCAGAATGATTTTTTCTTCGCGGGCAGAGTTTTCGGCTGACGGCTCTGAAGGTTTGGGGGATGCCGTTTTTTTATCGGGAGTGCCTATTGAATCAGGAGCAAACGATTTTAAAATGTTTAAATCAAATTCATCGCCCGAGTTTTGCCTTTTTTGCACCTCTTGCACAAAGTCGGGGTTTTTAAAAAGGTCGCTTTTTGATATTTTTGTGATAGTTACCTCGTCGGGCGTAAACATAAAAATATCCTTAATATCGGCTAATGGCTTATCGGTGGCAAACACTGCGTCCCAATACATCATGTAATATTTTTCGAGATCGTCGCTTACGTGAGGTAATACTATCGAGCCGGCAATATTGTCTAACTCTTCGATAATGTTGGTTAGATTAACGCCTCGCTGAGCAATGTTGGCTTCGGGCTTAAAAACCACATAATAAGTAGCTATTCCGCCGTCATCGGTTTGAGCGGGAGTTGGCTGTGAGTTACTTGCTCCGTCAAATTGCAACAGTTTTTGGTTATAACTGCTGAGAGTGGCTGTATAATCTTCCTCGGGTTGGTTTAATAGCTGCCTAATGATGTCAACGCCTTCTAATGTTAAGGTAACAAGATCTTTAGGTACAGTAAGATGGTTGTCTCTAATTCTACCGTAGATGTTTTCTACTTTGTGAGTTAGAGATTCGGCTTCTTTAAAATCGTACATGCCGCTTGTACCCTTAATTGTGTGCATTACCCTAAACACCTTGTTGATACTTTCGATGTTGTTGGGAGTGTTTTCCAACAATAAGAGTGCGCCCTCCATGTCGTTAAGAAGGTCATTTACCTCTTCGATGTATTTTTCTTTAAACTGATCGAACATGGTGCGGCATTTGTTTGATTAAATTTTTTCTCCGAGAGCTTTTTTGATGTTTAAGAGAAATTTGTCGATAACAAATGGTTTTTGAATCCATCCAGTTACAATTTGTTTCGACGTTTGCTTTTTTTCTTCGTTTATTTCGGTGGTCAACATCAGGATAGGCATATTTTTGTAGTCGGGCAACTGCTTTACAGCCTGGGCAAGTTCCAAACCGTCCAACTTTGGCATGTTGAGGTCGGTAACGAGGAGGTCGATTTTGCGTCCATCAAAATATGCAAGAGCGTTTTCTCCGTCGGAGGCTTTAAGTACTTCGTAGCCAGCTTGTTTGAGGGTAAACTCAATTACAAAACGTGTGTTTTCAAAATCGTCGGCAATGAGGATAGTTTTAGCTTGGTTTTCCTCGGTTTCTTTTTCGGGCGAGATGTCTTTTGAGTAGAAAATCTGCGCTTTTGGGTTTTTGAGAATCTGACGGAAAATATGTGCGTTGTCGCTGAGTTTTAATAAGTAACCTCGAGCACCTGCTTCAATAAGGTCGTTGACATATTTTTTGTTGTCGTACATCGACAGACCTATGATAACAAGGTCGGGGTTGATTTTCAAAGCAGCTTTTGTGGCTTCGATACCGTTCATTTCGGGCATTTCGATGTCGATAAACACGAGATCAGGTTTGCACACGTTGAGCATGTGGAGAAACTCTGCGCCGTTGGAGGCTTCGGCAATGATGTCTACGTCGCCGAGTTTTTGTAGTAGTGTTTTTATTGCGTTTCTGTATACGACCTTGTCGTCAACAAGAATGATTTTAATTTTGTTGTTCATTATCGATAATATTAGATGTATCTATGTTGTTTTCTGTTGCAATATACGGAATTTCTATGAATACGCGAAAACCTTTTTGCGGTTTTGTTTGGAAATTGCACGTTCCGTTGAGTGCTTTTATTCTTCCTTCGATGTTCGACATGCCCATGCCCGATTGTTTTTGCGTTGCGGCGGCGGTGTCAACACCTATGCCATCGTCGGCGTATTCCAATTGTATCGACCTTGGCAGTGTGGATAGGCTTAGAACTATGTTGTGTGCTTTGGCGTATTTTAATGTGTTGTTGATTAGTTCGTGGATAATGCGGTAGAGCGTGAGTTCGAGGTTTTTGTTGTTGAGCCTGAGAAATTTGTTGTACGAAAAATCTACTTTGATAATACCTGCCGACTCTATTTGCTCTATAAATGATTTTATGGTGGCAACAAGTCCAAAACGTGTTAAAATTACGGGATGGAGGTTGTTGGCTATCTCTTTGGCGCTTTGGATTGCCTCGTCTACAAGGCTTTTGGTGAGCGAAAGTGTGTTGAGCATTTCGTTTTTTTCCATTTCGCCGCTGAGTATCAGATTGATGTAAATGTTGATGCTCGAGAGCAATGCGCCAATACCATCGTGAAGTTCCATTGCCATGCGGGTGCGTTCGCGTTCCTCGGTGGTGGTGATGGTAGAGAATATTGCTCGGTCTACATCTTTGAGTTTTGTTATATCAGTGATAATCAGCATCCAAAGTGTGGAACTGCCTACATCGGTGCGCGAACATGTGGCTTCGTAAAAGCGTTTAGACCCATCGTTGGCTGTAAATGGAAATTCTGCCACTTCGTAATGTCCGTTGGCTAATGTACGGTTGAGCAATTGTGTTAAATCGTTTATTGCCTCGCCTTTTATCAGAGTTTTGATGTTGTGCTTAGAGTAGTAACCTTGTTTTAGGTTGAACATTTCGGTAAACCTGCTGTTGTGACGCGCTATCTGATATTTGTTGTCGAGAATCACAATGGCGTTGGCACTACTTTCAAACAGTTGGTGGAGCTCTTGTTCGCGGCTGCGGATGCGCTGTTCAAAACTGTTTTTGTTGATGATGTTTTTTATAAGACCTGCTACTGTAACTATCGAGTAGATAGTGTCTTGCTGTATCGAAGTTTTGTCGTTTTTGCCGATGTAAAAAGCTCCTGCTATTTGCGATTCTATTTTTATGGGGTAGATAATAAATCGGTGGTTTCGGCGGGCAAGGTCCGAAGGTATTTGCGACGCTTGAATGTTGCTTATTATCTCGGTTTCGTTGTCGCGGAGCAGTTCGGTTACTTTAGAATAGTCTTTGGTGGTATCAGGCAGCAGTCCGTAGCGGCAGTGCTCGTTGTTGCTGTTGATGTAGTAATATTCAGTGCGGTTGTCGGCACGACCGAGCAAAAGCGCAAGTTCGTTTATCTTTGTTATCTTAAAAAGTGCCTCGGTGAGGTATGCCATGCATTTACGTATTTTTGAAATGTGCGACACTTCTACCGTTATCAAGCGGAGGTTGTTTTGCAGTTTCATATTGCGTTTAAAGCGCGACACCGATTTGGCACGGTCGGTGATGTCGTTGGCATCAATAACTACAAGTTTGGGTTCGCTTTCAGAATAGTTGACAATAGAAGCATGGCTTTCGATAACTGCCACCACCATGTCTAAATCGTGGAAAGCAAATTGTCCAACTGTTTCGCCGCCGTTGAGCACTTTCTGAAAATATTGTTGAATAATTTTGTTTTCGTCGTCGTAATAGGCAATAGTCCATATCTTTTTGCCAATAATAGAAGAGCTTTCCAACCCAAATATTTTTTTTACGGCGGCGGAGGCTAAAATAATAGAGCCATCCGAAGTGCACACAAACACTGCGTCGTTGATGTTGTCGGTAACGAGCGACAGCAGACGGGTTTTTTCGGAGAGTTGCTTTTGAGCAAGGTTTCTGCGGTAAAGTTCGGTGCGGAGAGTGTTTTGCGATTTTACAAGGTCGATATGGTTTTTGATACGACATTCGAGTTCTTCGCGGCGGAATGGTTTGCTGATATAGTCTACAGCACCTGCTTTTAGTCCTTCTATCATGCTCTCTTTGTCAGAGCGGGCGGTAAGAAAAATCACAGGAATATTGGCAGTATGTTCGTTGGCTTTGAGTTCGCGACAAACTTCAAATCCGTCTTTGCCGGGCATCATAATGTCTAATAATATAAGGTCGGGATGATGCTCGGAGGCTTTGGTGATAGCATCGGTGCCGTCTAATGTGGATATAAAGTTATAATCACCGTTGAGCATCTCGTAAAGCATTTTGATGTTCACCGGATTGTCGTCTACTGCTAATATTGTTTCGCGTAATGGTGCCATTGTGTTTGAGTTATAATGTTTTAATAGGTTGAGTCATTTATTATTTTGTCGATAATTTTGAGCGATAGTCCTGCCGGATAGCCTCTTGAAGCGCAAAAACGCAGGAGTTTGGCTTTGGCTTGAGGTGTGGCAATCTCTTTTATCTGTTTTGCCTTTTTCGACACTTCGCCTTCGATGGTTTCTTCTTGATTTTCGGGCGAAATTTGCTCCACCGCTAAGCGTATTGTCTGTTGGTCTATCCGTTTTAGGGCAAGAGCTGCTGATATTTTGTTTACTCCCCACTTATCGAACCTTGCTTTGTCGCGGGCAAAGGCTTGAGCATAGCGTGAGTTGCTTATAAACTGATTTTTAACAAGATAATCAACGGCTTTTTGGCAATCGGCAGGCGTCACACCTTTTTTTTGAAGGTATGTGTATGCGTCGTGCTCGCATTTTTCTTTTTGCGAACAGAGGGCAGCCAACCTGTCTAATATTGCGTTGTAGGTATATTCAGCCATCAATCATCTGCTTCTTTAAATTCGTAGAAAGTTATGAAATATTTTTCGTTTCTGCAAATAAACTGCAATTTTTCTTTAAGAATTCCTTCGGTATATTTTACGGTGTATTCTATTGACACTCGCGTAATGTTGTCGATGGTGTCGGTGTAAAAATTTGTGCGCTGATAACTAAGCAGTTGACCCATGCGGTTTTGCTTTTGCAAGAGACCTTCTTTCCAAACTTGCAGCGGAGTGTGTTTTGCTGCTTCGGGGTCGATTACGGTAACGGCTTGGTCAAAGTCGTTGATTTTTATCATATTATAGAAAAAAATGCCTGTTTCGTCGGCGGTTTTTACGGCGCACGATGTGATGCCGATTATCAACGTTATTAAAAAGAGAATTTTTGCTTTCATATCTTTAGTATTTAGTTATTTGATAATGTCCAATTCGTTGATAATGTGTTTTGCTCCGCCCACCTTGTCGATGAGGAAGAGCACGTAGCGGATGTCGACCGAGATGTTGCGGCAGAGGTCGCGGCTGTAATGTATGTCGCTCATAGTGCCTTCCCAGTTGCGGTCGAAGTTGATGCCGATGAGGTTGCCGTCGGCGTTGATTACGGGACTGCCTGAGTTTCCGCCTGTGGTGTGGTTGGAGGCTATGAAGCAAACGTGCAATGTTCCGTCTTTGTCGGCGTATTGTCCGTAATCTTTTTGTGCGTGTAGCTGTTTGAGTTTTTCGGGCACGTGGTAGTCGTAGATGTCGGGATTGTCTTTGGCAATACCGCCGGCTAACGTTGTAAAAGGCTTATACTCAGTGCAGTCGCGTGGA
>JAEEGL014311093.1_pt1 | contig 12220 bp, 11 predicted proteins | sample 9134231 | NCBI WGS metagenome assembly JAEEGL01 (sample SAMN16246548, study PRJNA631951) | gut metagenome | biome: gut microbiome; feature: rumen; material: fiber-attached | host: Bos | place: Iran: Karaj | collected 2018-10
GCGTATTTTTTATATATATCGCGCCGCTGGCTCTGGATATACGGGCCGCAGTCCCCTTCCTTGCCGGGACCTTCGTCGTATCCGATGCCGGTCATTTTCAGCGTGTTGAATACCGCGTCCATGGCGCCTTCCACAAAGCGTTCCTGGTCGGTGTCTTCGATCCTGAGTACAAATGTGCCCTTGTTCACCCGCGCGATAAGATACTCGTACAGGCAGGTGCGGAGGTTTCCGATATGCATATAGCCCGTCGGACTGGGGGCAAAACGTGTTCTAACCTGGCTCATACTGAACCCCTTTCAAATAAAGCAAATCGGGTCAGCCGGCCCGTTCCCGGTCACCCGGCGGCACAGCCTCTCCCGATTTTGTATGATACACCAAAAAGCGTGCGGTGTCAATCGACCGGCGCCTTTGTTTCCAGCAGTTCCACGGCTTTGCGGCGCAGTTCTTTATACACCGGAAAGCGGTACGCTTTAGGCACTTCATCCATTGCCGTCAACGCCTCCCGCACTTCCCCGGGTTCCAGCAGCGGGAGCAGATCCGCGGCGCGGGCGTACATTGCCGCAAATACCAGGTCGCGCTGATTGAACCGTTTGGTTCGCGGACGGCTGAGGATCAGTTTGAACGCCTCCAGCGCCTCCCCGGGCTGCTGATCTTCCCGGATCGACGCCACGCACCGCTCAACATCCTTCATAAAGTCGGAATCTACCGGCGCCTGTTCCCGTCCTTTGCCGCTGAACCAGCCCCGGAACGCATCCCCGACCGTGGTCGGCCGCGGCTCAAAGCCCGAGATATCGTATTGATCGTACAATTCTTTAAGTTTTTCGATCATCGCACTCACCGTAACGATTATACCACATCAGGATCAATAATAAAACGGGGCCGCTTCCCCGCCCCGCGAATGGATCGCAAGGAGAAAACAGCCCCGTCCGACCGGGTCAACGATCCGGAAGATCAGTTATCAATAGATCTTGGACCACTCGGCAATGTTGGAAGAATCGAATCTGAAGGGCTGGCCGAGGATGATCTCGGAGCCGTCCGTGCCTTCTACAGCGGTAAGCGTGTAGGGGCTGTTGGGCATGTCGCCGGCGGTGAAGGTGCCGCCGACTTTGCCGTCGATGTCACCTTTGACCAGCGCGATGGATGCGTAGGCAGCCAGTTTGCCCAGATCGATCGGGTTCCACAGGAACATGTAGGGGCAGGAGTGATCCGCGTCGTCGCCGATGTAGGCAGCCATTTCGGAAGGCAGGCCGAGACCGGTAAGTTTAACGGTGGATTTCTTGTCCTGCAGGACTTTAGCGGCCGCGGCGATACCCACGGTGGTGGGAGCGCAGATGACCTTGAGGTCCGCGTATTTGGTGAGGAGCGCCTGAGTCTGGTCGGTGGATTTCTGATACTCGTCGTCGCCGTAGGCAACTTCCACCAGATTCAGTTTGGAATATTTGCTGTCAGCGGCAATGATCGCCTTCATCGCGTCGATCCAGGCATTCTGGTTCGTCGCCTGAGAAGTAGCGGAAAGGATAGCGAAATCGCCTTCTCCGCCGGCAATATCAAACACCGCGTCAACGAGCGCCTGAGCGACTTCCTTTACACCTGCCTGGTTGCAGAACGTAAGGCGGTCTTTCACGGCCACGTCGGAGTCGAGAGTGAGGATCTTGATCCCTTTGGCTTTAGCTTCCTGCAGCACGGAGGACAGCGCGTTGGCGTCGTTAGCCGCTACCGCAATGGAGCTGACGCCCTGAGAGATCAGGGACTGGATGACAGCGACCTGCGCTTCGACAGTTGCAGACTCAGGATGCTGGATGATGTAATTGCCCTTCGGCACACCCTGTGCTTTCATAACTTCTTCAAAGCCTTCGGCCTCTTTCTGGTTGTAGGCGTTTCCGGCCGCTTTCGTGACCAGAGCATACGATGCCTGAGATTTGTCGATGCCGGGAGTGCAGGCGGCAAACATGCCGACTACCATCAGGACACTGAGTACAAGGCAAAGTAAACGTTTGTTCATAAGGTTCTACCTCCTAAAAAATATGTATGAGCGGACGCTGCCGCTGATACCCTTGTTGATGCCGGGCCGTACGGTCTACTCCCCGTTTTTTCCGGCGTTTTTCCTCTGCCGCGCGGCTTCCTGCCGTTTGAGCATTTTCTTTTTGAACGCGTCCGACTGAGTGACGCTGGAGATCAGCACCGACACGATAAGCAGAAGGCCGATGATGACCAGAATAAGCTGTGTATTGATATTGTTCATGCCGAGCGCGATACGCAGGCAGACGATGGTGAAGCCGGCGATCAGCGCTCCGAAGAGGTTGCCTTTGCCGCCGGTGGTGGCAATGCCGCCGAATACGCACATCGCGATGACGTCCATTTCGTAGTTCTGCCCGGTGGTGGTGTTGGCGCCGTACGTGGTGGTCAATACGAACATCGCGCACATGCCCGCCATCAGTCCGGCCAGGCAGTAAACGATGAAGCGGATCTTCCCGACTTTGATGCCAGCGTAGGATGCGGCAACGCGGTTGCTGCCGATAGCGTACAGCTTGCGCCCGAAGGTGGTCTTAGCCAGCACTACGATGTAGATCGCGGCGGCGATCAGCACCACGAAGAACGCAATGGGGAACGGACCAATCTTGCTGCCAAGTGCCGCCAGATCGCCGCTTTTGTTATACGAGAGCGAACCGCCGGAGCCGATGGAGACCTCCGCGATACCGCGGAAGATGATCTGAGTGCCCAGCGTTACGATCATGGGCGGAAGCTCGGGGAACAGCGTAAGGATGCCGCCGTTGATCGCACCGCACGCCAGACCGGTAAGCAGCGCGATCAGTATGACGAGCGGGAACGGGACGCCGGCATTGGCGGCGAATGTTGCCACCGTTGCGGACAGACACACCGTCGAACCTACCGAAATATCGATCTCGCCCATGATGAGCACGAAGCCCATGGGCATCGCGATCAGGATCTCGGACAGGTAACGAGGCATCTCTCTGAGTACGTTGCTGACCGTGAAACTCGTGGACATGGCTCTGCCCATGATCAGCACGCCGATGAAAACGATTACCAGCGCGCCTTCCCAGCCAAATATGCGTTTAAAGAATGATCGTTCGGGAACGACCGATATGGATCTTCCGGATTTTCCTGCCATGTCAGATCTCCCTCCTTGCCAGATTGCGGTGCTTCATAGTGCGCTGAGTCACTGCGTTGATCACTACGACCGTAAGAATGATAACGCCTTTGATGAGGTTCTGCCAGATGGCTTCGAGTCCGACCAGCGGCAGTGCTTTATACACTATCGCGTAGAATATGCCGCCCAGCAGCGTTCCCAGCACCGTACCGCGTCCGCCGCTCATGCTCACGCCGCCGATCACGCACGCGGCAATGACGTCCATCTCTTTGCCGGTCTGCATGTTGGGCTGTGCGGAAGAGTATATCGAAACTGACAGCGCGCCCGCAAGACCCGCGAGGCTGCCCATGATGGTGTAGACCGCGATCTGGACCCGGTCAACATTGATGCCGGAGATCCGCGCCGCTTCTTTGTTGCTGCCTATCGCGTACACGCGGCGTCCGAATCCGGACCATTTCATCATTACGAAGAAGAGAATGAAGGCAACGGCCAGAACGATATACGGCCCCACGCTGCCGTCGCGTCCGAAATCGCCGTACTCGCCGACTTCCGTGGCGCTCGCCCATTCGTTTTTACTGATGATGTACGCCATGCCGCGCCAGATGTACATCGCGCCCAGCGTACAGATTATCGGAGACACTTTTCCTTTTGCGATAATGAAGCCGTTGATCAGGCCGCATACCGTACCGATCGCGGTGGCGATCAGGAACAGCAGTATGATCCGGGGCACCAGCGGGACGCCGTTAAGCGTTCCGTGTTTCATCAGGAGGCCTATGCTCATGCCGCTGAACGCCAGCACGCCGGTGATGGAGATATCGATACCGCCGGTGAGCAGCACCAGCAGCATGCCCAGGGACATCAGCAGCGTGAGCGCATTGTTCCGGAAAATGTCGGCAATGTTGGTGCCGCTGTGGAACGTTCCGCCGCTGAGGATGTCAACGACCACGAACATCAGCACCAGTATCAGCGCCAGACTTACTTCGTGGTTTCCGGTTATTTTCCGAAGAAGGTTTTTCATACGGTGCCTCCCTTCTCCGCGTCAGCGCCGGCATCCGCCGCGTCGCTGCCGCCGTGCCGGTGCTCCTTCATCGCCAGTTCCAGGATCCGCTCCTGGTTCGCTTCGGATCTGTCGAGACAGCCGGTGACGCGGCCGCCGCACATTACGTAGATCCGGTCGCTCATGCCGAGTATTTCGGGCATTTCGGAAGAGATCATTATGATCGCGTATCCGCGCTGCGCCAGTTCGCCCATGATAGCGTAGATTTCCGCTTTGGCACCGACGTCAACGCCTTTCGTAGGCTCGTCCATGATGATCACTTTGGTACCGCTCTGGGCCAGGGATTTGGCGACGACGACTTTTTGCTGGTTGCCGCCCGAAAGCGACGTGGCGGGGTCAAATATTGATACCGCCTTGGTGTCGACCGCTTCCAGATGGTCGCGCGCGATCGTGCGTTCTCTGGCTTCGTCGTTGAAGCTGAATTTAGACAGTTCGTCCTGTATGGGCAGCGTCACGTTGCGCCCCAGTCCCCAGCTCATTATGAGGCCCTCTTTCTGCCGGTCCTCAGGGAGCAGTACGATGCCGGCCTTCATCGCGTCTACAGGCTTGTTGATGTGCAGTTCCTTCCCTTCCAGATAGACTTTTCCGGCAGAAGGGCGGGTGATGCCGCATACCGCTTCCACGACCTCGGTGCGCCCGGCGCCGACCAGTCCGGTCAGTCCTACGATCTCGCCTTTATTGACGTGGATATTTACGTCCTTGAAGAAACCAACGCGCGACAGATTCTCGATGCGCAGTACTTCGTCGCCAATCTCGACTTCCGGCTTCGGGAACATGTCCTTGATCTCGCGGCCGACCATCGCCTTCACGAGTTCGGCGGTGGTTATGCCCCTGACATCGTACGTGCCGATGTACTGAGCGTCGCGGAACACGGTGACGCGGTCCGCCAGTTCGTACATATCCTCCATACGGTGAGATATGAAGATCAGCGATACGCCCTCATCCCGCAGCTGCTTAACGATGCGGTACAGTTCCTTGGACTCGTTGGCCGTGAGCGCCGCCGTGGGTTCGTCAAGAATAATTATGCGCGCGTTGGTGGACAACGCTTTCGCGATCTCTACCATCTGCTGCTGCGCCACGCTCAGCGAGCCCATTTCCACATGCGGATCAAAATTAGCGTTCAGCCGGGCAAGCAGTTCCGCGGCTTTGGCATGCATGGCCTTCCAGTCCATCAGCGGGCCTTTTTTGATCTGATGGCCCATGAAAATATTCTCCGTAACAGAAAGATCCGGATAAGTCGTAGGGTGCTGATACACGGCGGCAATGCCCACGTTCAGCGAGTCTCGCGTTCCCTTGAAACTGATCTCTTTTCCGTCCAGAAAGATCTGACCCTCTTCAGGCGGAAAAACGCCGGTAATCACCTTTATAAAGGTGGATTTACCGGCGCCGTTCTCTCCCATAAGAGCGTGTACTTCTCCCCGGCGAAGCTGAAACCGAACGTTGTTCAGGGCCCTTACGCCGGGAAATATCTTGGTTATTCCCCGCAATTCAAGAATAAGGTCTTCGTTCATTTGTCAACTTCCTTCATTTGTTGAGGCAAAAAGCAGCACAGAGTGAGACACTTTCCCGTTCCCTTATGATCCTGTACAATTTTCGCCGTAATACCGTTTTTTGTGCTGCCACAAAACTACGGTAAGATAATAACAGACCGCGGGGCAGGTTGTCAACTTGTAATTTCCGCAAGCCGAAACACAGTCCCGCGGCCGCCGCACGCGCCGTTATTATTTTACACGCCTATAAACTGTAGTCTTGTCGTTATCTGTGTTGATGATTTCAAGTTTTTCTCCGTCATCGTCCTTGCTGATCTCGAATTTGAAATGGAAATTGCTGCCGGTGGGATCACCGTCCTCAGTCAGCCAGATCTTCAGCACACTGCCGTCGATCTTCCAGATAAACTCAAGATCCGATACCAACGAGCCGTTGTCTTTCGTTTTGAGCTCGCCGGTGTTGTCCGCGTCGAATCTGAAAATATTTTCAAAATCGTCGTCGCGCACTTCGGTCCACTTGCCTACGATGGCGGGGTCTCTGTTCAGGATCTTGTTGATGTTGATGCCGCACGCGGCGGTCGCAGCCAGCATTACCAGCGCCAGCGCGATAACGATCAGTTTCTTTTTCATTTCATTGTCCTCCTTTTGAACGGTACTAACAAACGGCCGCGGCTCTTACGCGTCCGCGCCGCACATTTCCATAAATTCCGCCTCGCTGATGATCGGTACGCCCAGCGCTTTGGCCTTTTTGTTTTTGCCGGAACCGGAATTTACGTCGTTGTTGATCAGGTAATCCGTTTTGGCGGACACCGAGCCGGATACGCGGCCGCCGCGATCTTCGATGAATGCCACCAGCTGGTCGCGGTTGTCGAAGCCGTTGAGGCCGCCGGTGATCACGAAAGTTTTGCCCGCGATCGGCGTTGCCGCCGTTCCGCCGGCAGCGGTGCCGTCATTCTCTGCCGCGGCGCTTACGTCGTCAATTATATCCAGTTCCGCCGCCAGTTCCGTGAACTCGGATAAGCGGTCGGCATCGTCCGCCCAGGCGTAAATATTGTCGTTGATCACTGCGCCGACGCCTTCCACCGCGCTGAAATCCGCACGTTCCGAGATAAGCGTCATGAACCGTTCGTACGCGCCCGCGCCCAGGTAGCGCGAGATCTGTTTAGCCATATCCTTGCCGATGCCGGGGATCCCCGCGGCGTTAAGCAGCGCGGAAAATTTCACTTTGCGGCTGGTCTCCAGCGCGGCCTTAAGATTATCGTAAGATTTTTCCCCAAAACCTTCCAGCGTCACGATTTCGGAGCGGTATCGCTCCAACTTATACAGATCGGCAAACCGGCGCACGAAGCCGGCGTCAATGAACGTTTCCAGCGTTGCCTCCGACAGGCCCAACACGTTCATGGCGTCGCGGGCAACGAAGTGCGTGAAGCGTCCCACGTGTTTGGCCGGACAATCCGCGTTGTCGCAATACAGCGTTTCGATGCCCTCGTTTTCATGTATCGACGTGGTGCCGCCGCACACGGGACATGCGTCCGGCACGAAGGTTTCCCCCGTGCTCTCCACAGTTTCGGCGATCTGCGGGATGATCAGGTTGGCTTTGTACACCAGCACGCGCGATCCGGCGCCCAGGCGCAGCGCGCGGGCAATGCTCACATTGTGCACCGACGCGCGGCTCACCGTGGTCCCCTCTATCTCCACCGGCTCGAATACGGCGACCGGATTAAGCAGTCCCGTCCGCGACGCGGACCACTCGACCCGTATCATACGGCTTTCCACCGTTTCGTCCTGCCATTTGAACGCGATGCCGTTCCGCGGAAATTTTCCGGTGGAACCCAGCGATCTGCCGTACGCTTCGTCGTCCAGGATCAGCACCAGCCCGTCCGTGGGAAACGCGTTGCCCGGAAGTTCGCGTTCAAACTGTTCCAGCGCCTGCACCACCGTATCCGGCGTCACGGGCGTATGTTCCACCACCGTAAAGCCTTGCGCGGCGAGCCAGTCGAACTGCGCGTTTTTTGAATTGGGATCGGAGATGCCGGCGTCGTCCCCCGCGTACACCAGGTCGAAAGCGCACACCGTCACCGGCCGCCCCGCCGCTTCGCGGGAATCCAGCAGCCGTACCGTTGCCGACGCCAGGTTGCGCGGATTTTTATACTTTGCCTCGGTCTCGGGCAGTTCGCGGTTGACCCGCTCGAAGTCGTCGTAGCGCATCACCGCTTCGCCCCGCACGATCAGCTTGCCGCCGTACGGGATACGGCGCGGGACGCCGCCGAAATGCACCGCGTTGTGGGTCACGTCCTCGCCTATCTGGCCGTTGCCGCGTGTAACGGCTTTCTGCAGCCGTCCCTCCTGATATGTGAGTACCACTGTAAGCCCGTCCAGTTTCCAGGACAATACTCCGCGCTGCCCGCCGAGCCAGCCCGGAAGCGAATCACGGTCCTTGGTCTTGTCCAGGGACAACGCGGGATATTCATGCTCAGATTTGGTCAATTTATATACCGCTTTGTACCCCGCGCCGACGCTGGCAGTGGGACTGTCCGGCAGCGTAACGCCGGTCTCCCGCTCGAGCGCGGTCAATTCGTCGTATAGCCGGTCATACTCGAAATTAGACATTACCTCGCGGTCTTCCACGTAATACGCGTACGCGGCCGCGTTCAGGATGCCGATCAGTTCGCGCATCCGGGCCTCTTTCGTCCGGTCTGTTCCGTTGTTCAAAGCAATCTGTTCACTCATAGGACTTTATACACAAGAATATTGTATTCGTAATGGAACACCACTTCAGTATCGGTACGGCTTTCTTCCACCAGCGTTTTGCTGCCGCCGTCCGCCAATGCCGCGTCACTGAGCTGTTCGTTCGCGGGCAATGGCTGGAATTTATACCGGCCCATGGGCGCGCTGACGGTCTTGCTGCCGTAGGTCAATTCAGACGGGCTCCACAACGACAGCGTTCCCTCCGCAAGGTGCTCCCTTTCTTCGTCGCTACCGTCCAGTACCAGATAGCAGACTTCGTCTTCCAGTTGAGATTCGGCCAGTTTTACGGTCTTGAATGGCGTGGTCTTCACTTTTATCGTAAAGTCCAGGCCGGTTTTGGCGCATTCGGTTTTTTCGGCGGCAATATCCTCCGGCGTCAGTCCGAACCAGCGGAGCCAGGAATATCCTTCGACCGTCACGGCGATACCGTCCTGCGGGCTTTCGACGCGGGCCTCAATGAACGAATATGTATCATTGCCGGCGTTATGGAACTCCGCGGGCCCGTTTTCGCTGCCCCCGGTAGGCGCCGCCGCGGTGGCGGTCGCTTCCGAGGCGGGATCATCGACGGTCGCGGTCGGCGTATCGGCTGCTGCCGTACCGGTCGCAGCCGGGCGGTCCGGTTTGACGCCGCAGCCTGATAGCGCCAGGAGCAGCGCCGCCAGCAATACGCTCAGCACTGCCGCAGCCGTTTTATATTTCAAGCGGTTTTTCCTGCTCATATTGCCTCGATCTTCAGCGCGGTCTCCAGCGCCACCACGATCATGTCGGTAAGAGATTTTTCTCGTTCTTCCGCGGTCATGCACTCATCATAAACGAAGGAGTCGCTGACCGTGCAGATGGCCAGCGCGCGTTTGCCGGCGCGGGCCGCGTTGCAGTACAGCGCCGCAGACTCCATCTCTACGCCCAGTACGCCCATCTTGGCCCACTGCATTCCGGAGTCCGCATCGTCGTAGAACATATCTGAGGAGAAAATGCTGCCTACTTTGTAGTGCACGCCCCGTTCCTTGCAGGATTCCACCGCCGCGGCCAGCAGGTCGTAGTCCGCGATCGGGCAGAAAGTGCCGGGCAGATTGTACTGGAGCGCGTAATTGCCGTTGGTGCAGGAACCCATTGCGACAACAATATCTTTCACGTGCAGATCCTTGCTGAAACCGCCGCAGGAACCCACGCGGATGATGTTGTCAACACCGAAAAAGTTGAATAATTCATACGAATATATGCCGATGGAGGGCTGCCCCATTCCGGAGGCCATCACCGAGACCGGATGTCCTTTGTAGGTGCCGGTGTAGCCCTGGATGCCGCGGACGTTGTTCACGAGGCGGGGATTCTCCAGGTAGTTTTCGGCAATAAATTTAGCGCGCAGCGGATCGCCGGGCATCAGTACGGTGCGGGCAAAGTCCTCGGGTGTCGCGTTGATGTGCGGAGTCGGATAGTTGGCCATGATTGATCGTCCTTTCGGCGTTTAGTTTGGTCAATATTATACCAGATCCGCGGGCAATAATCAACTAAGGGCGGCGTGTGGGCTCTGTTCCCAATTTTGTTGTAACTTGTTGTTTGATGCCAAATCGACCTTCTCGCTCATTTTTTGCCCCCACAACTGCCGGTTTCTTGCGAAAGGCCTTTTTATCGATTATTGCAAGAAATGCCGACTCATTCCCGCCCGTTTTCCGCACTTGGGCGGCATCTGTTTTCCATATAATTCCTTCTGACTATCCCGAATCGCCTTGTTCTCCGGTCGTAAGAAGCAAATCAAGCCTTGTCTGCAATTTGAAACGGCACCCTGTTCTTAAAAATCGGCTGTTTTCCTTTATTTTTAAGAACTAAACGAAGCTGCCAACATCCTGCTTGCATAGAGAAGGAGCCCCTGTCTTGCAAATAGTCTGAAATTGCGATTTTGCAAGAAACGGACAATAACAAGCCGCGCTCCTAAAAACAGAGAAGGCGCCCATTGCTCAAAAACGAGCGATCGCCGGTAAAAGAGCGGGCCTCGTAAGATACGGCGAAAAGGCTCAGCCCGGAAAGGAACAATTACTTATGCGGTCTCCCATTCAAAACAAAGTCGCTTTCGATCGTGCGAAGAAAGATAAACACAGATATTAGAAAAAAGTGCGGAGTCAACATCCGCTTCATCGTTCTGCTCGATTTTCACTGATACATTGCCATCTTGCGCTTTATTTTCGTTGAAATGCGGAATGTATGCTTTTTTCTCATCTGATGATTCAATCGAGTCATATCCATGGAGCCGGCTGTCAAAAATCAAGATTTCTTTTCCGCACGATTTACAGATGGCTTTAATTACTTTGATATCTGCAAAAACAGGCGCTTGAGGAAAAACCAGGTACTGTTTTAAAAAAAACAGTCTTTTAATATAAAATCGCGGTTTCTCGTCTTCCCCTTTTTCACTATATACTGTATGCCATCCTGTATTTGGAAAACTCTGCTCGTACTCTTTAAGAACTCTTTCTTCTTCAGCCGTGAAACTGTTTTTCAACAGAGCAAAATCACTGCAGCCGCAGGTGCATTCAAGATCAAACGATACGGCTTCCTTCACGATCTTGGTTTTATGTGCATATGGCAAGAGATATTCCGGAATCGCGATCATAACTAATTATTGCCCCTTTCCATTTGCCACTTGGCACTTACAACTTAAAACTTAAAACTTGTAACTTAAAACTTAAAACGTGTAACTTAAAACTTAAAACTTGTAACTCACAACTGAAAGAATACCCCGGACGGGAATCGAACCCATATCAGCAGAGTCGGAGTCTGCTATCGTATCCATTAGACCACCGGAGCAAAAATAAGTATTCAGTTGGCTTTGACAGAGCGCAGGTAGCGGTTGACCGCCGGGTTGTACACCTCGATGGCGTGCAGGACCTGGTCGTCCGGCTCGAACACGTACATGAACTCGCCTTCGTTTTCGTTCGGCCACGTGAAGTAGTACGCCTGCTCGTTCTCGTCGCTGGAAGCGCAGTACACTACTTTTACCGCACGCTTTACCGCCGCCTTCGCCTCGCTGTCGCACACACGGCCGAAGCCCGTGAACGACGAAGCGCCCGCGTTGATGATATGTTTGCGGCGCGCCTGATCGTATATCGCGTCAATGTTCAGCACTCCGGTGTTCACGGAATACTCGTACTCGACGCGGGACATCATCAGAGTGTAGCGCGCGGCCAGCACGGCGCCGATCAGCAGGAACGGTGCGGGCACGAAGGCAATGCGTCCCGCGAGCTTGTACAATCCGAACGTGAGCAGCACCGCCGCGGCGAAGTATACCACGATCAGTATAGGCGTCAACCCGCTCTTCTTTTTCTTCACAAACTGCTCTACCGTACCCATTCGTTTTCGCTTCTCGTTTTGTCCGGGCTCCCGGCTGCCTGCCGCAACCGGAGCCGAGGCGTATACTACCACGAATCGCCGGCAAATGCAAGGGGCAATTGGGCTCTTTTAAGATTCTCCTACAGCGCCGAAACGAACGCGCCGAACAGTTTGGCACTTTCCGGTCCGTTCTGCCACAGCTGCTCCGGGTGCCACTGCACGCCCCAGAAAAACGGATGATCCGGCATATAGACTGCTTCAATGAGGCCGTCTTCGGAGATCGCCATCGTCCGAAGTCCGGGAGCGAGGGCTTTGATCGCCTGGTGGTGGCTGGAGTTGACGCCGATCGTTTCGGCGCCCATAAGCGCCCGCAGCGGCATGTCCCCGCACAGGCTGACCCGGTGCCAGATCCGGTTCGCGGGCTGCATGCTGTGCCGGATCTCCGTGGGATACTCCGAAGGAATGTCCTGATAGAGCGTGCCGCCCAGCATCACGTTGAAC
>JAEEGL015085783.1_pt1 | contig 12220 bp, 7 predicted proteins | sample 9134231 | NCBI WGS metagenome assembly JAEEGL01 (sample SAMN16246548, study PRJNA631951) | gut metagenome | biome: gut microbiome; feature: rumen; material: fiber-attached | host: Bos | place: Iran: Karaj | collected 2018-10
GCCTTTTGTGATACTATTTTGATACTAATAAACTTTACAGCCGAAAATAGCAGGTGGAATATTAACATATTTGCGAAAGTTTTTCCTGCGAAATCACCTCAAATACACCCTACTATATCTGAATTTGCCGAGTGGGAATAAAAGGATAAGAAGTATCCACCAACACATCTGCATACTCCGCAGTATTATTGGTAGAATAGAGTAGAATAGAATAATAAATCAGGAAACTCATGCTGCTGATCGCTGCTGCATGAGTTTCTTTTTCATTGTTGTTGATACGTTTAAAAAGGATCCTTCCTCTTCACAGTTCAGGCTAATGGGTTGCCGGTAAAGCTGTTGTTGCATTCAGGAAGATAAGGGTGATATAATACATATATGATTACCCCATCATTACAGATAAAAAAGGAGGTCCCATGAAAAAACTGCTATCTTTTCTTGTAGTTTTAACCCTCTTCTGCACGCTTCTGTGCGGAGCTTCGTTTGCCGATGAGCCGGAACGCAGTGCCGACATAATCATCCTGTACACCAGCGATGTGCACTGCGGAATCGACCAGGGTTATGGCTATGCCGGTTTGCAGCAGGTGCGTGATTACCTTATAAAACAGGGGAATGACGTTATCCTGGTGGATGACGGCGACAATATTCAGGGTGAGCCGATCGGCACACTGACCAAAGGCGAGGCACTCATTGATCTTATGAATCAGATGGGCTACAGCATTGCAATTCCTGGAAACCACGAGTTTGATTATGGCATGGATCAATTTCTCTCCCTGGTGGAAAAGGCAAAATTCCCCTATATCAGCTGCAATTTCAATTATAAAGGCGAGCTCGTGTTTGAGCCGTATGTGCTTCGTGATCTCGGCGGTGTGAAAGTAGCCTTTGTAGGAATGACCACGCCCAAAACACTGACATCTTCAACCCCCGCTTATTTTAAGGACGAGACCGGCGAATTTGTTTATGGCTTTCTTCAGGACGAAACCGGGGCAAAACTATATGAAGCAGTCCAGAAGGCAGTAGACGACGCACGCGCTGAAGGAGCGGACTATGTTGTTGCAATGGGACATATGGGAAATGAAGAGGCATGCCGCCCATGGACCTATGCGGATGTGATTTCCAATACGAACGGGATCGATGTGTTTCTTGACGGGCACAGTCATGATACGGATCAGGTGATAATGATGAATAAGGACGGGGAAGAGGTTCCGCGTTCTGCCTGCGGAACGAAACTCGCATGCATTGGATATTGCAGAATTGCAATGGACGGAACCATTTCTACCGGTCTATACACATGGAACAACAGCGAAACCGTACCGGAGCTGTTCGCAATCAATAATACAATGTCAAAGGCAGTGTCTGCCGCTACGTCTGGGTTGGACAAAAAACTGAAGGAAGTTGTTGCAACTTCGCAGGTTGATCTGACAATCTATGATCCCGAAGCGGTCGACAGCAATGGGAATCCGATCCGTATGGTCCGAAGAGCAGAGACAAATCTGGGTGACCTGTGCGCTGACGCATACCGTTTCCAGTCCGGAGCGGATATTGCGTTTATCAATGGCGGAGGCGTTCGCGTCAGCATTGCTGCCGGAAATATTACGCTGAATGACATCGTTAAAGTTCACCCGTTCGGAAACGCTATGTGCGTCATTGAAGTGACGGGACAGCAGATCCTTGACGCACTGGAGTGGGGCGCAAGGGCTGTTCCGGGCGAGACCGGCGGCTTCCCGCAGGTCTCAGGCCTTAGCTTTGAGATCCACAGCTATATCGAGAGTCCCTGTACCCAGGATGAGGACTCCATGTGCACCGGGTTTGAGGGTGAGCGCCGTGTAAAGAATGTCATGGTCGGCGAGGAACCTATCGACCCAGATAAAACCTACACCCTTGCAGGAACCGACTACATGCTTCTGAACAATGGAGACGGATATACCATGTTTGATGGTGCCGTTCTGCTGCAGGATCGCGTGAAACTGGATAACCAGGTCCTGATTGACTATATCACCGAGTCTCTGGGCGGTGTCATCGGACCTGAGTATGAAGAACTGACCGGGGAAGGTCGTATTGTGATCTTTGAAGAAGCGCCATGATGTGCTGACTTGACAGAGAAATATTTGGAGGCTGCCTCTTACGGCAGCCTCCAGCTTTTGAATTCGGACGAAAAAAACCGCCCTTCGGCGGCATACGGGTAAAAAAGAAGTAAGCCCTGACTGCAGTTCCAACACACCTGACAATCAGGGCTTACTTCTCTGAATTTTTCGTATCTAACATCCTGTGACCTCGCTCTCCTCTCAATTTTTGAATTCCGCCGTGTCAGTCTCTGAATGCTCTCTCGATCATCAATCATTGCGGCTCGCGCATATCTCGTAAGTGAGATCCCCTTAGTGTCGGATTGTATCCTGATCGTGATCCCCGGCGGTATCGCCCGACCCCACTATTTCGGACGAACACGGAAGTTTTGACTTCCTCAATTTCTGTGTTAATAATACACGAAATTTCAGCGATTTGCAAGAGCCAGAATATACAAAAATAACAAGAGGAAATTGTACAGTTTATTAAAAATTGTGAATATCTTGTCATGTTGCTTGACGGAGATGTTCGGAAATAGTATGATTAGTAAACAGCGGGCGGGATAATACCCGCTTTTATATATCCGGGCTGTTATTGCTGAAGAGCCGGGAACAGACCAGACAAGGAGTGTGAAATATATGAAAGATAGGAAAAAGATCATCATGCTGATGGCAGTATTCCTGATTGCGGCCCTGGTGCTTTGCGGATGTACGCAGGAGAGCATGTTTTCGGAGAGCGCGCCTGCACCATCGCAGACTCCTGTTGTTACGATGACTCCGAAGCCATCAGAAGAAAACCCGAAGGAAACGACACCGGCCCCGGCCACTGAGGTAAATTCAGCGGAAACCGAACCCGCTTTGCCTGAAACGGAAGATAACAGCGAAGCAGTTACGGTTTCTGATGTCGATGAATTCCTTGCGGCCCTGGCGTCGGATAAGACGATCATCCTTGCGGACGGCGTCTATGATCTTCGGCTGGCAGCAGATTACGCCAAAGCACATGATTACGGCGCCTATACCTGGGAAGAGGGCTTTGACGGCTGGCAGCTGGTGATTCGAAATCTAAGCAATCTGACAATCCGGGGAAGCGGGCAAGAAGCTGTCCGTGTTGAGACGGTTCCGCGCTATGCCAATGTGCTTTCCTTCCGGGACTGTGATAACCTGAATATATCAGGCCTGACTGCGGGTCATACGCAGCAACCCGGTTTCTGCTCCGGCGGCGTTCTGGATTTTCAGAGATGCAGGGCGGTGAATGTGAATGACTGCTCGCTGTTCGGCTGCGGAACCATGGGTGTAAACGCATTCAACTGCAAAGAACTCAGAGTATTCAATTCGGATATCTATGAATGCAGTTATGGAGCTGTCTGCGCATTAAACTGCTATGATGTGGAGGTCAATCAGTGCAGTATTCATGACTGCGGAACAAAGGACCCCGATTATTGCTGCTTTAACCTCTTTGAGGCAGGCGGAACCACGGGCTTTGCCCTTGTAAACTGCGAGATTGAAAACAACAAAGCCAATGTTCTTCTCAACTGCGACTATTCAAAGGAAGTAAAACTGCTTGGCTGTGGTTTCAGCGGAAACCGGATCATAGATTGTGCGTTCCGCATAGGCGGTTCATCACCGGTGGTGGATGGATGCTCCTTCAGCGGCAACAGCATTGAGAGTTACTATGAGCCGAACTTTACCACCTATGCAGTTAACGCAGAGGGCGAGGACCTGATCAGTTTTGATTTTAACCGTATGCAGAGAGTACCGGCAACCTATGAAGGGATGCCGAAAGAAGAAACACAGGTCATGCCAACGGTGGAAAGGGATGACGGCAGTGCGGAATACCACGTCAAAACGACAGATGAATTCCTGGCGTCCATTGGACCTGACCGCACGATCTATCTGGAAGGAGAGATTTTTAATTTCTCCGAGGCGAAAAACTATGGTGGATACGGGGGAGAGTATTACCGCTGGGAAGAAGCCTATGACGGACCGATGCTGGTGATCTCCAACATTGAAAACTTCCATCTCATAGGGCTGGGAAAGAACAAAACCACCCTGATCGCGACTCCCAGATATGTGGATGTTCTTCGTTTTGAAGAGTGCCGGAATATCTCGGTATCCAATGTAACCGCGGGCCATACGGAAGCAGGAGAATGCAGCGGAGATGTTTTCCATTTTTACAATGTCCACGGTATTCTGATTGACGGCTGCGGCCTCTATGGCTGCGGTGTATGGGGTATTTCCACCGCCTCCTGCAGCCAGGTACAGATTGAAAACTGCGAAATCTACTCCTGCAGCTTTGGCGCAATCAACATGTACGATACTGTTGACGCATATATGGTAAATCTGGACATTCACGATATGCCGACAGCAAATAACGGGGTCTTTTACGGATGCATGAGGATCTATCTGGACGGAGCGCTGATTGAAAACGGAGAGTTGGATCTGACGGCATAGAATTGTTGAAGAACCGAAAAAAGAGGATCGTCTCTTACGATCCTCTTTTTTATTTCATTATTTCATTGAATTCAGTCGGGCATAATTCCAAGATTGGGGTTCCAGTAATCATCGCCCGGAGTGACAGCCGGATTGCCGTTATGCTCATTGGGGACAACAATCTGACCCTGCCCGTTGTTGCTGCCGATATAATACGGAGAACTGAAATAATCACCTCTGGTGACATATTCGCTCCTGATATAGCCGGTGGTTCCGCCGATCAGAACCTCAGTCCAGCCATTCTCGACTGCGAGAATGTCAACATAAGCGCCTACCTCAGCGGTTCCAAGGATGACCGCGCTTCCGCTCGGGCCGCCGCGGACGATGACATTGTTCGCATTTACATAGCCGGGAACAGCATTTGCGGGGACGGTATACCCGTCCGGGCGAATGGTGGAGGCAAAGTGCGCATCCTCAGAATATACCGGCGCGGGAGAGGCGCTCGGAGAAGGCGACGGAGATACGGCTGGAGAAGCAGGAGTACCGGCACCGGTACCGGTTCCAGTGGCAGCCGAGGCTGCCGGATCAGGCGTAGTTGTTACACCGACCGTGGGAGATACTGAGGGCATCGGCATCGGAACGGTCGTTACTGCAACAGGCACAGACGGAGTCGGTGTTGCCATCGGAGTAGGAGAGGCGGGCGGAGTCTCCACAATAATTTCTTTATTCTGAAGATCATTATTCTCCGGCTGTGTATTGCGCTGGCCGCAGGCGGCCAGGGAAAGAACCAGAACAGCAATCAACAGGAACAGCCCTGCAGTACGAATGAGCTTATTCATGACTTCCTCCTAAATAATCGGAATAATTGTAATTTTACGTAACACATATTATACCAAAATGTAATTATTGTCAATGCCCAATAAAATAATGAGTGAAAAAAGTTCGCCCAAAAGAGAAAAACCGATTATTTCTGAAAGAAGTATACGAGTTTTTCCCCAAAACGTCAAGGTTTCGGCAAATGAATAATAAATTCTTAATAAAATCAGCTTTTCACAAAGGCAAAACTGTGGTAGGATGAAAAAGCAAATTCTGACACATTAATGGAGGAATTACGGGTATGACCCAAAGACGGAAACAAATCATTGCAATCCAGTTATGCCTGATGATACTTTGCTCAGCGCTTACGGTGACGGTATCGGCTGACGCAGAAATGAAACGCTGCGTAATCGGCGCAGATCTCAGTGAAGATCAGGTTGAAGGAATATATGGGGTGTTTGGCATCCGCAGAGGAGACGTTACGGAGCTGCGCCTGACGAATGCAGAAGAGCGAAGTGCCCTGGAAGGGTATGTGGATCCCGCAGTGATCGGGACACGATCCCTGTCCAGCGTATATCTGGAGCTGCTTCCCTCAGGCAGCGGAATGAATGTGACCACTGAGAATATCAGTTGGTGTACGCCGGAGATGTATATCAGCGCACTTGCCACTGCGGGGATTACCGATGCGCGAATCATTGTTGCCGCGCCTTTCCCGGTAAGCGGGACTGCGGCGCTGGCCGGTATATATAAGGCATATGAAGATATGACGGGCCAGAAGCTGGATGACCTGGCAAAACTGATCAGCACGCAGGAACTGACGATCACAGGTGAACTGGCGGATGAGATCGGAAACATGGATTCTACGTCCATCGTCAATGAACTGAAAATGATGCTTGATGAGACAGTTAATATGACGGACGATGAAATCCGGCAGACGATCCGTGAAATAGCAAAGCGGTATAACGTTAAACTCACCGATACCCAGGTTGAGCAGCTGCTTCAGCTCTGCCGTTCTCTCGAAAAACTGAACCCGGATCAGTTGAAAGAGCGCGTCGAAGATGTGCAGGAAACTCTTCGACGGGTTTCGGACGCAAAAACACAGGTAGTCGGTTTTGTGCAGACCATTAAAAAGGTAATCGATTCGGTGAAGAGCTTTTTCGAGCGGATTGCCGGGATACATAACAGATCATGATCAACTTTGAAAAACTAAAACTGCTCAAACGCCAGTACGAAGAGCTTCAGCAGAGAATGCAGGAGCCGGAAACCTGGCAAAATCCGGAACAGTTCGCACGCTTGCAGAAGGAAGCTCAAAACCTTGCGCCTCTGGCTGAAAACTATGCGGTATGGGAAGAAACCTGTGAGGCGCTTGCCGAGGCACAGGAGATGCTTGCAGATCCGGAGATGAAGGATCTTGCCAGAGAGGAGAGCGAACTCCTGCAGGAGAAAAAAGCAGAACTGGAGCAGACGCTCCAGATGCTTTTGCTTCCGAAGGATCCGGACGACAGCAAAAATATCATTATGGAAATCCGGGGTGGTGTCGGCGGCGAAGAGAGCGCTCTTTTTGCTGCTGACCTGTACCGCATGTATGCGATGTACGCGGAGTCCAGACACTGGAACATTGAAATGGTTAACCTGAATGAGACAGAACTTGGCGGCATGAAAGAAGCTGTCTTCCTGATCGAAGGGCAGGATGTGTATGCGCGCCTGAAATTTGAAGGCGGCGGGCACCGTGTCCAGCGGGTTCCCGTAACGGAATCGGGAGGGAGAATTCACACTTCTGCTGCGACGGTTGCCGTCCTGCCGCAGGCGGAGGAGACAGATTTCCAACTCAACATGAACGAGCTGAAGATCGATACCTACCGATCCTCAGGCGCAGGCGGACAGCACGTCAATAAAACTGAGAGCGCCATCCGGGTGACGCATCTGCCGACCGGGCTTGTGGTCGAATGTCAGGACGAGCGAAGCCAGTATAAAAACAAGGACAGAGCGTTATCTATCATGCGGTCAAAGCTCTATGAGAGGGAGCAGCAGCAGAAACATGCCGCACTGGCTGCGGACCGGAAAAGTCAGATTGGCTCCGGAGATCGCAGTGATCGCATTCGGACTTATAATTATCCGCAAAACCGGGTCACTGACCACCGACTGAGTGGAGAGGGAAGAAGTTTCAACCTCGACAGCATCATCAACGGAAATCTGGATCCGCTGCTTGATGCCCTGATTGCGACAGACCGCGCGGAAAAGCTTGCGGAGGGACTATGAAGACGAAAGTTCTGACAAATGTTGAGGAGGCAGCGGAGATCCTCCGTAAAGGCGGACTGGTTGCCGTTCCTACAGAGACCGTTTACGGCCTTGCCGGAAACGGTCTTGTTCCGGAAACGATCGAAAAAATCTACGAAGTAAAAGGCCGCCCGGCTATAAAGCCGATCTCCCTGATGGTTCCGGGAAAAGAAGCCATTCCGATGCTGTGCGAAGAGATTCCACCGGCAGCCGTCAAACTTGCTGAAGCATTCTGGCCAGGCCCGATTACGTTGATTATGAAAGCGAAACCGGAGGTTCCGGAGATTCTGAGAGCAGGTGGGGATACTGTCGGGCTGAGATGCCCGAGACAGGAACAGACGCTGAACCTGCTGCATACTGTGGACTTCCCGCTTGCGGTTCCATCAGCAAACCCATCAGGCTATGAGAGCGCGAAAACTGCGCAGCAGGTTCTGAATTACTTCGATGGTAAGATTGAAGCTGTGATTGACGGCGGAGCCTGTGACATCGGCTTCGAATCAACAGTTCTCGACATGAGCAAAACACCGTATCAAATTGTTAGGCAGGGCGCGCTGGAGAAAGAAAAGATAGAGGACGCCCTTGTGGAAGCCATACAGCTTGTCGGGATCACCGGAGGAAGCGGCTGCGGAAAGACAAGTGCACTGGATGTATTTCGCAGAAACGGTGCGCTGGTAATCGACGCGGATGCCTTATATCATGAACTGCTGGAGGAGAACCGGGCACTTCAGGATGATCTGGCAGAGGCGTTCCCTGCTGCGGTGGAAGACGGAAAACTGAACCGCAGGAAACTCGGACCGATTGTTTTTTCCGACCCGGCAGCATTGAAGCGGCTGAACGCGATCAGCCACCGCCATATAGGCATTGCCATATGGGAGAGACTGCGAAGCTACGCCATGGAGGGAGGCAGTCTCGCCGTACTGGACGCTATAGAGCTCTTCGGTCAGGGAACGCAAAACCTGCGTTTTGATCTTACCATTGCGATCACTGCACCGATGGATACTCGTCTTGCACGAATTATGCAGCGGGATGGAATCTCCGAAGACGAGGCAAGAAAACGGCTCCTCGCGCAGCATCCGCAGGAATACTTCATGGAGCGCTGTGACATCAGCGTGCAAAACGACGGAGACAGAGAAACATTTAAGAATACTATTCAAACCATATTGGAGGAAAGATTACATGGATAACATGGAAAACAAGGAAAGAGACCTGAGAGCAGAACTCTTTTATGAGCAGAAGAACGGATATGACAGGATTGACACCGCTGAGCGACTGAACATGGAGGAATATTGCAGAGGATATATGGATTTCCTGAACAGTGCCCGGACAGAGCGTGAGGCGGTGCGCTATGCAGTCAGGGAAGCGGAGAAACTCGGATTTCGTCCTCTGGTGCCCGGCGAAAGTCTGAAGCCCGGGGACAAGATCTATGCCAATAACCGGGGAAAGGCGCTTATGCTCGCTGTGATGGGTAAACGCAGCCTCTCCGATGGCGTGGTCATTGCCGGGGCACACATCGATTCCCCGCGCCTTGACCTGAAGCAGATCCCTCTGTATGAACAGGATGAGCTCTGCTATCTGCGTACGCACTATTACGGCGGCATCAAAAAATACCAGTGGGTGACCATCCCTCTGGAACTGCACGGAGTTGTTGCGCTGAAGAACGGAGATGTGGTTGATGTCTGTATCGGTCGCGAGAGCGGAGATCCGAAATTCGTCATTACGGATCTGCTTCCGCATCTTGCGCAGGATCAGATGAAAAAGACAATGGCTGAAGGCATCACGGGTGAAGGGCTGAATATCCTGATCGGAAGCGCACCATATGCCGATGACGGCAAGGACAGGGTCAAGCTGGCAGTCATGAGCCTGCTGCAGGACGCCTACGGAATTGCAGAAGAGGATTTTCTCTCTGCGGAACTCACCGCAGTGCCTGCATATGATGTCTGCGAGGTCGGTCTGGACCGGTCACTGATCGGCGGCTATGGACACGATGACCGTGTCTGTGCATGGGCAGAGCTCAAGGCACTGTTCGATCTGGAGGAAGCACCGGATAGAACCGCTGTCTGCATCCTTGCCGACAAGGAAGAAACAGGCTCCGACGGCGTGAGCGGTATGCAGAGTGCTGCCTTTGATTTCTTCATGGAGGATCTCTGCGCGTCGGAAGGCATTGCTCCACGGCGCTGCCTGGAAAAGAGCTTCTGCCTCTCTGCAGACGTGACAGCTGCCTTTGATCCGCTCTATCCGGAAGTCTCAGAGAAAAGAAGTGAGTCAAAGATCAATCAGGGCATGGCAATCTGCAAGTATACCGGAGCCCGCGGAAAAGCCTCGACCAGCGATGCCTCTGCGGAGCTGGTAGCCTATCTCCGCGGCCTGTTTGAGAGAAATCAGGTGATCTGGCAGCTTGCTGAGATGGGTAAGGTTGATCAGGGGGGCGGCGGCACCATCGCAATGTACATGGCAAACCGCAATATCGACACCATTGACGCAGGTGTGCCGGTACTCAGTATGCACGCACCTTTTGAAATCGTATCGAAACTTGATTGCTATATGACCTATAAAGGGATCCTTGCGGCATACAGAGACTGATCTCTTGCTGCGAATGTAAACAGGCGGGGCACTCAGTTGAGTGTCCCGCCTGTCTTTTCAAGCAGCAGATCAACCCTCTGTTTTAACAGGGGGTAGTGTTCCAGTTTCGGATCTTCGGCAAGCAGGGCGTCAGCGGCTTTTTTTGCATTCATAAGAGTATCTGTGTCTGTGCCAAGATCGGCGACATGCAGTTCCGGCAGACCATGCTGGCGGGAACCAAAGAAATCACCAGGTCCTCGGAGACGGAGATCTTCCTCTGCGATCCGGAAGCCGTCCGTGGTTTCGCACATGATCTTCATCCGGGCCCGCGTCTCTTCAGAGTCATGATCAGTTACAAGAACGCAGTAACTTTTGTGTTTCCCTCGGCCGACGCGCCCGCGAAGCTGGTGAAGCTGGCTGAGACCGAAGCGTTCAGCGTTTTCAATGAGCATGAGCGCGGCGTTGGGGACGTCGACTCCGACCTCAATCACCGTAGTGGATACAAGAACCTGGATTTTACCGTTCATAAAGTCCTGCATGACAGAATCTTTTTCCACTGAGCGAAGCCGTCCGTGGACACATCCGATCCGGAGTTCAGAAAGCTCTTTCTGAAGCTTTTCAGCGTAATCCACTGCGGAGAGAAGACTTCGCTCCGGTGGTTCGTCTTCTTCGGTTTCATCCTCTTCTACTTTTGGGCAGACGACAAAAACCTGGCGCCCTTCTGCGCAGAGCTTTCGGATAAAGGCCAGAAGCCTTGTGTGATACGCGCTTCCGACACAGAAAGTATCGACTGGCTGCCTGCCGGGAGGCAGTTCATCCAGAACAGAGACATCAAGATCTCCATAGATGATCAGTGCCAGGGTGCGGGGAATTGGCGTTGCGGACATGACCAGCACATGAGGCTGCGGAGCGGTACCGGCGTCGTCCCCTGAGGAGATCAGTGCAGCACGCTGGTCCACCCCAAAACGATGCTGCTCATCTGTTACGGCGAGGGCCAGACGGGGCAGCTTCAGCCCAAGGAGGGCATGTGTTCCGATGATCAGATCCAGTTTTTCCTTTTCCAACCGCTCCCTGACAGCCTTCTTATCCGATACTGACATGGAACCTGTCAAAAGTCCGATCCGAATACCGAGAGGAGAGAGAAAAGCAGACAAAGTTCGGTAATGCTGTTCTGCCAGGATTTCTGTCGGAGCCATAAAAGCAGAGAGATAGCCGTTCTGCACACACTGCCAGATCAGCGCGGCGGCGACAAGGGTTTTTCCACTGCCGACGTCTCCCTGAAGGAGGCGGTTCATCTGACGGCCGGAAGAGAGATCTGCCGAGGCCTCCTCCACGGCGTTGCACTGGGCTTTGGTGGGAGAGAAGGGGAGTGATTGATAGAAGAGCGTAAAATCAGGTTTTGAAAGCAGAATACCATGCCCGACTTCATTTCGCCGCTGCCCCAATGCACAGCTGAGCAGGAAAAGCTCCTCAAAAACAAAGCGCTGCCGTGCCGCATCAAGCGTCTGCCAGTCGGAGGGGAAATGAATATTCTCGTAAGCCAATGGGGCTTCCGGAAGATTACCGCGGACCGAAGCGGGAAGGACTTCCGGAATTTCTGCGACGTTCAAGCTCTGTCGTATGCTCTGAATCATGGTCTTCTGATTCAGACCGGAGGTCAGCCTATAAATCGGAACAATTCTGCCGGTCAGGGCTTCCGTACCAGAAATGCCGTTTTCCGGTTCAAAGATCGGATTGATCATAGAGCGCCGGATGCCCTGCAATTCGATCCGGCCAAAGAAACGGAGCTCATCGCCGCGATGGATCTGCTGACGGATATACGGCTGATTAAAATAGGTGATGTCTACCACTCCGCTCTGATCCACAGCACGAAACTTTACAAGCTCCAGACCCCGGCGAACCCGCTGCAGTCTTGGCTCATCGCTGATTACGGCACAAATGCACACAGACTCTCCCGCAGTCGTGTCCGCAATCTCCTTGACAGTGCTGCGGTCCTCATAACGGCGGGGAAAACAGGAAATCAGGTCAAACAGAGAAAAGACGCCGAGCCTGTTGAAGGCCTGCGCCTTTTTCTCACC
>JAEEGL015773381.1_pt1 | contig 12220 bp, 9 predicted proteins | sample 9134231 | NCBI WGS metagenome assembly JAEEGL01 (sample SAMN16246548, study PRJNA631951) | gut metagenome | biome: gut microbiome; feature: rumen; material: fiber-attached | host: Bos | place: Iran: Karaj | collected 2018-10
GTGTCACGGACAGGGTCCTGTCCGCGGCCGGCTATTGATTTCTGCTCCTTCAGCTGTCCGTAGCCTGCAGGTAACGCGCTTCCAGTTTTTCATAGGTCAGCGGTGTCTGGGCGTTGTAAATGACAACGCCCTTTTTGTTTACGACGATCGTCTGGGGCATGGCGTCCGCCGCGTTCAGCAGCGGCAGAAGCCCTTTTTCCTTGCTGTCCAGGGCGAAATCCAGATGATCCCATCCTCTGCCTTCCAGGAAAGCTTCGGCCTTTTTTGCGCCGGCGCGGTGATGGATCGCCAGGATTTCCGCGTCCGGGTAAGCTGTTTTCAGCTGCTCGTAGTACGGCAGCTCGTCGATGCAAGGTTCGCAGGTCGTCGCCCAGAAATTGATGATCACCGCGCGGCCCCGGAAGTCTGACAGGCGGAATTCCTCCCCGCTCAGCAGATCCGTTGCAAAGTCCGGCAGTACCTGCCCGACCCCGGTGCCGACGGTCAGGTTTTCCGCCGCTGCGGAATCCGCCGCAGGCCTGTTCACCGCAGGATCGATGAAGTTGAACCAGGCCAGGGCGAAGGCCAGCGCCGCGAGGGCGATGCCCCAGGCGAGGCGTCCGGCGTTTCTCCGTTTCCGGACAGCCGTTTCGGGATCTGCGTTCCTTCCGGTTTCCGGCCCCTTCAGCGTAACCTTCCCGCACTTCAGGGCAATGGCTCCCTGCGCGCAGGAATCCATGCATTTCCCGCAGGAAATGCATTCACGGTCCCCGACATGCTTAATGTCCGTCGGGCACTTCATCACGCACATCCCGCAATTGTTGCAGCGGGCCGGATCCACCTTGACCCCGGTCAGGGCGAACCGGTTAAAAAGGCTGTAGATTGCGCCCAGCGGGCAGATAAAGCGGCAGAAAGCCCGGCAGCAGAAAACGCAGGCCAGGCCGACCGCCAGCATAATCACCCACTTGTTGGTAAACAGAAGCCCCAGCTGATAAAAAGACGAGCTGTTCACAGGGTTCTGCAGCAGTCCGCCCGCGCCTTCCAGCGTTCCGGCCGGACAGATATACTTGCAGAAGCCGGGCAGGATTTTTCCTTCCGCGATTCCGGACCAGAGGGGAATCGCGATCACGAACACCGCAAGGATCACGTATTTCAGATAAGACAGGATCCTCGTTGCGCGGCTTTTGCGGATCTTCGGGGTCGGGATCCGGTGCAGCAGCTCCTGGATCAGTCCCGCCGGGCAGAGCCAGCCGCAGACAGTCCTTCCGAGCACAACCCCGAAAAGCAGCAGGATGCCCAGCATATACCAGGGCGCCGTATGTCCGGCGGCGTTAAGCGCGTTCTGCAGCGCGCCGAGCGGGCAGCTGGCGGCCGCCGCGGGGCAGGAATAGCAGTTAAGGCCCGGAACACAGGCTGCCTTCAGTTCACCTGAATAAATGTGTCCGTCGATAAAGCCCTTCAGATTGGCGTTGTACAGCAGCGCGGCATACAGCTGTACCAGCCGGCGGGTATGCGTTTTTTTGATTTTCAGCGTCTTATCCAAGGCCGATGCACTCCGTACAGACCGCAGCGCCCTTGGCCAGCACATCTTCCAGCCCGCCGTTCAGGATTCCAGCGGCGATCAGAAGAAGCGCGGCTGCCAGGAGTACCGCCCGCAGTATTTTTTCTTTCCGGCCGGCCTGCTGGGATACCGCGGTCTCCCGCAGGTTTCCGGCGCTCCGCAGCGTTTTTTCATCCCGGACGGGCCTGTCCGCGCGCTCGTCCCGGATGCCAAGAATCAGTCCGGCAATCGTCACGGCAACCGCGGCCGCGATCAGCGGCAGCAGCCGCAGCAATGCCGCGCCGGCCTTTTCCCTTGTGTATATATATGCAAACAGATCCCCGGACGCCTGCGCGGCGGCGCCTTCCGCGTAAATGCGGACGGCTGCCGCAGCCAGCGCCCCGGCCGTCAGCGCGCAAAGCACCGACTGGACAATCAGAAACAGCCTTTTACCTTTCACCGGTCTCACTCCCCGGCACGGGCTTTCCGCCCGGGCCCGTCTGCGTTCAGCATAAACGAATGCCGGCCCGGCGTCAAGCCGGTCCGGCACTGTTCTTCCGCGCGTCAGCCGTTATTTCGCGGCTTCGTCGAGCTTCCGGAGAATCCCGCCGGCTTTCAGCGCCGGAATCACGGCATGATAGAAGACCGGCGCCGCGATGATCGCGGCGGCTGCGTTAATGATGGACGCAGGGAATTTGCTGACGACGGCGGCCCAGGCGTTGCCGGCGATCGCGCCGTAAATCGCGCTCTTGAGCATATACAGCGCCACATAGGTCAGCGCGCCGGCAACACAGGCGGTCACGACCCGCAGCACCGGCTGGGCCTTCCCGTTTTTCCGCTTCCCTGCGATCAGGCCGCAGACAAAAGCCATGGCAAACTTGGACACAAAGGTAATCAGCAGGTTGATGATTCCTTCGTTATAAAAGGCAAGATCGTACAGCGCGGATCCGAGGCCGGCCGCGAAGCCTCCCCAGACCGGGCCCAGCAGCAGGCCGCTCAGCAGACAGACCGCGTTCGCGAAATGCACCTTCGATCCCAGCAGCGGAAACCGGAATAAGGTGACCACAAATACCAGCGCCGCCAGCACGGCGCCGAACACGACCCTTGTCAGCTGGATTTCGCTTTTCTTCATCGGCAGAACCTTCCTTCTTGACTTTGGTTGCCATGGAGTATATGCTTGATTTGGTCATATGAAAAGTACCAGAAAGAGAGTTTTTTATAATACCAGATGAGAAATGAGAAACCGGCCTACCTGGCCCTGTATGAATCCCTCCGGGAGGAGATCCTCTCCGGCGTCCGTCCCTTCGGCAGCCGCCTTCCCTCCCGCCGTTCCCTAGCCCGGGACAGGGGCGTCAGCGGTGTAACGGCCGACCACTGCATCGAGCTGCTCTGCGAGGAAGGGTATGCGGAGGCGAGGCCCCGCAGCGGATACTACGTGATCTACCGGGAATCGGACAGCTTTGCCCAGCCCTCCGCCCGCCCGGAAAGGCGGGCTCCGCTGCCCGTGTCCGCGCCGGAACGGGACGTCTTTCCCTTTCCAACCCTCGCGCGCGTCATGCGCCGCGTGCTCTCCGAATACGGGGAGGAAATCCTGGTCCGTCCGCCGAACACCGGCTGCGGCGAACTGAAGGATGCCCTGTGCAGCTACCTGGCCCGCAACCGCGGTATCCGGGTCAGCAGCGACCAGATCGTCATCGGCGCCGGCGCTGAATACCTGTACGGTCTGGCGGTGGAGCTGCTGGGCAGCGGCCGGATTTACGGTCTGGAATCCCCCTCCTACCGGAAGATCGAGCAGGTTTACCGTTCCCGGGGCGTGCAGATCGCCTTCTGTCCCCTGGGAAAGGACGGAATTCTCTCCGAAGCCTTGCGGGACACGCCCGCTTCCGTCCTGCATATCACCCCCTTCCGCAGCTTTCCCAGCGGCGTCACCGCCACGGCTTCCAAGCGGCGGGAATACCTGCGCTGGGCCGCGGAAGGAGACCGTTTCATCGTGGAGGACGATTACGAATCGGAGTTTTCCCTGCTCCGCAAGCCGGAGGAAACCCTGTTCGCCGCCTCCGCCCGCCGGAACGTCATCTATCTGAATACGTTCTCACGCACGGTCTCGCCCGCTTTCCGCGTCGGTTATATGGTTCTCCCCCGTCCGCTCCTGCCTGTTTTTGACCGGCGCGTCGGTTTTTACAGCTGCACCGTGCCGGCCTTTGCGAAGTATGTGCGCGTCGAGCTCATCGGCGGCGGGGACTTTGAACGGCATATCAACCGGATCAGGCGCTCCGAGAGAAAAGCCGCGGGAAACTTGAAGGAATCCGCTTTTTCAGATACAATCTGATCACGATTCCGCATACCGTTGCGTGTCATCAGGAAGGAGCAGAACGGCAGCCATGCAGAACCAGTTTTCAAGGACGCAGCTTCTCCTCGGCCGGGAGGCGATGGAGCGCCTCGCGGCCTGCCGCGTCGCGGTATTCGGGCTCGGCGGAGTCGGCGGGTACGCTGTGGAAGCGCTGGCCCGTTCAGGCGTCGGCGCGCTCGATCTGATCGACCGCGACCGCGTCAGCCTGACAAACCTGAACCGCCAGCTGTATGCCCTGCACAGCACCGTCGGCGCCTATAAGGCCGATGTCGCAGCGGCAAGGGTTCTGGATATCAATCCGGGCTGCAGCGTCCGGACGTACCGGATCTTTTACCTTCCGGAGACAGCAGGCGAATTTGATTTTTCGGAATACGACTATATCGTGGACGCGATCGACACAGTGAAGGGAAAACTGACCCTGATCGAACAGGCGCAGGCCGCCGGAACGCCGGTCATCAGCGCGATGGGCGCTGGCAACAAGCTGGACCCGACGGCGTTCCGGGTCGCGGATATCTATGAGACAAAGGCATGCCCCCTGGCCCGGGTCATGCGCAGCGAGTGCCGCAGGCGCGGCATTCAAAGCCTCAAGGTAGTCTATTCAGAGGAGATCCCCGTGCGTCCGTCCCCGGATGACGGTGCGGATGCGGAGGAGAACGAGCCCGGGCGCAGGGATACGCCCGGCTCCTCGGCCTTCGTTCCGTCCGTGGCGGGGCTGATTATCGCCGGAGAAGTCGTTAAGGATCTCTGCGGCATACGGAATAACGGATAACAATACTGTCCAGGCGGAGTTGGAATATATGAGCGGAAAACAAAAACTGGCCCGGTTCATCGTCCGGGCGCGGGTCCTGCTGATGATCGCGCTGCTGGCGCTCGCCGGATGGAGCGCGACGACGGTCAGCCGGACAAATATCAATTATGACCTGATCAAATACCTGTCGGAGGATACCATGACCCGGCGGTCGATGACCGTCATGCAGGAGGAATTCGGCTCCGCGGAACAGCTGCGGATCATGTTTGCAGACCTTTCCGGAGAAGCGCTCTCCGCCGTCCTGGAAAAACTGAACAGCCGGGATGAGATCCTGATCGCGGCGCATAATCCCGCGCAGGACGTCCGCGTCACCGACGGAAAAACGATGCAGCTGGTAACGATAACTCTTTCAGAGTGTGACGCGTCCGTCCTGGCGGAGGAGCTGCGGTCCATGTTCCCTGAAGCCGGTGAATACTGCGTGGGCGGTTCCGCGGCGGAGATGATGGATATCCAGCGCAGCGTCGCGCGGGAAATTCCCGGCGTCATGCTGATCTGTGTGGGAATCGTCCTGCTGGTGCTTCTCCTGACGTCCCACGCCTGGCTGGAGCCGGTTGTCATCCTGGTGACCCTGGCGGTGTCCATCCTGATCAATATGGGCACGAACTTCATCTTCCCGGACGTTTCCTTCATTACGTTCGCGGTCTGTGCGATCCTGCAGCTGGCGCTTTCCATCGATTACGCCATCATGCTGCTTCATACCTGGAACGCCTGCCGCGACGAAGGAATGAGCGCGAAGGACGCGATGACGGAGGCGCTGGCGCAGTGCTTCATGCGGATCACCTCCAGCGCGATGACCACCGTGGCCGGCCTGCTGTCCCTGATCTTCATGAGTTATACCATCGGATTCGATATCGGCGTCGTGCTTTCCAAGGGCATCGTCATCAGCATGCTGGGCGTGTTCCTGTTCATGCCGTCCTTTGCGCTGCTGATGGAAAGGCCGCTGAAAGCCACGCGCCACAAGCCGCTCCCGGTCGGCGGGCAGCACCTGGCGAAGGCTGTCTTCAGCGCCCGGCAGCCCCTCGCGGTCCTGCTGATCGCGGCCGTCGCCGCCGGCGCGGTCCTGGCCTCGCTGAATACCTATACCTTCTCCTCCCGCGACGATCCTGAAAGCAAAACGGACACAGCGCGGATCAACCGCGTTTTCGGTTCCTGGGATCCGCTGCTCCTCCTGGTGCCCGGCGGGCAGACGGATGAGGAATATGACCGGCAGCGGGAACTGGTCGCAAAACTGCAGGAGCTCAGGCGCCCGGGCGGCGAAGCGGCCGTCGACGGAATCACCGCCATGGTGACCGACTGCGCGCCGGCACTGGAATACTATACGGTTCAGGATGTATCGGCAATGATGAACATGCCGGAGGCCGTCGTCCGCCTGTTTTTCCTGACGCAGGGATTCGGCAGCCAGGTCCGGGCGGACCGGCTGCTCGCCTCCGCAGGCGTCTATGCGGCGGGCAACGAAACCATTGCCGGGCTGCGGGAAACGCTGGAATCGGCGAGATCCGCCCTGGAGGGGCCGAACTACGCCCGGATCGCGGTCATGCCGGCCTTCCGGTCCGGGGACGCCGATTTCAACAGCTGCATGGAATCGGTGCTTTCCGCTGTGCGCTCCGTCTACGGAGACCGTTTTTTTGTCACGGGTATGCCCATGTCGTCCTACGATATCGGCAACGCGTTCCGCGGCGACCTGCTCCGGGTCAATCTCATCACCCTCCTGTCCATCCTGCTGATCGTCGCGGTATCCTTCCGTTCCTTCCGCCTGCCGGTCATGCTGGTGCTCGTGATCGAAGGTGCGATCTGGATCACCATGGGAATCTCCCGCCTGATGGGAGAGCCGATCTTCTTTGTCTGCTACCTGATCTGCCTGTCCATCCAGATGGGCGCGACCATCGATTACGGCATCCTCATGTGCGACCAGTACAGGACGGTCCGCCGGACAGGCCTTCCCGTCCGGGAAGCGCTGACGGAAGCCATGCACAGGTCGCTCCCGACGATCCTGACGTCCGGAATCATCCTGGTGACGGCCGGTTATGTGGTCGGCAGATACTGCAGCATTTATTATATTTCAAGCATCGGCTCCCTGCTTTCCCGCGGCGCGTTCATCTCCGCGGTGCTGGTGCTGACGCTGCTTCCCGCACTGCTGGCGCTGCTGGACCGGTTTGTCATCCGGACCAAAAAGCGTTCCTGAAGCGGAAGTGTATAAATGAATCCCGCCGGGCGTATCCGGCGGGATTCGTTTGTATCAGGGATCAAAGATCTCTTTTCGGGGCGCCGATCCGGTCGTTGCGGATCAGCCGGCGGAGCAGCATCCACAGCATTCCGGCCAGCACCAGGCCCATGCCCAGGTAAATGGCCCAGTCCGGCCACTGCGTCTTATCCAGGGCGAACTCGCCTGCGATCAGCAGGAGGATGCCGGTGAAAAAGAGCGCGGCTTCCCGGATGATCTCAGCCTTACCGGCGCCCAGGCGCGCCGACCGTCTCCATCCGGCGGCCGCGCATACCGCCGCCACGGCGGCGTATGCCAGCTGCGTGACGCGGGCAAAGATAAAGATCTTCAGCACGTCGTCGCAGCGGAGGCTCTCCGGAATGATCTGCAGCAGGGAGAGCAGGATCAGCGCGCACAGGGTTTTCGATCCCCCAGTGCGGAACCGGAGCAGGCAGACGGCAGCGGCGGCCGCGAAGAGCAGCAGCCCTTCGATAAAACAGACGGAGAGCATCCAGTCGCCCCAGCCGTTCCGGATGCCCAGCGGCACAAAGCAGAGGGCGGGATTCGCCAGGAAGGGGCCGAAGCCCTGCCCGGTCAGCGGTTCGATAAAGCGGAATGCGGCGAACAGGAACAGTCCGGGCACGGTAAAAGTGTCCAGCGCCGCGGCGGGATCCTTTTTCAGGCAGGCTGCGGCTGCCGCGATGCCCGCCAGCAGTCCGGCAAGAACGCCGGCGGCAGCCGCGCTGCCGGCCGAAGGATCAAAAAGAGGGGCAAGCCCGAGGGAATCCCCCATCGGATCTGTCAGGAGCTCCGGCCGGAGGGCAAAGAAAAGCGCCCGGCCGATCAGCAGGGAAACCGCCGCGGCGAGCACGCAGCAAAAGACCGCCTGCAGGGCTGTCCAACCCTGCCTGCGGAGCGAAAAAACCGTCCACGCGGCCGCAGCCAGCACGAAGACGGCAGCGAAAACGGCCCAGAGCGTCACCTGAAAGCTTCCGATGGAAATGATTCTGATCATCACTGCACCAGGGTGACGAAGCAGATCATGTCCGCCAGGCCCCTTTCCCTTTCCGGCATATTGAGCTTCTGATAAACAAGCTCGCCTTCCTCATTCTTCCGTTTGAAAACCAGCGTGGCGCTGTTGCCGCCGTCCAGGTTGTAAGCGACTTTGAATCCGTCCGGGCTCAGCTGCTTCCCGACTTCCTCGCACAGCTTCGCGAATACGTCCAGCGTCATGCCGTACGTGTAGAACAGGGCGTCCCCGTCGCAGACGATCACCGCGTAATCCAGCGGGCCGATCTGCGCGATGGCGACGCGCTGCGTCATCCGCATGGAAATGATCTCGGCGTTGGGATCCTGGTATCCTTCCGGAATGAGGCACTGCCCGTCAGCCACCAGCGCCGGGCCGAAGCAGAAGACCTGGTACAGTTCCTTTCCGTGTTCCGCGTAATAGGCCTTGTAATCGTCCTTGGTGAATTTCGGAAGCAGGAAAAAATCGCCGTCCCGGTTTACTGCCAGCGCGTCCCGGCCGTGCGCGATATTTCTGACCTGGGCGCCCTGGCGCAGGCAGATATGGCACGTCGCCTGCTTTGTATAATAGTCCCCGTTGATGGCGACCACGGCGTTTGCGACACTGGCCATATCGCGGCCGAGCGGTTCGTTGGCGGACCCGGACGTGAAATCGCCGGCAGGATTGAATGTCTGGTACCCGGGCGTCGTCCGCAGCTGGGAAGGATGGGCAATCCGGATCCTGGCGACAAAATAGTGTACGTCCAGATAGTCCCCTTCCTCAATCGTCACATGGATGGATTCATCCTTATACTCGTTGTCGGAAAGATAGCATTCATCCTTCGGCGCGGGAGCAATCGCCGTGCTGTTCATATCCAGCGGCTGGAGGCCTTCCGCAAGGGAGCCGCAGGCAGCCAGGACAAGCAGCATGGAAAAGAACAGGGAAAACAGCCGGCGGATCATCATCGTCAGATCGCTCCTCGCAGGAAATATACGAATATTATAAGCGTTTTTCCGGATTATTCAAGACAGGCGCGGGATGGATCGTTCACCGGTCCGCCAGGCACAGGTTTTCCAGTTTTTCCATATTGTTCATGATCGTAACGGCAGGCGTCACAATATTGTCCTTCAGCTGGTAGTCGTATCCGTCCATGACCAGCGCCAGGGTGATGCCGGTATCCAGCTGGTAGTAAACGTTGGATGTCAGGCCGATATAACGCCCCTGGTGGCCGTACCAGGTTCCCCGGGGAAACTGGCTGTGGCGCACTGTGCTCAGTCCGTAGGGGCTCGCCGCCAGTCCCGGCTGGTCCGACTCCATCAGCGTGACCGTATCGCGCTGCAGGATCCGCACGCCGTTCAGTTCGCCGCCGGCCAGCATCATCTGCGCCAGCGTCGTCAGGGAGGCGGTATTGATATACAGCCGGCCGACGGTATAACCGTTGTTGCCCCGCGGGTCAGCCGTATTGTTATAGGCCGCGTTCCGGTCCTGCTGCACGGAGATCCCGACCCGCCCGCTGGTATGCAGCGTATCCTTCGCCGGGGTTCCCGCCGGCAGGAAGACCGGGGAGTACGCAGCTGTCAGGCCCAGCGGCCTGAATACGGTCCGGTCCATATAGTTCTGTACGCTTTCCCCGGTAATTGCCTCGATCAGGCACCCGAACAGCGCGCCGTTATAATCCGCGTAGGCGTATTTCGTGCCGGGTTCGGTATTCTCGTCGAACACCGGATCATAGCCGTTTATTCCGATTCTCTCCCAGTTCGGCCTGTAAACCGCGGCGTCCGCGGACAGGGAGGATGTATGGCTCAGCAGCATCCGCGCCGTAACCGGCCTGTCCGGATACGCGGGATTGCGTACGGTAAAGGGCAGGTATTCGCTGATATCCCTGTCCAGGTCCAGCCGTCCCTGGTCGTAGAGCGTCATCAGGCCGATGGCCGTCACGAATTTCGTAACCGAAGCGATGCGGAAGCCGGTGTTTTCATTCACGCCGCCGAAGGACCAGGTCAGAAAAACTTTCCCGTCCTTGGACAGCACCAGCGTGCCGCACACGGCGCCGCTCTCCACGGCAATCCGGTTCAGCAGCGCCGCCGCCTCGTCCGGGACTGCTCCGGCCGCGCTTTTCGCCGCGCTCCAGGCTGTATCCAGCGCGGCGAACGTTTTCTTCCCCGCGATCCCGTCACGGACCAGATTCTTTGCTTTCTGGAAGGCGAGCACCGCCGCGTGCGTTTCCGTGTCAAAGCTTCCGGTGACGCTTCCGGTGTAATAGCCTGTATACCGCAGCTTCGCCTGGAGGTCTTTCACGTCGTCCCCGCTGCTTCCCAGCTTCAGGGAACCGTTCACGGTTCTCCCGGCCGCTGCGGCGGAGGATCCGGAGGAAGGCTGCGCCGGGGAAGCCGCCTGTTCGCCCCCTGCGCTTCCGTAAAGCTTGCCGAGCGTTTTCGGCCCGGCGATCCCGTCAACCGCCAGACCGTTCCTGCGCTGATAGGTCCGGACAGCCGCGTCGGTTCCCCTTCCGAATATGCCGTCCACCTTCATCGTATAGAATCCCAGCGCTTTCAGGGCGGTCTGCAGCTGCGTGACCGCGGCGCCCCTCGATCCCCGCCGGAGCGTTCCGGATGCAGCCTGGGCAGGCAGTGCGCACGCCAGCAATGCCAGGATCAGGAGCACGCTTATCAGACGCTTTTTCATGCCGTTACCTCCGCGCCTCGTCTGTATTTTACAAATTCGTGACAATTTTATGATGAATTAGTTAAAAAGTCAATATTTACGCGCTCCGCGCGCACCCGGAGCACCCGCGGAAAAAAACCGGAAGATCCGGCGGAACTTCCTGCATCCCCGTGACAAACGAAGCAGTTTATGGCATAATAAGCCTGCCCGAAATGAAAATCATATAAACCGGCAATCTTTATGGAAAAGGAGAATCGATTATGCGGCATCTTTTTTCACGTTCAGCCGGAAAGATTCTGGCTCTCTGCCTGATCCTCGCGCTTTCCTTCTCCCTGGTTCCCCTCAGCGGGGCTGAAGGCACCCGCACGCTGGTCCTGTACTGGACCAATCCGGACGCGGAATATGAAAACTGCGACGTCTGGATCTGGTTCCCCGGAAAGGACGGAAAGGGGTATCTCTTTGAGTCCTGCGATTACGGCGTCTGCTGCAAAGTGGAGGTTCCGGAAGATGTGGCCGAAGTCGGCTTTATCGTCCGGAAAGCCTGTTCGGATCCCGGCGGAAACGCCTGGGGCAGCGCCACGAAGGATTTTGAAGACGACCGTTACGCTGTGCTGACCGGACCGCTGACGGAGATCTACCTGCAGCCCGGAGACGGAATGCAGTATACCAGCCGGGACGGCGGAAAAACCCTGGATCCCATCCGCATCTTCAATCTGGCGGGCATCATGTCCCCGACGCAGATCCGTTACTCCATCCGTCCGGAAACGCGCCTGGAAAGCATGGACCAGGTGCATGTCCGTCTGGACGGGAAGGATGTTGTTATGGAAAAGCTTTCCAGCCTCGGCAATAATGTCAACAACGGTGTAATCACGCTGGCGGAGCCGCTGGACCTCTCCCGCACATATACGGTGGAGATCGAAGGCTACGGAGAAGTCCCCGCCGTACCCACCGGCCTGTTCGACAGTCCGGAGTTCATTGAAGCGTATACCTATGACGGGGACGACCTCGGCGCTGTCGTCGGGGAAGGCAAAACCGTTTTCAAGGTCTGGGCGCCGACCGCGTCAGCCGTATCCCTGAACCTGTTTGAAGCCGGGGACGGCGGGGACGCGTATGAAGTCCTGCCCATGACGTTCGGTGAAAAGGGCGTCTGGAGCGCCGAGGCCGCCTGCGGCCACGGAACCTACTACACCTACACTGTCACCACCGCCGTCGGCACCCAGGAAGCCGTGGATCCCTATGCGCGGACTGCCGGCGTCAACGGCGACCGCGGCATGGTCGTTGACCTGCGGCAGACGGATCCGGAGGGCTTCCGGGACAGCGCCTTTGACAGCGGCCTGGCATCCTATGAGGACGCCGTGATCTGGGAAGTGCACGTCCGTGACTTCTCCAACCGCCTGGACGGCACGGAGCACCCGGGCAAATACCTGGCCTTTGCCGAGACAGGACTGACCAACGCTTCCGGTTCACCCGCCGGCGTGGATTACCTGAAACAGCTGGGCGTCACCCATGTGCATCTGCAGCCGGTGTACGACTACGCCACTGTGGATGAGAGCAGCGCCGAACCGCAGTTCAACTGGGGCTATGATCCGAAGAACTATAACGTGCCGGAAGGAAGTTATTCCACGGATCCCAGGCACGGTGAAGTCCGGATCACGGAATTCAAGCAGATGGTA
>JAEEGL017091406.1_pt1 | contig 12220 bp, 3 predicted proteins | sample 9134231 | NCBI WGS metagenome assembly JAEEGL01 (sample SAMN16246548, study PRJNA631951) | gut metagenome | biome: gut microbiome; feature: rumen; material: fiber-attached | host: Bos | place: Iran: Karaj | collected 2018-10
GATTTATTTAAGAGAAAGCAGAGAAAAAATAGTTATAAATAAAAATTTAAAAGAAATGAATAACATAGAGGAAGAAAATAAAAATAAAATAAATAGTGGAGAAAGCCAATCATTATTAAGTGATAGTGATTTAAGTGAAAAATATAATAATAATATTAATAATAAGGTTATAAATAAAGATATTGAATTAAATAAAATACAAATAAATAATAATAATAATAATGATAGATATTCTAATGAAAATGAAAATGATCTTTTAATGGAAATGAATAAACAAATAAATTTAATGTTAGAAAAAGATGAAATGAAAGATATCCAGCAAGAAAATGAATTAAGTTCAAAAGAAAAAAGTTTAAATATTAATGATTTCAATAATGAAGAAGAAGAAAACGAAAAAATAAATAAAAAAAATTCTAATATGGAAATAAATGAAAATAATTCTTTAAATGATAGTATAAATGAAGAAAGTTTAAATTTATTAATAGAAGAATTTGAAAATTATAAAAGAATTCAAGAGAAGAGAATGATTAATTATGAAAATAAAATAAGAAATCTAGAAAATCAATTTAAAGAGATGTCATATTTAAGCAATAAAATGAATGAAACGATAAATACAATTTTAGAATCGCAAATTTTGCAACAAAATGATAATCATGAATATATTTTAAATTCAATGAAAAATATTATTCAATATAAAATAAATAATGTGTTTAATAATTTTAATCATTATTCAAATTACAATTCGCCTTATAATAATCTTGGGAATAATTATTATAATAATAATGACCAACAACATTATAATTTAACAGAAAGAGTATCTATTCATAAAAATGAAAGAGGAATAAAGAAAATTCCTTTAATAACTAGAAATATGAATTATGAATATAATAGAACAGAAAGAAATAATTATAATACTATTAATGGAAATAATATGAATTATAAATATAATGATCCTTTATATGAAAAAGAATTTCCTATTTATAATAAATACAAAAAAACAAATATAAAAAATAATAAAAAAGATAATATATCTACTAATTCTATTAAAAATTATTCAAATAAAGAAAGACAAAAAAATAACGATAATGAATAAACATAAAATATTCATATTATTATATATTTTTATTTATTTATTTATTTCTTTAAATATTTGCTAAATAAAATATTATTATAAATATTCAATTTCTAATATTCATATAAAATATTCAAAAAAAATTTTATATCTAGTTTTGAATTCTAAATGATGATAATAAAAGTAAAATAAAAGAAGCCTAATATATCCGTTAAAAAATAAATATAAGTTTTTATATATTTTTCTAAAAATTTAATAAAGAAAAAATTTTTTTATATTAATTTAAAGTAAATAAATATATTATAAAATTTATATTGATATATGATTTCTTTTATAAATAATATTATTTTAAACTTTTATTTATTTTTAAAAGTTTATTATTCTTTTTATTAAAATTATAATAAATATTTTATTAAAAATCAATAGATATCAATAAATTATAAATGAAGAAATATCTTTAAATATATTTTAAATATACTTTGCATTTTTAATAATAAAAAAATTTTTATTAACATTGAATAATAAATTTAAAAAAACTTTTATTTTATATATAATTATTTTTAGTTGATTAAAAAATATAATAGTTAAAATGAAACCAAATACTAAATTTTTGATTTTAATAATATTATTATCAAAATCAATTGAAAAAAATCTAATGAATAAAAAAGGAATATTTGATGAAACAAAAATAAAAAACCTAAAATTAAAAAACAGAATAATCCGTGGTTCAGTCGGAGACACATGTTTTTGTAATGGTAAAATATCAGAAGAAGGATTTAAACTATATGAAGACTTAGCAAAAGGAGGAGTAGGAACAATATTTACAGGATATGCAACAGTAAGTGATTATGATCAATTTGAAACAATAAAAGTATTAAGAATAGACAAAGATGAATATATAGAAGATTATAAAAAATTAACATCTCTAGTTCATAAAAACAATGCAAATATAATAATGCAATTAGTACACATTGGTGCAACTACAACAACAAATATTGAAAGACCTTATGCACCAAGTCAAATCACAGTTCCAACAACAAAGAAACTTACTAAAGAATTGAGTAAAGAAGATATTTTAAGAATTGAAGATGATTTTGTAAAAGCTGCAATTAGAGCAAAAAAATCAGGTTTTGATGGAATTGAAATACATGCTGCTCATTTATATTTATTAAGTCAATTCTTATCTCCTGTTTTTAATAAAAGAAATGATGAATATGGAGGAAATAATGAAAATAGAGCAAGAATTATTGTAGAAATAATTGAAAAAATTAGAAAAGAAGTTGGTAATGATTATTTTATATCTTTGAAAATTAATTGTAATGATGATATGGAAAATGGTATTACTGAAGAAGGATTTTTAATTGCTTCTCAATTAGCAGTTAAAGCTGGTGTTGATCTTATTCAAGTAAGTGGTAATATTTGGCTTAATAAGAAAGGAAGTAAAAATATATTTTTTATTGAAGAAACTAAGAAACTTGCTGAAATTGTTAATGTTCCTGTTGTTTTAATTGGTGCTGTTCGTGATGTTGATACTATGCAAAAAATATTAAATGAAAGTAAAATTGAATATTTTGGACTTGCTAGACCTTTAATTTGTGAACCTGATTTAGTTAACAAATGGAAAGAAGGAAAAAGTAAAAAAGCTAAATGTGTTTCCTGTAATGGATGTTTGAAAAATAATTTTAATTGTGTATTTAATAAAAAAAAATAAAGAGAAAATTATTTAATAGGGTTTAAAATATTGTTTTTTTAATATTGTTTTTTTTTTTTTTTAAGTGAAATTTACATTGGCTTTTAATCAAGGGTTTATTAAGGTAAAAAGATATTTTTTCAGTTCTTAAATATTAGAGTAAAATAAAATCAATGAAATAATGAATTAGAATAATTTAAAATTTGATAAAATCATTTTATTTTTTTCGAATTAAAATTATTTAAATACTAATTTTCTTTAAAAAATATTTGATTAATTATTTATTTAAATAAACAATGAATAATTGCTTTTTATAATAATTTTATCATTCAATTTTGATTTACCTATATTAAAAATTATTGTAAAAATATATATTAATAACTATAATTGTAATGTATATTATAATTTGATTAAAATAAGAAGTAAAAATATATAAAAATTATTTAAATGATATAATATTCTTTTTAAATTTTATTAATGCATTTTTATATTTATCTTTTATTTTCTTTAAATATTCTAATATAACAATTTAATTTCATAATAAAAATATTTTTTGAGAAAAATAGTTTCAAAAAATATAATATATATTTCAATTATCTTTTCTAAATAAAATACAGATATATAAAAGACAAAAATTGAAAATTGATTTTTAAAATATATATATTTATAAATTAGTAATTGATTTAATTATATAATAAGAAAATAAATTTCTAAAATCATTTATCAAATATTCAATTTTTATTACTATTATTTTTTTTAATTATTTTATTTATACAATGTTTTTCCTTAAAACAAACTGAAATTAAAAACCAAAATTATCATTAAATTAATTAAATTATTTTCGGTTTCTTTTGAAAAAAAAAAAAATGTAAAAAAAAAAACTATATACAAAAATAAATACAAAAATTCAATGAAAAAAAAAAAAAAAATGAAAAAAAATTAGAAATTCACCTTTAATATTTTATATAATATATAAACCCAAATATTTTTAAAAGTTCTAAGCTCCAAGTTGATCATTATTAACATTTTGTCCTTCTTCAGGTGATGGGTTTTCAACATTATCATCAGCTTTTTCTTCAGGTTTATCAGTTTGTGGAGGTTGTTCACCACCTTCTCCTCCTTGTCCGGCATCAGGATATTTAGCTCTGAGATAAGCCCATAAACCAATAGCAATGACTTGGAATACAATACCAATAGCATTAGGAATCATAGTTGGTGCATTATTATAAGCAATACCATATATAAGCCACATAACTGAATTGATTAACATAAGAATTGAAATAAGAATTGGAATTAAATTATAATTATGAGTTGAAAGTACTCTTCCTAATTTTTCTAAGGTACCTGCATACATAAGAATATTGAAAATCATAGTGAAATATCCAATAGCTTCTAAATTTTTAATAATTTTATAGAAAATCCAGAAGAATTCTAAAACAAGATCAAGAGCAAGGATAATTGAAGCTATACACCATAAAACTTTTAATTCAACGAAATAACAAAGGAAAATAAGAAGATAAATTAAAGTAATAATTCCTCCTATTAAATTACATACGAAACTTTGGAATAATCCTTGTCTTAAACCATATGCAACCCAACACACCGTATTAAACTCATTGAAAACTAACATAAGACCTGGGACATCACTTACTGGAATTGCTCCTTTAATTAATGAAAAATATTGTTGAATTGGAGCTATGAAGAAACAAATTGAAATAACTGTTCCTATCCATCCACATATATCACCAAATACTTTAAATCCACCCATTTTATTTTTTTAAATTTTTATTTTCATTTTTTTCTTTTTATACAATTTTAATTACATATGATGTAATTAAATGTTTTACTATTGCTGATGCTGTATTTTTTTTAGTTTTTTTTATTTTTCTTTTTTTCTGTTTTTTAATTTTTTTTCTTTGATTCAAACATTAAAAATTCATTCAAGGTAATTTTGTTTTTTGTTCTGTTTTTTAGGGTTTTTCGATTTTATTATTTTTATATGGTTTTTTATTTTTCTTTATTATTATTATATTTAATTTAAATTAAAAAATGTTTATTTTTTTTATTTCATTTTTTTACTTAATTTTTTACTCAGTTTTTATTATTTGAAAAGATTTTTAAAAAGTTAATTCATTTTTTCAAATAATAATTTGGATAACTTGTTTATTTATTTTATTTTTAATATAAATTAATTTTGTCTTTTTTTATTATATGTAATTAATTTTATTTTCATTTTTTTCTTAAAATATACTCAATATGTAATATATTTGAGTTTTATATGTCTCTAATTAATATTTGAATTTTTTAATTTAATGTTTAAACTCATTTCATAATTTATATGGATTTTTAATTGTTATTTTCTTTTTTATCTCTAAGTTGTTAATTAAAATTTAATATTTATAGAAATGTTTTTGATTATGAAAGTATTTTCAATATTTGATATGAAAAAAAAGGTATTATTATTAATTTCTTATTCATTTTAAAATATAAAAATGATTCTTTTTTTTTTATACCTTTCAATTTTGTTAAAAATAATTAATAACATCATCATTTATTTCCTGTTTAATTTAACAATAAAAATACTTCAATTTACCAAATTTATTAATTATGATTAATTAAATTTCATAAAATTAATTTGATGTTTTTTTCAAATAATTAAAATTGATAGTTTATTTTACTATATATTTTATTATTAAAATATAATTATATATAAAGAAATGTAATATTTTTTCTTTTTATTAAAAATAACTAATGATAATTATTTTGAAATTAAAAAATAATTTTTTTAAAAAAAGAATGTGAGAATATTTATACTAAATTTAAAGATTCTTTTTATATAACAATAGGAGTATTTTTAAAAAAAAGTATTTATGCTATGGAAAACTAATCTAAATCTATAAGATTTAATGAAATAGATGAGGAATGTTTTATATATATTTTGGAATTCAAATATTATTTAACAAATATATTTTTTCAAAGTAATAAAAATAAAAACTTTTTATTATTTGAAGAATTAAAATAAAATATCAATACATATTTAAAATTAAAAAATGGATTTGATAAAAAATAAAAAAATTGAAATATTTGTTTTTCAAAAAAATTTTATTGAATTTGAATAAATCCATAGAATTTATAATATTTATTAGTTGAATAAAAATATTATAATTTTAAGAAATTATAAGTTTTATATTCTTTTTTATTAGAATAAATAAGTTATTTTAATTTAATCCTTTCACTAAAATTTATTAAATGATTTGATTTCTTATTAATTCTTCAAAAATATTAATTATCAATTAAAATACTATTATTATTACCAGAATATATAGAAAATATTAATATAATAATATATAAATTTTGGTAATAAAAAAGTATATTACATTTTATTCGAATTTAATATATTTATATTTATTAAGTTTTGAATAATACTAAAAATAATAATAATTATAATTATTTTATGATTATTTAATATGATAATCATGAAAATTCTAAAATATTCATTTAAAATTAGTGTATTTATAGGTTTTATCTTTTTTTATATTTAAAAAGTTTTGACCTTGAGAATAATTATTATATTATTAATGATGACAATATAGATATTGGGAAATATAAATTTTAAAAATGACATTGTAAATATCAATATATAAAATCATAAAATAATAATTTAAAATCTGAAAACAAAAACAATAATATAAATTAAAATATATTTTTTATATAATGATTAAATTAAAATAAATTAAATTATTGAATCCTATTATTATATTTTAACTTTTTTAAAAAATTAAAATTTTATTTCCATTAATTAAACCTAAAACTATAGGTAAAAATATTAAATATATAAATCCTAATAATTTATAAAAAAGAAATTGAATAAATATTTCATAAAATCAATTATATTTTAATTTATAATTTTTACATTATTTATATTCTCGAATTTTAAAAATACCTTCATAATAAAAAAATCTAAAAAAAAATGTATATGTATTTTTAATAAAAAAAAAAATTAAAAACAATAAAAATAATATATTTTAAAACTCAAAAGAATACAAACCTCCTTTAAAAAAATAATAAATTATAAAATTAATACATACATTTAATTTATTCTAAATAAATACAACATTTAAATTTATAAATACTTCAAACTTATTATAAATAAAAAAAAAATAAAAAAAGATAAATATCAAAAAAAATATAAAAAAACTAAAATTAATAAATAAAAATGGAAATAGAAAAAAAAAAATAACAAAAAACAATTGAAACGTAGACAATCAATTCAACTATCATCAAATCTCTTAAGAGCATTTACCCAACCAAACAAAACAGAAAAAACATCTTCAAAAAAGTTGCCACCAAAACGTAGAAAATCAATAGAAACAATTCCACCATTTGCATTAGAATTAAATCAAAACAGTCAAGAAAAATCAAAATTAAAAAAAAAACAATCAATTAATAATACTTCATCAGTAGATAAAATAAATTATAATCCAAAAAATCAAAGAAGACAATCTTATTCAGAATTATTTATGCTTAAATTAAATTATGTTTCAAATGATATTGGTTTAAGTCAAAAACCAGAAGGTGCTTATTCTAATTTATATAAAGATGGAAAAAGAGTTTTTGATGATCTTGAAAAAAGTAATAGTTTAAAAAATTCTTTTGCTTTATCAAATAGTAAAACTGATTTAAAAGAAATTAAATATAAAAGAAGAGCTTCTTTACAACCAAATTTCAATTTTAATTTTGATTTTTTAAATTTTGAGAAAAATCTTAAAAAGAAAAAAAAAGATAATGAAAGTGATAGTAGTAGTAGTAATGATAGTAATAATAGTTCTTTTCATTCTTCTGAGAATCAATCTGAAGATATTGAAACTAAAGCAAAGAAAAAAATTGAATTAATTGAAAAAGAAAAAGAAATAAGAAATTCAAAAAAAAAGAATTCTTATAAAGATGAAAAAAGAAAAAAATTAATTGGAAATGGTATTATATTAGAAGATCCTAATGAAGATAAAGCTAAAAATGTTATTAATGAAGATGATGATGATGATGAAGAAAAAGGTAATTTGAATACTATTATTGATAATTTAAAAAATATTTTTAATATTAGAGATTTATTAAAAGAACAATTTGATAAAATTAATAATTTAGATGAAGATATGAAAAAACAAATTTTAAAAAGAAATAAATCATTTAAAAATTTTAATAATAAATATCAAAAAGATTTTATTTTAAATAAAAAAGATTTAGAAAGATTTTTTAAAAGAAGTAAATCTTTAGAAAATTACTTTAAAGATTATAATAAAAAATATAATATGAATAATATTGAAGAAATTATTTTAAAGAATTTAAATGGTAAAAATAATAGAAAATTAAATTTAGAAGGAGATTTAATAGAAGGAAGAATAAATCAAACAAATGATGAAACATTAAATATAAAAACAAATTTTAATTCTCCAAATGATCAAAATTTAAAAAATGGTAAATTTGATAATAAAACATTACGGAATGAAAATCTTAGTCCATCTGCTTTAAAATTTAATGAAGAGTTAAATTCATCAGAAATAAAGAAGAAAAATGTTGAATCATTTTTAACAAGAGGAGGAAAAATCAGTTTTTTAGAATTTGATGAAATTGATAAAAAAGCTGTTAATAAATTTAAAAAAAATCAATTAGAAGATATTAAAACAGAGATAAAAAAAGAAGAAGTTGATACTAATACAGTAATTGATAATTTACTTAATAAAATTAAAGAAAAAAATAAAGAAAAAATAACTATTTTAAATACTTTTAAAGAAGAACAAGAAAAACAATTAATAGAATTAAAACAAAAAAAAAGTGAATTAGAAGAAAAAAAATTGCAATTTAATAAAGAAAAAAAAGAAAAAGAAATAGAAAAAGAGAAAATAAGAAATAGTAGAATGAATAGAAATAAAATAAGTAATTTAAAAACTCATTATAAAACAATATCAATTGAATTAAAAGTTTCTGCAGAAGATTTTAAAAATAATAATTTATTAAACATTGGAAACAATTATGAAAATAGTCTTAATTTATTATCAGAACCAATTATAACAAATAAAGAAAAAAAATTTAATATGAGAAAACAATTTAGAAAAGAATTGTTAAATTCAAATGTTAATTTAGAAAATAATGATATTAATGATGAATTAAACAATAAAATGATTAATAATTCAAATTATGATAATTTTAAAAATATAAATATGAGTAATAGAAGTAGTTTATTAAATCCTAAAAGTATTGATGAAAAAGAAAGTTTAAGATACAGTTCCATTACACATCAAGTTGAAAAAGGAAAAAATTATTTAAGACTTTTAAAAAAAGATATGAATGAATTTTATAAAAAAAAATCGGAAAGAAAAAAATTAAATCTAATAGAAAATTCAGCAAGAAAAAATATAAAGGATTATATCATGCCTGTAAATGACTTAGATGATGTAATCCAAATTAATAATATTTATATGAATTTAAGTCCAAATTTTAATATAAATAAAAAAAATTGAAAAAGTAACTTTTGAGAGTTTATTCTTTTATATATTTTATTATTTGAATTTTTAAAATTTCAGGTATTTAAGGTATTTTATATTATATAATTTTAATTTTTTTATATAAAAAAAGAGTAAAAATCTATATATAAAATAAAATATATAATAATGATAAATTTGATAATATAAAATTATTAAAATGATATGAAAATGTTTCATTTAAATTATTAATTTAATAAATCAAAATAGTATTTTTTTTGAATTGAAAAATAGATTATGTGTTATAAATTTGTTTTTTTTTAAATTAAGGGAATTTTTTACCTTAATTATTAAAATAATAGTCAATTAATTTCTATTATTTAATAAAAAATTGAAAGAATTTATTCAAAAAAGTAATATGAAATTTAATAAAATATTGGTTTTGTTTTTGAATGTTTTATATGTTATTATAAACATTTTATATTTTACATTTTCAATAATTTAATAATTTATTAATTTATTTATTTATCATTTATTTTTACTTAAAAAATAATTAAAATTGTTTTTATATTTTTATTAAATAAAAATTTAAAATGCAAGATTCATTTAATCAAATTAGAGGATATTCACCAAGAATAATAAATCAAAACTCATATAATAAAATGAAAATATCATTACCATTTCATCAAAGTAATTATAATCAAATTAATAATTTACGTTTTCAAAGTAATTCTCCAATAAATAAATTTGAGCATTATATAAGAAAAACTACTTCATATAATAGCAATTTAAATTTAGGAGGATATAATAATAATCTAAAAGTATTAAATACTCAAAATAAAGAAAATACAAATATGATGGATTTAAGAATTGGATTTGATTTATTAAGTCATAAAATTGATAAATTAAATAATATAATTAAGCAAGAAATTGAGCCTAAAAAAGCTATTTCATCTTATTTAGATAGTTCACCAAGAAATATTCGTGATAGTAATATTTCTTTTTCCAATTATGATAATTTGACAAGAAATAATTATAATCATTTAACAAGTAGTAATTCTTTTGTAAAGAATAATAGTTATAATAATGATTCTAATTTAAATATAGAATCTCAAAATAATTATTCAACAAATTATCAAAACAATGATTATAATAATAGTAGAAAATCATATTCTCATGTAAAAAGAACTTCAAATTCTTTTTTAGATAATTTAAATGTCTCTGAAACAAGTAATAAATATGAAAAATATATTATTGGAAATCAATATAAAACAAATATTTATTTACATTCTTATGATAATAATTATTATGATGAATTAAATAAAAATACAAATCAAAATGATAGTAATATTCAAACTTTTAATGTAAGTAATAAAAGTAATATAAATAATAAAAATAATATTAATGATTATATGAATATTTTTCAAAATAATAATAATAGTTCTAAAAATCCAATAAAATTACAATATAAAGAAAAATATCAAAATGAAGATGATGATAATAAGGAATTAAAAGAACAGTTAACTATGAAAAAAATTGATTCAGAGGATGAATTAAATGACATTGCTGATGATTTATATGATATAATAAATGATAATATAAATAATGATGAAGAATATAATAACTTAGAAAATGATAATAATTTAATAGAGTATAATATAATACAAAATAAAATTAGTGAGTTTGATTCTTATAATCAAAATTCTAAAAATAATTATATGAATAAAATTAATCCTATTAATTTAGAAAATCAAAGACAAATTGAAAATGAAAATAAAAATAATTATTATAATGAATATGAAGGAAATAATGAGGAAAATTATATTAATGAACAAAATTATAATAATAATTTAAACAAACAAAAATACAATGAAAAAATTCAAAATAACAATAATAACTTTAATCAACAAAGTTATAATGATAATTTTAAAGAGCAAAATTATAATAATACATTTAATGAACAAAATAACATTAACAATTTTAATCAACAAAATTACAATGATATATTTAATCAACAAAATTATAATCATAATTTTAATGAACGAAATTATAATTTAAATGAACAAAATTATAATACTAAAAATCAAAATTACGATAACAAATTTAATCAAAGAAATTTTAATAATGAATTTAATCAACAAAATAACAATGATAATTTTAATAGAAAAAGTTATAATAATAATTTTAATGAACATAATAATTATAATAATAATTTAAATGAAGAAAATTATATTAATGAACAAAATTATAATAATAATAATCAAAATAATAACAATAAATTTAATCAAAGAAATTTTAATAATGAATTTAATCAACAAAATAACAATGTTAATTTTAATAGAAAAAGTTATAATAATAATTTTAATGAACATAATAATTATAATAATAATTTAAATGAAGAAAATTATATTAATGAACAAAATTATAATAATAATAATCAAAATTATAACAATAAATTTAATCAGCAGAATTATAATAATAATTTAAATGAATTAAATTATAATTATAACAATAATTTAGAGGAACATCTTTATAATAATAATTTAAATGAACCAAATTATAATAATAATAATGATAATGAAACTTATTATACCAAAAAAATTTACCCTGATAATTATGCTTATAGAGAAAAGATTAATGAATTAAATAATTATAATTTGGAAGAAAAAAATATAGAATTGAATGAATTAACTTCAAAGAGGAATAATAATCAAAGAGAAATTAATTATTATCAAAAGGAAAATCCAAATAATAAATATGAAAATTTAAATATATTTAAAGATAAATTAGATGATATAAATAAAGAAGAAAAAAAAGAAAATAATGAAGAAAAAGAAAATGTAATTAATGAAGATATTTTAAATGAATTACATGAAGAAATAATGAAAAATATTGATGATATTAAAGAAAATAATGATGATAATAAAATTAATGAATATTATAATGAAGAATTAAATGATAATAATTATGAAAATCATGAAA
>JAEEGL010089393.1_pt1 | contig 12219 bp, 9 predicted proteins | sample 9134231 | NCBI WGS metagenome assembly JAEEGL01 (sample SAMN16246548, study PRJNA631951) | gut metagenome | biome: gut microbiome; feature: rumen; material: fiber-attached | host: Bos | place: Iran: Karaj | collected 2018-10
CGGCACCGGCTCGCCGGAGGCGAGGGCCGCCGTGAACGCCTCGAGCGTCAGCTGAGAAAAGTCCATAGGTCATCCTCCCTTTTTTCTTCCTCCGGAAGGCGGAAGGGAATCAGTATGTTTTCCCCGGAGGGGCCGGGGACTCTGGCTTCGGTATAGATCCGCTCCGTCAGGGCGTCCAGGTCCTCCCTCGAGTCCGCTTCGATAAAGTAACGGACCAGATAGGCATAGTATCCGTGGGAGTCGTAGGCCTCCCCTTCCCGGTAATACAGGGCGGTGTCGAACACGCCCGGCCACTCCGCGATCTCCCGGATCTTCGAAAGATCCCGGATCTGCCGGTCGCGCGCCACATAGTAGATGCCCGCCGCCGTACGCCTGAAAAAGGGACTGTGCGCCGCGAGCGTCCGCTCCAGCACGGCCTCTTCGTAGAGGGAATCCAGAAACAGCTGCGGCAGGGAAAGCCCCGAAAGCCGTTCCGGGATCTCGTGCTCATAGGCCAGCGTCCGTCCCGCGAATTCGCAGACCTTCGGCTTCTCGCCCGGTCTCCAGAAAAACTGCAGGCTGATCGGCCCTTCGGTCTGCCCGGCCGCCCGGGCGAAGGCTGCGTAGAGTTCCTCCACCGGCCCGATCAGTTCCGCCAGATGCCGGGAGGGATAGACGATCCGCGAAAGCAGCGGCACCCGGTGCGGTCCCTGGTCCACGCGTTCCCGGTCGTTGACCGAGAAGACCGTGACCTTTCCGCGGTGCAGCCAGGCCATGCTGTTGTACTCCGGCCAGTCGCAGTATTCCTCTGCCAGAATGCCTTCCTCTTTCGAGCAGGCCTGCGCCATCGGATAGTAGTAGCGGAGTTCGGTCTCGTCTCCGACCACGTAGACGCCCTTGCTTCCGTAGCCGTTCACCGGTTTGATGACCAGCGGGAAGGAAAGGTCTCCGAGGTCTTCGGTCTTAAAATCCGCCTTCAGCCGCACCGAACGCGGGGTATCGATCCCCGCCCGGCGCATCAGTTCTTTCTGCAGATCCTTCTCCCGGTAGACAGGCAGCTGCTCCGGGGTCAGGTAGCACGGAAGCCCCGCCGCCGCCGCGATCTTCACGGTCTGCTCGAACAGGACGTCCGAATACGCGGTGAGGATATGGTCCACCCGCTCCCGGCGGCAGATCTCCGCGACCGCCTCCACATCGAAAATGTTCTCGTCGTAGGCCCGGTCGGCCCATTTTTTGGCGGGATTGCCCCGGTAGCCGTCACAGACCACCGTGTAGATGCCCTGCCGGACGGCCAGCTGCACCAGATCCTCGAACTCCTCCGAGGATCCCAGGATCATGAGCCGTCTGCCCGTCTTCATGGGGTCTCCTCTCCCGCCGGTTCCAGCAGGATCACTTCCGGTTCGCGGACAGCCGGCTTTTCGCCGCTTGCCTCCGCCCCCCGGTAGATCCGCCGCACCACGAACTGCGGCGCCCGGTTCACGCACATGAAGATACGCCCGACGTATTCCCCGATGATGCCCAGGCCGATGAGGACCACCCCGAACAGGATGAGCATCGTGCAGAGCAGGGACGCGTAGCCCATCGGCATGTCCGGATCGGTGATCCGCCGGATCACGATCACGATCATCGCGATGAAGCTGATCAGGGAGATGACCGCCCCGAGGAAACCGGCGAGCCGAAGCGGCTTGACCGTGAAATTGGTGAAATTCGACCAGAGCTTTACCAGTTTGCCGAAGGTATAACCGCTCTCGCCCTCCGTCCGTTCGAAATGCTCGACGTCCTGGTTCGCGATCCGGCCCGCCGTCCGGAGGAAAAGCCCTTCCATATAGGCGTAGGGGTGGTCGTAGCGGACCATCTCGTCGACGATATAGCGGCGGGCGATCCAGAAGCTGGTAAAGTGCAGGCCTTTCGGCTTGTCGATCGCGTAGCATTCGAAGACGTTGTCCGCCTTCGTCAGGAAATTGCGGAAGAAGGAGTGTTTTTTCGCCGGATACCGGCCCTCGACCAGATCATAGCCCTCCATGAGCTTCGCATACAGGAGGGGAATGTTCTTCGGGTGGGTCTGCATATCGTCGTCCATGTTGATGACGATATCGCCGGAAGCGTAGTTGAGCGCGGCCATCTGGGCATTCGCCTGGCCGGTGTTCTTCGCCAGATCGATCAGCACCGTTTTCGGGAACTTCCGGACCAGCTCCGTCAGGAAGGGGAGGGTCTCCTCATGGGGGGAGCAGTCGTTGACCAGGATGATCTCGTGGTCCGTTAGCCCCATGTCTCCGAGCACCGCCTCCGTTTCCGAAAGAAGCTTTTCCAGGATCGGTGTGGAATTGTAGCAGGGAATGATGACCGAGGTTTTCATGCCCCTCCTTTCCGCCGGTGCAGCCGGCCGCGGCCGTTTTACAGATGGAAGATGATCACGCCGGCGACGACCACCGCCAGAGCGATCCACTTTTTCAGGGTGACCTTTTCCTTCAGGAAGATCATGCTCAGGATCATCACGAAGAAATAGCCCGTGTTTTCCAGGACGGTCGCGAAGGACACCTCCAGGAAGCGGTAAGCGATCGTGGTGAGCAGCGCCGCCACGACGAAGATCCCGTAGGCCAGCAGGGTGTGGATATTCAGATACTCCTGCAGCCTGGTCTCAAAATGCATATCCGCGCTCTTTTTGAGAAGGATCTGCGAGCAGGCGGCCAGAAAGCCCGCGAACAGAAGCAGCGCGATGGCCCATCCTTCACTCATGTTTCTCCTCCACCGCCAGGATCAGTCCGCCCATGATGATCACCGCGCCGATGACCTTCTGGAGGGTGAGGGTCTCCCGGAAAAGCAGGATCCCGATGAGGAGGCCCCAGATGACGGTCACCGTCTTCTGGATATAAGCCCCGGTCAGGGTGAAACGCTTTAAGGCTTCCCGCCACAGCACCGCGTAGATCACCAGGATCAGCATCTTCGCGCCGTAGAGGAGGATGAATTCCCAGGAGATCAGGGGAAAACGGGCCGAATACTTGGTCAGGATCGTCCCCAGACAGTAAAAGAGAAAGATCGCGTGGAGGAAGATATAATCCTTCAGCCTGGCCTTCTTCATCCGAAAAACTCCTTTACCGCGTCGGAAATATAGTTCACCGTGTCCTCCGGGATCCCGTAGTAGAGCGGCAGGCGGAGAAGCCGTTCGCTCTCACGGGTCGTGTAGCGGTCTTCACCGACGAAACGCCCGTAGATCTGCCCCGCGGGGGAGGAGTGCAGCGGCACATAGTGGAACACGGCCAGGATCCCGCGGTCCTTGAGGAAGCGGATCATCTCCGCGCGTTCCTGCGCGTCCGCCAGCTTGATATAGAACATATGCGCATTGTGCTGGCAGTGCTTCGGCACGAACGGCAGGCCGATCTTTCCGTCGTAGGCCAGCCGGGACAGGTTCCGCACATAGCGGTGGTAACTCCGCCGGCGGTCGTGGTTGATCGCCGCCGCGACCTCGAGCTGCGCCCAGAGATAGGCCGCGTTCAGTTCGCTCGGCAGATACGACGCGCCGATATCGACCCAGGTGTACTTGTCCACCTGGCCGCGGAAGAACTTGCTCCGGTTCGTGCCCTTTTCGCGGACGATCTCCGCCCGCTCGATGCTTTCCGGATCACGGATGAGCAGGGCGCCGCCCTCTCCCATCGTGTAGTTTTTGGTCTCATGGAAGCTGATCGTTCCGTAGTCGCCGATGGTTCCGAGCGGCCTCCCCTTGTAGTAGGCCGTCGCGGCCTGCGCCGCGTCCTCGATGACCTTCAGCCCGTACTTTTCCGCGATCTCCATGATCCTGTCCATCTCGCAGCCGACGCCCGCGTAGTGCATCGGCGCGATGACCTTCGTCCGCTCGGTGATCGCCGCCTCGATCAGATTCTCGTCGATGTTCATGGTGTCGGGGCGGATATCCACGAAGACCACCTTCGCGCCGCGCAGCACGAAGGCATTGGCCGTGGAAACGAAGGTATACGAGGGCATGATCACCTCGTCGCCCGGCTTCAGATCGCAAAGGAGGGCGGCCATCTCCGTTGCCGAGGTGCACGAAGTGGTCAGAAGCGCCTTCGCCGCGCCGGTCTGGCGCTCCAGCCAGGCGTTGCAGGCCGCGGTGAACTTGCCGTCGCCGCAGAGTTTCTCCCGGGCGAGCGCTTCCTTCATATAGTCGAATTCCTTTCCGGTGAAAGGCGGGACGTTGAAACTGATCATCTTACGGGGATCCTCCCTTTCTTCATCAGGACCAGCCAGAGGGCGAGGCCCGCTGCCGCCAGGAGCGAGACCGCGCCGCCGATCAGGTAATAGTCGTTCCGGTATTCCAGCCGGATCTCGTGCGTCCCGGCGGACAGTTCCGCGCCGATGAGGCCGTAGAAGGCCGGCTGCGTCTCCGCGCGGACGCCGTCGATATAGAGTTTCCAGGATCTCTCGTACGGAAGCGAGATCACCAGGACAGAATCCCTGTTATTTTGCGTCTGTACTTCAAAGACGTCCCGCCCTGTGTACCGGGGTTCAAAGCTCTTCGGATCAGCTGCTTCCTTCCCCGCGTAGCGGGCCGCCGTCTCTTCGTCGGACAGGATGGCCGTATCCCGGATGAGCGCGTCCCGCTCCTTCTCCGAGAGGCCTTCGACCGCCGACTCCGGCACCACCCGCGCGTACAATCGGACCAGGCCCGTTTCGTTCGGATCATCGAAGACGCTCCGCCCATCGGTCCGGGGCCACTTCATTCCGTCCTCATGATAGGCCGTGATCACGAACCGCACGCCCAGAAGGTCCTGCATCTCCTGCTTCGGATCTTCCCGGAACAGCCGGACGTTGTCATTGTCCGGGTGCCCCGATCCGGGCCACAATTCTTCGTACAGTTTCCGGATGCCCCCGGTCATGACCGAGTTGTAGCCCCCGGCGGGCATATAGTCTTCCAGCATCGGATCCGCGTAGTAGAAATCCTGAAACTCTTTCTCTACCCGGTAGACCGTCTCCCCGCCGTATTTCTGTTTGAGGAGATCCAATATGTACGTGGTCTCCTGCTCGGCGGCAGAGATCTCCGCGATCCGGTCCTTGGTGATCATGTTCCGCCAGCGGGTGCAGATATGCCCTTCCATGCAGAGATCCGCGCCCAGAAGGAGGATCAGCAGCACGGGCGCCGCCTTCCTGAGGACCGTCCCAGCCTTCTTTCCCGCCTCCGCCCGGATGAGCCCGACGAGCTTCACAAGGCAGGCATAGCCAAAGGGCGCCGCGCAGAACAGGGCCGCCGCGTACATGAGGAACTTCAGCCGCGGTTCCAGATAGCGGCCCGCCATCCAGGAGCCCAGAAGCGACAGGGCGCAGCCGATCGCGCCGGCGGCAAGAGACCCCTTCCGCTCGATGAAGACCACATCCCACACGTCGGCGGTCATCCAGGCCATGAGCGGCAGGAAGGCGAAGGTGTAGCGGAAACGGCTGTCGGCAAAAGCGTTGAAGATGCCCGCCCCGATCGGCAGCACCAGCAGCAGGACCGCCGCCAGGACGGCCGCCGCTTTCAGGCGCCTTGCCTTCTTCTCCTTCTCCCCGAACACGCGGACCGCCAGATACTGGCAGAAAACTGCGAGGATCAGGCAGGAGAAGAACAGCTGCGGCATTTCGTAATAGTTGTCGGGCGCCACGCTGCTCGGCCAGCCCGAATTGCCCATCAGGCTGTTCGAAAGGAAGCGCGAGAGCATCGCCCGGTACGTCGGCCAGTCATAGATGCCCAGAAAGCCGCGGATGCGCTCCGCGAGCGTCTCCCCGCTCCCGATCCGGCTCGTCATGAGGATCGCTTCCGCGGAGGGCAGAAACAGTACGGCCCCGAGCAGACACCCCAGGATCACCGTGACCACGGCCGGCCAGAGGCGCTTCCGGAAGGTTCCCTTTTCTCCCTTCCGGCTGAGCCATCCGAGGCGGAACAGGTAGTAGAGGGCCGCCGCGAACAGGATCATATAGCCGAGATAGGTGCTGTAGAGCAGGGTCGCCCCGCAGGCAAGCGCCAGCAGCAGGTGCTTCCTGCGGCCCGGCGCCTGAAGCGCCCCTTCCGCCGCCGTCAGTACCAGCAGTAAAAAGACCGGCGCGGTCCCGAGGAAGAAATGCTGGCCCCAGAGGAGCATATAGCCGCTGAAGGCGAGCAGCCAAGAGGCCGCGACGCGGCCCATGCCGCGTTTGCCCACCCGGCCGAGATACGCGTAGGTGAGGAAGGCCGCCGCGTACAGCTTCACGACCGTCATCAGCGTGAGCGCGTATTTGACCGCGCGCGCCCCGAAGACGACCCCCGCCCCGACCGTGATCCAGCCGAAGGGGTCCATCAGAATCGACTGCTCGTTGATCCAGGAGGCGCCCAGGCCCAGGGAATAGTTGTACAGGGAAAGGGTCCCGTTCCGGATATCCTCCGCCAGTTTCCGGTAGATCGGATAGTACTGGGTCATGGTATCCCCGCCCACGTCGTCGAACAGCAGGAACGCCTGCCCGCGGAGATACGGCAGGAAAATAAAGGCCGCAGCAGCCGAAACCAGCAGGAAAAGCAGCAGCATTTCCCGCGCAGGCCCGTTCTTCCCGTTGCTTTTTGCTCCGATAGGCGGCATTTTTATCACTCTCCGTGTCACTTCCGACACACTTTGCCGCGTGACGCTTCAGAAAGGCATCGTTTGGCTACTTTTTTTCTCAGAGGAATCCATGATATTCCACTCCCCTATCATGGTTCCCAAATATCCGAAAGGAGTGAGGAATATGGTGTATCATCTGAGAGAACTGAGGATCCGCATGGGTCTCGGCCACGCGCAGCTTGCGGAGCTGCTTCACGTTTCGAGGCAGGCTTATGCCCAGTACGAATCCGGCAAACGCACGCCCGGTGTGGACGTGCTGCGGAAAATGAGCGAGGTCCTGCAGGTCCCCGCCGACTACCTGCTCACCGAAGGTGACGTCCTGGCGGAAGAGCTTACGGGAGACGAAAAACGGATCCTGGACATCTACCGCCAGCTGGACGGGCGCGGCCAACAGACCGTGCAGACCATGATGGTCTTTGAGCACCTCCGCTTCGGCGAGGATGATCTTCCCGCCCGCTAGGTTTTCCGCAGCGGAAAGAAGCCCTACTCCTCCTTCGGCCGGGAGGAAAGCGCCTTCCACTTCAGATATCCGTTGATGAACAGGTCGATATCGCCGTCCAGCACCGCGTTCACGTTGCTGGTCTCCACCTCGGTGCGGTGATCCTTGACCATCGTATAGGGCTGCAGCACGTACGAACGGATCTGGCTGCCCCAGGCGATGTCCGCCACCTCGCCCCGGATGCCGCTGGCCTTCGCAGCCTGCTCCTGCTGTTTCAGAAGGTAGAGTTTGGCCTTCAGCATCTGCATGGCCTTGTCCTTGTTCTGGAACTGCGAGCGCTCGTTCTGGCAGGTCACCACGATCCCCGTCGGGTAGTGGGTGATGCGGATGGCCGAGGATGTCTTGTTGATGTGCTGGCCGCCGGCGCCGCTGGAGCGGTAGGTGTCGATACGGATGTCTTCGTCCCGCACCTCCACGTCCAGATCCTTTTCGATGTCCGGCATCACGTCCAGCGATACGAAGGAGGTCTGGCGCTTCCCCGCCGCGTTGAAGGGGGAGATGCGCACCAGCCGGTGCACGCCGTGCTCCGACTTGAGGTATCCGTAGGCGTGGGGTCCGTTCACCTGAAACGTGACGGACTTCACGCCGGCTTCGTCGCCGTCCAGATAGTCGAGCACTTCGATCTGATAGCCCTTTTTGTCGGCCCAGCGCTGGTACATGCGGTAGAGCATGCCCGCCCAGTCGCAGGACTCGGTGCCGCCCGCGCCCGAATGCAGGGTCAGGATGGCCGGGGCGTCGTCATATTCCCCGGTCAGCAGCGTGCTGAGCCGGAGCGTTTCCAGTTCTTCCTTAAAGGCCTCGAGCTCCCCGCGGATCTCTTCCGCGAAGGCGGGGTCTTCTTCCTCGTAGCCCATTTCGATCATGACTTCGAGGTCGTCGTACTGACGGCCCAGTCCTTCGATCTGCGCCACGGTGTCTTTCGTGTTCTTGAGTTCCTGCGTCACTTTGGCGGCGCGTTCCGCGTCCGTCCAGAGATCAGGTGATTCCAGTGTCCTTTCCAGCTCGTCGATACGGTTCTTCTTGCCGGTCAGGTCAAAGTGAATCCCTCACTTCCATTAATGGTTTAGCAAGAGAAGCCAGCGTGATCTTCATCTGATCCAGTTCTACCACCAATGTCACCCACTTTCATTTCAGGATTTTCGGTTCGCAACTCGGGACTATTTCCGTCCGCAGCACTGCTTGTATTTCTTTCCGCTGCCGCAGGGGCAGGGATCGTTCGGATAGATCTTGGCCGACGCGCGCTTCACGGGCGCTTTCGCGACCGAATCGTCCTTGTTCGTGCCGGTAGCCTTCGCCACCTGCTCGCGCTCGACCTTCTGCTCGGTCCGGAGGTGCATCAGCAGCCGGACGGTATCCTCCTGGATGCCGGCCGTCATGGCCTCGAACATGTCGAAGCCCTGGGTCCGGTATTCGACCACCGGGTTCTTCTGCGCGTAGGACTGCATGCCGATGCCCTGGCGCAGCTGCTCCATATCGTCGATGTGGTCCATCCAGCGCCGGTCGACGGATTTGAGCAGGAACACGCGCTCGATCTCGCGCATCTTCTCGCTGTCTCCGACGGCGGCTTCCTTCTTCTCGTAGAGGTGCACGGCCTCTTCCTTGACGAACTGCTTGAGGTCCGCCTTGCGGAAATGAGCCTTCGTCTTCGTATCTTCGACCGTGACCGGCTCCATCGGGAAGATCGGCAGAAGCTCCTGATTGAGTTCCTGGTAATCCCATTCTTCCGGCGGGGCATCCTCGGGGATAACCATGTCCACGACGCCGCCCGCCACGTCGCTTATCATCTTCATGATGACGTCGCGCATGTTCTCGCCTTCGAGCACCCGGCGGCGCTCGGCGTAGATGATCTCGCGCTGCTCGTTCTTCACCTCGTCGTATTCGAGGAGGTTCTTGCGGATGGCGAAGTTGTTGCCCTCGATCTTCTTCTGGGCCCGCTCGATCGCCGAGGAGAGCATACGGTGCTCGATCGGCTCGTCGTCCGGCACGTTCAGCGAATTGAAGAGGTTCAGCATCTTCTCGCCGCCGAACAGGCGCATCAGGTCGTCTTCCAGCGAGATATAGAAGCGGGACTCGCCCGGGTCGCCCTGACGGCCGGACCGGCCGCGCAGCTGGTTGTCGATACGCCGCGACTCGTGGCGCTCCGTGCCGATGATCTTGAGGCCGCCGGCGGCCTTCGCCTCGGGGTCCAGCTTGATATCGGTACCGCGGCCCGCCATGTTGGTCGCGATGGTCACCGCCCCGTGCAGGCCGGCGTCCGCCACGATCTCCGCTTCCATCTCATGGAACTTCGCGTTCAGAACGTTCAGCTTGATGCCCCGGCGGCGGAGGATCGAGGCGATCTCCTCGGAGGATTCGATCGTGATCGTGCCGACCAGGACCGGCTGTCCTTTGGCGTGCGCTTCCTCGACCGCGTTGGCGATCGCGTGGAGCTTTTCGCGCTTGGTCTTGAAGACTGCGTCCTGCAGATCCTTCCGGATGACCGGCACGTTCGTGGGGATCTCCACCACGTCCATTCCGTAAATGTCCCGGAATTCCTTTTCCTCGGTCATGGCCGTACCGGTCATGCCCGCCTTCTTTTCAAACTTGTTGAAGAAGTTCTGGAAGGTGATGGTCGCCAGCGTCTTCGACTCGCGCTTCACCTTCACGTGCTCCTTGGCTTCGATGGCCTGGTGCAGGCCGTCGGAGTAGCGGCGGCCCGGCATGATGCGGCCGGTGAACTCGTCCACGATGAGCACTTCGTTGTCTTTGACCACGTAATCCTGGTCACGGAACATCAGATAGTGCGCCCGGAGCGCCAGGATCATGTTGTGCTGGATCTCCAGGTTCTCCGCGTCCGCCAGGTTCTCGATCTGGAAGAACTTCTCCACCTTCGAAACGCCTTCCGCGGTCAGGTGGACCTGTTTTTCCTTTTCGTTGACGATGAAATCGCCGGTCTCCTGCTCTTCTTCCTTCATCAGGATGTCCATCTTGGACATTTCCTTGGCTTCGCCGCGCTTCAGGCGCTGGGCGAGATAATCGCAGGTCTCGTAGAGCTTTGTGGATTTTCCGCTCTGACCGGAGATGATGAGCGGGGTCCGCGCCTCGTCGATCAGGATCGAGTCGACCTCATCGACGATCGCGTAGTGGAGCTTGCGGAGCACCAGCTGCTCCTTGTAGATGACCATGTTGTCGCGGAGGTAGTCAAACCCCAGCTCGTTGTTGGTCACGTAGGTGATATCGCAGCCGTAGGCCTGCTGGCGCTCCTCCGGGCTCATGCTGTTCAGGACGCACCCGACCGTCAGGCCCAGGTATTCGTGGATCTTGCCCATCCACTCCGCGTCACGCTTGGCCAGGTAGTCGTTCACGGTCACCACGTGCACGCCTTCACCGTCCAGCGCGTTCAGGAAGGAAGGCAGCGTCGCCACCAGCGTCTTTCCTTCACCGGTCTTCATCTCGGCGATGCGGCCCTGATGCAGCACGATGCCGCCCATGAGCTGCACCCGGTAGGGTTCCAGACCGATGGTCCGCCGCGCGCTCTCCCGGACCAGGGCGAAGGCGTCGACCAGCAGATCGTCCAGAGAGACGCCTCTCGCGCGCTTCTCTTTAAGCTCCCGCGTCTTTGCCCGCATCTCTTCCTGGCTCAGCGCCATCATGGCGGGGCGCAGGGCCTCGATCTTATCCACCAGGGGTTTGATCCGTTTCAGTTCGCGCTCACTGTAGGTAGGAAATAATCCCATGTTTTCCTCCGATGTTCCGTTTCGGGCCTGTCTGCCCGCCTTAACGCACTTCCGCGCCGGCCGCGATCTCTCCGTCCGGCGTCATGAGGGCCAGCCGCCCCTCTTCGTCTTCCGCCGCGAGGATCATGCCCTCCGACAGCAGTCCGGCCAGCTTCGCCGGCTTCAGGTTGACGACCGCCATGACCTTCTTGCCGACCATCTGCTCCGGTTTGTACCAGGCCTTGATGCCGGACACGATCTGGCGCGTCTCCGTCCCGAACTTCACCTGGCTCACCAGGAGTTTCTTCGACTTCGGCACTTCCTCGCATTTCACGATCTCGCCGATCCGGAACTCCATCTTCGCGAAATCGTCGTATTCGATCTCCGCCTTGTGTGTGACCGGCGCTTTCGTTTCTTCGGCCGTCTCTTTCTTTTCTTCGGCGGGCGCTTTCACTTCTTTCGTCTCCGCCTTCGTTTCTTCCGTCTTCTCCGGGAACGTCTCCGCGACCTTCTTCATGACCGCCGCCGGATCAAGGCGCGCGAAGAGGATCTCGGGCTTTTCCGCCGCGCGGGCCTCCCGCGTCAGGCCGAAGCTGCCGAGCGTTTCGAAGCCGCGCTCCGGAAGCCCCAGCTGCTTCAGGATCTTCTCCGCCGTGCCGGGCAGGAAAGGCTTAAGCAGCGCCGCGCCTATGGACAGGCTCTCGGCCAGGTTGTAAAGCACCGTCGCCAGGCGGTCTTTCTTCGTTTCGTCCTTGGCGAGCGCCCAGGGCATGGTCTCGTCGATATACTTGTTGCAGCGCTTGAAGATGCTCCAGATCTCTGTCAGGGCGTCCGCCACGTGCAGGCCTTCCATCAGGGCTTCCACCTTATCCGGCACCGCCAGCACGGCCGCCTTAAGGTCGCCGTCGACCGGCTCGGATACCCCGCCGTCCCGGATCCCGCCGCCGAAATATTTGTTGCTCATCGCCGCGGTCCGGTTCACCAGGTTCCCCAGGGTGTTCGCCAGATCGGAATTGATCCGCTCGATCATCAGCTCCCAGGTGATCACGCCGTCGTTCTCGAAGGGCATCTCGTGCAGCACGAAATAGCGCACCGCATCCAGCCCGAAGAAATCGATCAGGGTGTCGGCATAGAGCACGTTGCCCTTCGATTTGGACATCTTGCCGTCGCCCTGCAGCAGCCAGGGGTGCCCGAAGACCTGCTTCGGCAGTTCCTCGCCCAGCGCCATCAGGAAGATCGGCCAGTAGATGGTATGGAAGCGGATGATATCCTTCCCGATGATGTGCACGTCGGCCGGCCACAGCTTCTTATACTGCTCCGTAGAGTTTCCGTCCGCGTCGTAGCCGATGCCGGTGATGTAGTTCGTCAGGGCGTCCAGCCACACATAGACCACATGCCTGTCGTCAAAGTCCACCGGGATGCCCCATTTGAAGGACGTCCTGGACAC